>QRFC01000194.1_pt1 | contig 65546 bp, 57 predicted proteins | sample 1861061 | NCBI WGS metagenome assembly QRFC01 (sample SAMN09711282, study PRJNA482702) | Human gut metagenome, whole genome shotgun sequencing project.
GCCTATGTCTGCGACACCTACCATCGGTATGGCAAGGAACACTGCTCCTCTCACATGGTGGGCGAGGAAACATTGGACAGATTGATCGGCGCGGAGATCCTGCGAACAAAGAAAATGTACGAGGAAAACTGGTCGCGGATGGAATGGCTCGTTGAGAAATGGACGCCGAAGGCTTCCACGGCCAGTGCCAAAATAAGTAAACTGCAAGAGCACATTCTCTTGCTGGAGGAGGAAGTGGAGGTGATCCTGATGGAACGCATTCGGGATAAGGCCAACGCAGAACGCTACGACCGCATGATCGCCAAGCGCGAGGAGCAGATCACGGAGGCCAAGAAGCAAATCGAAGAATTGCAGAATATTTCAGAAATGCTCCGCAGCCGACAGGCCAAGCTGAAGCGGGATATCAGCATGATCGACGATATCCTGCGAGAGGGCAAAATGTCAGAAGCACATCTGAGGAAACTGGTGGAGAAAATACTCGTTCATGAGGAGGACGGCAGGCTGGATTTGGAGATCCGGCTGAAAGCGCCCTTCCGTGACCATCTGGATGTCTTCGAAAACGGAGCGCAGACCGATTGCTTCCCCACCGCAGATTTTGACTATGACAGGTTGGGCGCGGTGATCTACGGCGATTACTATGCGGGGTAGGTGATAACAGGTGCGGGTATGGCTCTACGCGCGGCTTTCTAACGATGATGACCGTGAGATGAACTCTCTGCTGAATCAGCGGGAGATCTGCCAGGCGTTTGCCGAGCAGCACGGGTACACCGTCGTAGGACAGTCCTTCGATGACAACATAAGCGGCATGAGTTTTGACCGCCGTGGGCTGGACGAGCTCACGGCAGCTGTGGACGCTGATAAAATTGACGCTGTCATCGTAAAAGACTTATCCCGGCTTGGCCGCCATAGGACCCAGACCGCATTGTTTATTGATTACCTGCGGGAACACCAGGTGCGTGTGATCTCTGCCACGGAGGGCGTTGATACATTCCGCGACGAAGATGACTTGATCATCGGTGTCCGCGGCCTGATGAACGATTATTATGCGAAGGATATTGGCAAAAAGATCCGGGCGGGATACCGCCAGAAGCAGAAAGACGGCATCGTGATCACGCCGCCCTTCGGCTACTGGAAAGACAAAAATACGGGGCAGATCAAGGTTGACACAGAAGCGGCGGTCACGGTGCAGCTCATCTATTCTCTGTACTTGCAGGGTTGTGGGCAGAAAGAGATCGCCCGGCGGCTTAATACCGCGGGGCGAAAGACACCGGCGCAGCTCCGGGCTGAACGGTGCGGCAGAGAAGTGCGACAAACGCACAAAAACCGTGATGGGCAGTTTCTCTGGACTTATGCCAGCGCGAAAAACATTCTGACGGAAGAAGCGTACACCGGTGTGCTGAACAACCACCGCAGGGAGTATAACAACGGTAAGGTCAAGCGTATTGACGAAACCGACTGGTATCGTCATGAGGGATTCTTTCCTGTAATTATAGGAAAACAGGAATGGGAGCAGGTACAGCGCTTGCTCAAACAACAGGCCCGCCCCGCAAACGGCAATCAGGCCAAGCACCGTTATGCGGGACTGCTGACCTGCCGGGAATGCGGGAATACATTCATTCCTATGATCCGCTGCTGGAACGGCAAGAGCCGTGTGGAATATGTGTGCCGTGGGTATCATCGGAATGGAAAAACCTACTGCTCCTCCCACCGTATTCATGAGGAGATGCTGGATGAACAGGTGCAGGCGTGTGCCGAAACTGTGCGAGAGCAGTGTGCCGAGGAAGTAGAGAAGCTGGCACAGCTGCAAAAAATGTGGGCGTTGAGGAAACCAATCCTCGACGCCCACATTTTGTCGTTACAGGGGAAAGTGCTGGAACTGGAAGAAGAGATAGATGAGATCGTGATGGAAAAATTGAATTGTAGGAGTTGATAATAGTTTTTTGCCTTTGCAATCTATTGGTTTCAAAACCTCCTACACATCGTTCGCACCCCTTCTGTCCAAATAGCATTTCACGTTCTTAGATTAAGACATCTCAAACTTTACTTATACCACGATGATGGTGGAGTAATCGTCCACTGCGTTAGGTTTTATTTATACTTTAATATTGGCATTGCTTTGAAAGCGAGATCTAAGTCCGTAAGATTTTCGCCTTTTTGCGCAGCTTGTTCTTGTCGCTGAAGAAGTATTCGGTATCCTTGATCATAATCTGCGGGAGGAAATAGATTTTCTTGGGATAGAAGCGCGCCACCAATAAGTTCGTCTGCCAAACTCAGAGGAATACGAAGGATTGCTACGACGTCTTTTGCAAACGAATAATCTCCACGGCTCATATTTTTCTTATTAGAATTCATTTTAACAGTCCAACCATGTTGCGCACCAGGGCGTAGAAAAACAGAAGGCAATGCACGTCGTAAATCTACAACGGTCATTCTGGAATTTGAATATATGCCAGAATGTTGCGTTGTTTCGTGTTCCGTAAGGGTGTCTGCAACAAACAGCAACAAGTATAAGTATTGGTCCTCCGCAAACGCCAGTTTATACGAATAATTCTTAATTAATTGATTAACATCACTCTGCGACTCGCTAATAGAAGTACTGCTTGTGGCTTTTTTTAGCTCATTAAAGAATTGACACCTAATATGCGATACCGAATCTAAGCGATCTTTTCTCGAAAGTTTGAGGGTGCGTTTTTTATAAAAGCACTCCACTGGCATTCCAATTTCATTTTTAGTGGAAACCCACTGATACAATCCAAACCAAAGGGCAATCCAATGATTATCTACAAAGTCCATGCAGCGTGTACTGCTCCCATAATGTTGAAGCATAGATTCAATAACCACGCGTAATTCTGCTTTGCTATCCTCTTTGCCGCTGTCAAAATTATATGCAATTTGTTTTAATAAATCTGGATCATTGATAATGGCTTCGATATGCTTGTCGAGAGATTTGACATTTGCCTTTGCCTCAGAATTCCAGCGACGTTTCGCTGCCTTTAATTCTTCGCCTTTAACTGGATGGAGATGACAAAAACTTGGCAACAAATCATTATATCTCCCGTTTTCACCGCAATACAATCTTGTTTGTCCGCGGTATAAAACCTTTCCAGCATTTGAATTGATAAGCATCACATAACCAATTATGGCGTTCAATCCATGCATATTGTAGACGGAAAAAATTGGGACTTGCGCTTTATAATCCGGTGCAGACCCAATGTTCCACATATCATAGAACTCAGTTCCAGGGATGATTTGATCTTTACTGATCACAACCGGACAACAATTTTTCTGTTCAACTTCTGACATTCCCTTGATTCCTTTCTACCTGATCGATAATATTTTTTATTATAAGTTTGGCGCAAAGCACAGAAGGACAACTACATGTGAATGCAGAGATTTTTACCGCATCGATACTACCCACTGTTCATCTAATAAAACATTTTGGGTATAAGAAAACGGACTAACTAATGACTATTATAACATCAGTCAGTCCGTTCATGGTGCGGGCGACAGGACTTGAACCTGCATGCCTCACGACATATGAGCCTAAATCATACGTGTCTGCCAATTCCACCACGCCCGCATATGAACAGCCGGAGGATACCTTCGGCTGTTATTTATTTTATTAGAACACTCGCAGAAAATCAAGTAAAATGAAAAAACCTTCACTGAGGTGACATCACCTAAATCCATCGAGTCTACCAATTCCACCACGCCCGCGTATCCACGCCGTATTGTAGCACACTTCACGTCGGCGTGCAAGGAATGTTTTGCCTTTCCCCTCCACCCCATGTTATACTGTCATCAACAGTACACGAAAGGATGGTGCCCCATGAGCGAAAATGCCCTCGCCTTGGCGCGTCAGCACGCGCCCTGCTACATTTACTCCCGCGAGATCCTTACCGCACAGGCAGAGACTCTCCACAGGACCTTCCCCGGCTTTGATATTCTGTTCTCCGTGAAGGCCAACCCCTTCCCACCGGTAATACGGCACCTTGCGGCGCTTGGCATCGGCGCGGATGCGGCCAGTGCGGGTGAGGTCTGCCTGGCCGCGGAATGCGGGATCGCGCAAGAGGATATCTACTTCTCCGCCGCCGGCAAAAGCGATCGTGCACTGGCCGCCGCGTGGGATAACTGCCATCTGATCGCCGATTCTATCGGCGAGGTGCGGCGAATCGCCGCTATGGCCGCTGCCCGCGGCGAGACAAAGGCCATCGGCCTGCGCGTGAACCCCGCTTTCAGTATGGACGGCGGTGCGAGCGGAACGTCCAAGTTCGGCATCGACGAGTCCGATCTCCCGGCACTGAAAATCCTGCTGCAAACGCTGCCGGCAGCCGTCTGCGGCCTCCATATTCACCTGCGCTCCCAGAACCTCTCCGCGGACACTCTCGCCCGCTACTACAAAAACTGCTTCGCGCTGGCCCTCCGCGTCCGCGATATTCTGGACTGTGCCATCGAGTATATCAACTTCGGCGGCGGAGTAGGCATCGTTTACGACCCGGCGTGCCAACCGCCGCTGAACATGAGCACTTTGAAGCAATGTACGCAGGCCGTGGCAGAGGAAAACGCCCGTACCCTCCGCGCACGGCTGCTGGTGGAGTCCGGGCGGTTTCTGACAGCACAGGCGGGAACGTACTATCTGCCTGTGGTAGACAAAAAGACGTCCCACGGCACCACCTATGTCATCGTAGAAAACTGTCTCAACGGCTTCCAGAAGCCCTCTCTTGCCGCCATGCTGCGTAACGCCGCCGGAGAAGGTCCCCTTGCGCCTCAGGAACCTCTGTTTACCGGCGAGACCGCCTTCCCCATCACCGCCCTGCCTGCGGAGGATACCGGCATCACCGAGACCGTAGACATCGCAGGAAACCTCTGCTGCGCCACGGACGTGCTGGCTAAGAACTTCACCGGTCCGGCGCTGGCGGTGGGAGATCTTGTGGCCGTGGGGAACACCGGGGCCTATGCCAGAACGCTGTCGCCGCTGCTGTTTTCCTCTCACGACGTCCCTGCGGAATTCTTGATCTGAAAAGCAGGGCAGCCCAATGGGCTGCCCTGTTTTCTTATTTCTCCCGTCTGATGGGCCGGATATACTTGAAGTACTGCCCCGGCACAAAATAGAAATACGTCTTGACGCCCTGTTCACTTTTGACCATACCGATCTCTCCCAATCCAAAGATATAGCGATCGAAGGGATGGATGCGGGTGCGGAGCACTACGGGGCGGGGCCGGCGGCGGTAAACACCGGGGGTAACGCCGTAGAGCGCCTTGAAGGCGCGGGTAAAGGCCTCCTGCCCGGAAAAGCCGTAGTCCAGTGCGATGTCCAACAAAGGCCGGTCGGTATCGCGCACCTCCTTCAGGGCAAAGGCCAGGCGCCGCTGGTGCAGGTAGGTACGCAGGGACATACCCGCGATCTCGAGGAATTTATGGGTGGCGTGGTACTCAGAATAGTGCAGACGTGCCGCCAGCGCCCGCAGTGTCAACGCCTGATCGTCCCGGCGCATAATGGCGTCGTCCATCTCATTGACGACGGTCTGGATCAGCTGCTGCCATTCGTACATAGGCTTGCTCCCTTCTCTCGCTGTGAACAGAATACACCCTTTCCGCCCCAAATGTTTGATACGAGTTGCTGTTAAAACAGGGACGGCTCCCGCCGTCCCTGTCCGCTTATTCCACTTCAGCAGCCTCCGCCGGCTCCTCCTGCCCCTGCTTGGGCAGCTGCTCGGGCCACTTGGCCCAGGTCTGGCGGATATAGGGGATCATCTGATCCCGGGGCATATCCAGTGCCGCGGCCAGCTCGCCGTAGAGCTGGTCCTCAGCCCGCTTGAGATAGCGCTCATCCATCTGGCTGACCTTCTTACCATGGCGCAGGGCCCACGCCCGCTTGCGGCAGATACCGTGGATCATGGCGGCCAGCTCGGCGCAGTCACAGCGGAGCACCAGCTGGTGGTAGAAATCCTTGGCAGCACGCATACCGCGCTCGGCGGGCTTCTGCTCCGGCAGGACCGGCAGCGCGGCGATCAGTTTCAGCGCACAGTCACGGCTGATGATGGGGCGCATGAGGACAGCGGTGTCCACAGGAGTCATAACGGTGCCGCCGCGGTACAGGGGAGAGAGATGATAGTAGACCTTGTCGCCGCCGTCATAGGCCAGACCGGATGGCCCTATGGACTCCACCCGGCAGACGCCCTCGCCGCCGTATACCACCAGATCACCCGCTGCAAACATCACACACGCTCCTTATCCGCAACATACATACACATATATACACAAAAAGGCACATGGCACACGACCATGCGTTCCCCTTTTGCTCACCATTACCTGACATCAGTATAACATATTCTGACGAAAAATGTAAGCACAAATTTTACCGTGACTGTCGATTTTCCCGGAAAGTTGTGATACAATGCAGAAAAACTTTTGCGAGGTGCAGCCATGAAAAAACCTGTCATCCATCCCTCCGCCTTTGTGGCGGACAACGCCACCGTCCGGGGCAGCGTGACCCTGGGCGCTAACAGCAGCGTGTTCTTCGGCGCGGTGCTGCGGGGCGACCGGGCGCCGATCACCATCGGTGCGGGCACGAATATCCAGGACAACTGTGTGGTGCACGTGGACTACGACCATCCGGTGACGGTGGGCGAAAACGTAACGGTGGGCCACGGGGCCATTCTCCATGGGTGCACCGTGGGTGACAACACCCTCATCGGCATGGGCGCCATCGTGCTGAACGGCGCGAAGGTCGGCAGCAACTGCCTGATCGGCGCGGGGGCGCTGGTACCGCAGAACGTGGAGATACCGGACGGGTCTTTGGCCTTCGGCTCCCCCGCCAAGATCAAAGGCCAGCTGGACGAGGCCGCCATTGCCGAGCTGCGGCAGGCGGCGCTGGACTACCAGAAGGAGGCCATTGCATACAAGGCCGAGCAGAAACAATAAAAATATGCGCTCCGACCAAGAGCCGGTGCGCATGGCTGAAAAGCGGCCCCCGGCACAGCCGGGGGCCGCTGACCGTTTAGACAACGGCAAAGAACTTTATGATAAACAGCAGGGAAATAATGTAGGTCAGGACAGACACATCCTTGGCACGGCCGGAGAACACCTTGATCACGGTGTAGGAGATCATGGCAATACCGATTCCGTGGCCGATGGAGCCGGAGATGGGCATGGCCAGCAGCATCAGGAACACGGGGACCACCTGATCCAGATCGTCGAAATCCACGTTCTTCAGGCCCTGAAGCATCAGGATGCCCACGTAGATCAGGGCGGAGGAGGTAGCGGCAGCGGGAATGACGGCCGCCACGGGCGCGATGAACATACAGGCCAGGAACATGAACGCGGCGGTCAGGCTGGTCAGGCCGGTGCGGCCGCCGGCCTCCACGCCGGAGGCGGACTCCACGAAGGTGGTAACGGTGGAGGTGCCGCAGCAGGCGCCGGCCACGGTGCCCACGGCATCGGACAGCAGGGCCTCCTTCATGTTGGGCATATTGCCGTCCTTGTCGGTCATACCGGCGCGGGAGGCCGTACCCACCAGGGTGCCGATGGTGTCGAACATATCGATCATGCAGAAGGTGATGATCAGGCTGATCGCCGTGAACCAGCCGATATTAAAGAAGTCGGTGAAGTCAAATTTGAACAGCGTGGTCTCCACCATGTCGTGGAAAGGCGGCAGGAAGGACGCACCCTCCAGAGAGGCAAAGGGGTTGGTACCCAGGAAGATGAAGCAGCCGGCCCAGTAGATCACGGAAGCTACCAGCATACCCACCAGCACGGCGGCCTTGACGCCCTTCTTGGCCAGCAGGATGATGACAAACAGACCGATGAACATGGTGATAACAGTCAGGACCATCTGGCTGTACTCGGCACCCATGTGGTCCTTGATCACGCTGGGGGTCATGGCGCCGAAGAAGTCACGCATGACATAGAAGGGGGAGGTATAGCCATTGCCCTCGGCATAGATGCCCACGTTGGAACCCAGGCCGATGTTCATCAGCATAAGGCCGATGGCGGGACCGATACCCAGACGGACACCCAGAGGGATAGCGGTGACGATCTTATCACGAATGTTAAAAATGCTCAGCAGAAGGAAAACGATACCCTCCACCAGAATGATGCACAGCACCGCCTGGAAGGCGCTGGTGTAGTCGGTGTTCAGCATGGCGGCCACATTGCCGGCGATGACGGCAAAGAAGCTGTTAAGTCCCATACCGGGCGCCATGACAAAGGGCTTATTGGCGAGGAAGGCCATGACCACGGTGCCGATGGCACTGGCGATGCAGGTGGCCAGGAACACACCGTTCCACAGGGGTGTGCCCACGGCAAAGTTGGTCAGCAGGTTGGGGTTCAGGGCGATGATGTAGGCCATCGTCATGAATGTGGTGAGACCGGCCAGGATCTCCGTTTTGACGGAGGTGCCGTTCTCTTTCAGATGAAAGATACGCTCCATGTGATTTTCTCCTTTACAAAATGCTGCACGCCCTCCGGCGCAAGCATCATCTTAACGCTTTTTAACGGGAAAAACAAGACTTTTTGTCAGGTCTTCTGAAATTTTTTCAGATGCCAGTCAAAAAAGCGCCCCCGGCGTGGCCGAGGGCAAGGAGGTGGGGGTGCCTCCTTCTGTTCTCAGGGGACTGTGTCAGCCGGGGTATAACTGACATGATTCTGATGGGATAGCCGCATGGGGTACCGACCGGGGCAGGTCAGCTTTCCGTCCGCATCCGGGGGCGCATGACAGGGGCGCTTTTTTCAGGGAAGCTTATTGGGCCGCGCGATCGGTCTGAATGAGCCGCTTCAGGGCCTCCACGCCCACCTGAACGGCGGAGGTGGTGTCCTCGCTCATATCCTGGTCCAGACCTGCCTTTTCACGCTCCTGGTTCCAGACCACATGGAAGCAGCTGCCGCAGCGGCAGTTCAGGGCATCGGCCACCACAAAGAGGGCGGCGGACTCCATTTCACTGGCCTTGACGTGCAGGCGCTTCCAGGCCTCCCATTTGTTGAGCAGCTCATAGGATACCGGCATACGCTCGGGGCTGTGCTGGCCGTAGAACGCGTCCTTGCACTGGACGACGCCCACCTGTGTGCGCTTGCCCAGCGCCCTGGCCGCCTGGACCAGCGCGGTGGTGACCTCGAAGTTCGCCACCGCGGGGTACTCGATGGGGGCATATTCCCGGCTGGTATGCTCAAAGCGGATCGCGCCGGTGGCAACCACCACGTCACCGCTGCGGACATCCAGCTCGATGCCGCCGCAGGTCCCTACGCGGATAAATGTGTCAGCGCCGATGTTGTGCAGTTCCTCCATGGCGATGGAGGCAGAGGGCCCGCCGATACCGGTGGAGCAGACGGAGACCTTCTCCCCCAGCAGCGTACCCGTATAGATGGTGTACTCGCGGTTCTGAGAAACAAAATGCGCGTCGTCGAACAGCTCCGCGATCTTTTCACAGCGGCCGGGGTCGCCGGGAAGAATAACATAGCGGCCCACGTCGCCTTCGGCGCAGTGGATATGATACTGCTTTTCCAGCTTCTGCATGATATATCGTCCTCCATCTATGTTCAAGTCGTTATGTCCTAAGCAAATAACACGGTTCGTAATCAAACATTTACCCATCGCTGAGGTAGAAAAAATCATATCATGGTTTTTCGGAAAATGCAATACTTCCGCCACAAAAGATACGGCTTCTCCTGTACAAATGATGCAAAAGGCAAAAAGTGTCGGGGCTATAAAACCGCCCGCGGCAAAACCTACGTTTGGCGGCGGCTGTTCTCCGCGCATGTGCGCGTGTTTTGCGCGGGCCAGCCGGCGCACATGGGAAAAGGAGGAAAAAAGATATGACAGATCGACTCGCTGCACTGGCGGCGGCAGTGATGCTGGCGGTGACGCTGGCGGCCTGCGGCGCGGCAGACGACAAGACAAACGGCGCCGCGCCGGACACCACACCCAACGGCAGCATCACCACACAGCCGGACACCAACGGCACGGACACCGGCAGCGCCAAAGATGACCTGAACGGCGGCCACAACGAAAGCGGCCGGGCGGATGAGGACGGACAGATGGACGGTACCGTGGAAACGCGGCGGTACGACCGAGCACTAGCAGCGTCGCTCAGTCAGCTGATCCTAAACCGGATCGGCGAATGACAAAAGCGCGGCGGGCACAGGATGTCCGCCGCGCGGTTTTTACCGGCAGGACTTGCATTTTTCAAAAAATGGGATATTATATAGGTGAAAAACGTCCCCGCCCCCTTTTTTCGTCCTCTGAACGGCGAACGCGGGGCGCGGAACAAAATTTACGCCGCAGTGGGCGGCAGAGAAAAGAAGGTTTTTTCTATGACAAAGATCGACATCGTTTCCGGATTTTTGGGCGCAGGTAAGACGACTCTTATCAAGAAACTGCTGGCCGAGGCCTTCCCCGGCGAGAAGCTGGTACTGATCGAAAACGAGTTCGGCGAGATCAGCATTGACGGTGGGTTCCTGAAGGACTCCGGCGTGCAGATCAGTGAAATGTCCTCCGGGTGCATCTGCTGCTCTCTGGTGGGCGACTTCAACAAGGCACTGAAGGACGTACATGAGCAGTTCCACCCTGACCGCATCCTCATCGAGCCCAGCGGCGTGGGCAAGCTCAGCGACGTGATCGTGGCGGTGGAGAATACCGTGAAGGACGTACCGGACATGAAGCTGAACAGCTTTGTGACCGTAGCGGACGCCACCAAGGTCAAGATATACATGAAGAACTTCGGCGAGTTCTACAACAACCAGATCGAATCCGCCGGTACCATCATCCTCTCCCGCACCCAGCGGCTGAGCCAGGAGAAGCTGGAGGCCGCCGTGGCGCTGCTGCGGGAGAAGAACCCCAATGCCGCCATTCTCACCACACCCTGGGACCAGCTGGACGGCATGACCATCCTCAGCGCCATCGAGAAGGTCTCTCTGGCGGACGAGCTGCTGGCGCATATGCGCGCCGAGCACGAGGCGGATGAGGCGGAGCACGAGCATGAGCACCACCATCACCACCATGACCATGACGAGGATGAGGATGAGCATGACCACTGCTGCCATCACCATGACCATGATGATGACGATGACGATGACGACGACCACGACCATGAGCACTGCTGCCATCATCACCACGATGAGGACGAGCATGACCACGATCATCACCACCATCACCACGACGGCGAGGAATGCGATGATCCCCACTGCGGCTGCCACCATCACCATCATCACGCCGACGAGGTATTCACCAGCTGGGGCACGGAGACGGTGAAGGCCTACTCCGAAGCGGAGCTGGAGCACATCCTGACGGCGCTGGACAGCGGCGAATACGGCGCGATCCTGCGGGCCAAGGGTATCGTGGCTGCCGCCGACGGCGGCCAGTGGCTGCACTATGACTTTGTGCCCGAGGAGCACCAGGTGCGGCGCGGTCCGGCGGACTACACCGGCCGTATCTGTGTGATCGGCTCCCAGCTGAAAGAGGATAAGCTCTCTCAGCTGTTCGGACTGTAAGGAGTGGCTGACATGGATATTCCTGTTTACCTCATCGCCGGATTTCTGGACGCCGGTAAGACCGAATTCATCAACGGCATCCTGCGGGACGGCTTCGCCGCCGAGGACCGGACGCTGCTGCTGTGCTGCGAGGAGGGTGAGAACGGCTATGATCCCAAGGTACTGGGCAACGTATTCACCTATACCGTGGAGGACGAGGACCAACTGACGCCCGATTTTCTGAAAAAGCTGGAAAAGCAGTACCGGCCCAAGCAGGTCATCGTGGAGTACAACGGCATGTGGAGCATGGAGAAGCTGTACCGTGAAGGACTGCCCGCCAACTGGATCCTGTACCAGATCATGTGCCTGGTGGACGCCACCACCTTTGAGATGTATCTGAAGAACATGGGCCAGTTAATGATGGAGAAGATCACCAACTGCGATATGCTGATCTTCAACCGCTGCAATGAGCAGCTGCGCGCCCAGCTTCGCAGCCGCAACCTTCGGATGGCCAACCGTCGGGCGGATATCTATCTGGAAAACGAGGACGGCACCAGCGAGGAGTACGTCACGCCGGAGATGTCTCCCTTCGACCTGACCGGCGGCAAGCTGGAGGTGCCGGACGAGGACTACGGCATCTGGTATGTGGACATGATGGACAACCCGGGACGCTACGAGGGCGTGGAGGTGTCCTTCAAGGCGCTGATGTGCCACTCCAAAAAGTTCAAGGGCGTGCACTGCCCGGGGCGCTTCGCCATGGTCTGCTGCGACAAGGATATGCAGTTCCTGGCCTTGGTGTGCCGCGGCGAAGGGCTGGAGCAGTATAAGGACAAGCAGTGGGTGAAGATACACGCCACAGTGAAGAAGGAGGCCTGTGACGCCTATCAGGGCGAAGGCCCCGTGCTGTACGTCACCTCCATCGCCGCCACCACCAAGCCGGACCCGGAAATGGTGTCCTTCTGATCGCGATCTGTATATTTTCACCGCACAATTGCAGCGTGTATAGAAAAAGACCCGCCGATGGCGGGTCTTTTCAACTTGTTTCGGCCTCAGCGGACCAGCTGGATGGCAGCGGGGAGGTTTTCGATCTCCACACGGGGCGCACTGGGGCAGTATTCACCGTCCAGGGACCAGGGGAGGTTCTCCTCGGTGGTCAGGGTAACGCGCCGGACATGGCGCAGTATCACGCCGGGATAGTCGTACTGCATACGGGTCATGGCGGTAATGAGGTTCTGCAAATCCAGTGCCGTCTTTGGCATACGGAGCAGCAGCAGTTCGAATTTTCCGTCGTCCATCCGTACACGGGAGGGATCCAGCTTCACCAGGCCGCCCAGGGAGGTGGAATTGCACACAGCGCCGAAAATGAACTCCCCCTCAAAGCGCTCACCGTCGGCATCCACCGCGCAGCGGTAGGGCCGCAGGGAGTCCAGATCACCCAACCCCTCCAAAATGTAGGCAAAATGGCCCAGGGCGTTCTTGGCTGCCTGGGTGGCGGAGTAGGAGGACCGGGTAAAGGCCCCAAAGGAGGCCACATAGGCGAAATAGCGGTCATTATGCCGCCCCACGTCCAGGGGGCAGGGCGTGCCGGTGGCGGCCGCCTCTGCCGCGGCGGGCAGCATGGTGTGAAGATGCAGGCTCATGGCAAAGTCGTTGGTGCTGCCGCAGGGCAGATAGCCCAGCAGGGGCCGCTGCTCCAGCTGCATAAGCCCGGACAGCGTCTCGTTCAGCGTGCCGTCGCCTCCGGCACAGACCACCATGTCGTACTGTCCGCCCCACCGTGCGGTGATATCGCGGGCCTGGCCGCCCGCCTCGGTGATATAGACCCGTACCAGATAGCCGGCGCGGGAGAACTGCGCCACGGCATCGAACAGCGGGGCGCGGGATTTTGTCTTTCCCGCACGGGGATTGACGATAAACAAGAGCTTTTTCATAGGGACACCCTTCCATACCATCGTAATTCTCGCATTTTGCGCGGGGTTGTCCGAGTATGATACCACAGTTGCGGCGGGATTGCAATACACATTCCGCCGCGGGTGTTTGTGTGCGAAAATTGTTGCAAAACGCCGCGCATACGGGTATGATAGAAAAAACAGCAGTGGGAGGTCCTGCCATGAAGCGAACGCAGTATTTCAAATGGGGGCTGACGGCCTTTTTGACCGTATGTGCCGTTCTGGTGTTCTACGACACCTTCTATCAGGCGGGAACGCTGCAGCAGTTCGTGTCCAAGCTGGCATCCATCCTGGCGCCGGTGCTGTACGGCTTCGCCATCGCCTATCTGCTGACGCCCATCATGTCCTGTCTGGAACGGGCCATCGCGGCGCTGTGGAAAAAGCTCTTCAAAAAAGAGCTGAAGCAGCCGTCGGGCGCGCTGCGGCTGGTGAGCATCCTGCTGACCGAGGCCGTGGTCATCTTCCTACTGTATCTGCTGATGAGCGTGCTGGTGCCCCAGGTGGTGGACAGCGTGACCACCCTCATCAACAACGCCGAGTCCTACTACCGCAAGGTCTATCGCTGGGCCGACGACCTTCTGGAGAGCGACAGTGGGATCGGTGTCTGGCTGGCGGGGCTCATCACCGAGCGCTATACCGACGGCATGGCCTTTTTGACCGACAAGGTGCTGCCCTGGGCCCAGAAGGCCATTGTGCCACTGACCAACGGTATCTGGAGCGGCATCCGCGGGGCAGTGGGCTTTGCCCTTGACCTGATCGTGGGCATTATCGTGTCCATCTACCTGATGGGTATGAAGGAGAAAAGCCTAGCCCGCTGCTGCAAGGCGGTCTACGCCGCGCTGCCGGAGGGAAAAGCCGACGCGGTCATGCGCGGCACCCGGCGGGTGAACGCTATTTTCTCCGGCTTTGTCCGCGGCAAGCTGCTGGACTCCCTCATCATCGGCATCCTGTGCTTTATCTGCTGCTCCATCCTGAAAATGCCCTACACCCCGCTGGTCAGCGTGGTGGTGGGCGTGACCAACGTGATCCCCTTCTTCGGGCCCTTCCTGGGTGCGGTGCCGTCGGCATTCCTGATCCTGCTGGTCAGCCCCAAGCAATGTCTGGTGTTCGTGATCTTCATCGTGATCCTCCAGCAATTTGACGGCAACATCCTGGGCCCCAAGATCCTGGGCGACGCCACGGGCATCTCCAGCTTCTGGGTCATCGTGGCCATCCTGGTGGGCGGCGGCTTCGCCGGCGTGCTGGGTATGTTCATCGGCGTGCCGGTGTTCGCCTGCATACAGGAACTGCTGAAATTCCTGATGGACCGCCGGCTGCGGAAGCGGAATATGCCCACCGAGGCCTACGCCTATGTGGGTCGGGCCAAGGATTCCCCGCCGGAGGACACGCCCGCGCCCGAACCCGAAGACCCCGCGTGATATAGCAGGCAGGCGGGCACGCCGCCCGCCTGCCTTTTCTTTGAAAGGAGCACCCCCATGACAAAAGACCTCTACGATAAGCTGATGGTCTTCGGCAACGACCAGGAGCCGTTTCTCACCCACAACTTTATGCGGACCACCGACCTGGACGACGGCACCGCCACCGTAACGCTGCCCATGCACACCGAAAGTCTGAACCGCTGGGGCGGCGCCCACGGCGGCATCCTGTTCTCGCTGTGCGATGTGGCCATGGGCATGGCCATTATGACGCTGCGGCAGGAGATGGTAGTCACCGTGAACGCCACCATCGATTATCTGTCCACCGCTGCCGCCGGCAGCACCCTGACCACCGTGGGCAAGGTGGACCGCCTGGGCGGCAAGCTGGCCTTCTGCTCCGCCGAAATGACCGACGAGACCGGCAAGGTCATCGTCCGCGCCCACTGCGTCATGTGCTTCACCGGCAGGGCCCTGCCCCTATGAGCCGCCGCGCCCTGTGCCGCTGGTGTATTGCGCTGGCGGTGTTCTTTGCCGCGTATTTCGCCCTGCGCACCAGCCGCGCCGCCATGACTGCCCTGTGGTACGGCGCCGTGCTGCCGGCGGAACAGTGGCTGGGACGGCTGTGTGGGAGGTTGACGCTCTCCGTAGGTGAGGTCCTGATCTTGACGGCGGTGTTCTGCGCCATACTGTGGCTGGCCAATGTGCCCCGGCGCATCATCGCCGCGCGGGGCTGCCGTTGGGGCATGGCTCTGCGCCTGACGCTCACCGCCCTCTGCGCCGTGCTGACGGTGTACGCCGGCTTTTGCCTCACCTGGGGCATCGGGTACAACACCGACGGCTTTCAGGAGAAAAGCGGCATCCATGCCCGGCCTTCCACGGCGGAGACGCTGGCGGAGGTAACGGCCTATTTTGCCGGCAATCTGGCCGCCTGCGCCGATGACGTCCCCAGAGATGAAAGCGGTGTCTGCACGCTGGACCGGCAGGCGGTGCTGAACCGGAGCGCCTCCGCGCTGGATGTGCTCTGCGGCGAGTTCCCGTTCCTGCGGGCGGAAACGGGCGGTGCCAAGGGCTTCGCCTGCTCCCGGGCGCTGAGTGCCCTGCGCTTCACCGGGTTCTACTTCCCCTTCACCGGCGAGCCGAACGTCAACATGGACAGTCCGGCGGCCTTTCTGCCGGCCACTGTATGCCATGAGCTGGCGCACCAGCGAGGCATCACGGCGGAGGAGGAGTGCAATTTCATCGGCATACTGGCCGCTGTCCGGTCAGAGGACGCAGGGTACCGCTACTCCGGCTGGCTGACGGGGTTCGGGTATCTGTCCAACGCCCTGTACAGCGCCGACCGGGAGGCGTGGCAGACCATACGGGACGCACTGCCGGACACGGTGGTGGCCGACTTGCGGGCGGACAACGCCTACTGGGCGCAGTTCCGCGGCGTCGTCTCAAAGGTCTCAGACACCGTGTATGACGGCTTTCTCAAGAGCAACGGCGACACGGACGGCAGCAAGAGCTACGGCGTGGTCACGGATCTGCTGGTGGCCTATTTCGGATAAAAAATATTCCCTTAGGCCAGTTGGCCTAAGGGAATATTTTTTATTGGTCCGTTTGATCCGGCGAAGCCTCCGGGCAGTCTATTGGGATCATCCTATGCTCATACGCTCCAGCACGATAATATGATACAGCTCTTCCGCATTGGACGCATCGGCAGATTGCCCCCAGTGCGTTTGCAGCCCTATCCGAAGCGTCTCCCCGTCCGGCGTATGCCAGAGCAGCGCCGATGCGTAGACATTGCCGTTTTCATCGGATCGCATTTCGACCTCTACATCCGTTCCCGGCTGCGCCCTCCCGTTGACAACGGGAAATGTCGTCTCATAGCGCCCGTCGCCGGTGCGGAGGGTGACCTTGCCGTTTTCCAGACATACGCTCCCATATATCATGCCGTCCCGGTAGTCATCGGCGACATACACAGCGTCTCCCTCACTGATCCATACGCTTTTGCAGACGCCCTGCGTATAGGCCGCCCGATACTGTCTGACATCATGGATATCCGTGGGCCATCTTACTCCGTCCACGGTCCACTTTTCTTTCCACGTTGAAAATTTCAGATTGTTAAGGCCCTCCGCCCTGCTGTCGCATACAAGCCAGTGGTAGGTATGTTCATCGCCGTGCCTTTGAGTATACCGCCATGACGTATCATCCCAATCAACAGAGGGATCTCCACTCTCATACTTGCTGTACCAGATATGCAGGTTTCTCCCCAGCTTAAAGATATCCACCGCATCATTAATGGCACCCAGCGTTTCCCCGTCATAATCGATGTCCCGGTAGTAGGTATAAAGCTCGTCCTTGCGCACCATATCGCTGTAGGAAGCGTCGTAGGGCAGCAGCACGTCGTAGTAATACGGTTCTATGACCTCCTCGCAGAGCTGCCGCATCATGGGATCCAGCGCCAGCGCCTCCAGACCGGGGATGTCCTCCTCCAGCAGCGCCTCGCTGACTGCGTCCAGATAGGCGCACTGCTCCGCCGTCAGCGCGGCGCGGGGCGTGTTGTCCGTCACGGCGGCGCCCCAGCACGACAGGCCGATGGCCACCGCCGCGGCCCCGGCCACCAGCATGGCCGGAAGACTGCGGCGCTTCTTCTGCGGCGGCGCGGTGTCGTCGCGGGATATCTCGTTCCCCGGCGCGGCCCACTCCCGCGGCGGCGCGGAGAACTCCGGCCTCGGCGGAGAAAATTCCGCGGGTGCCGGTGAAAATTCCTTGTCGTTCATGGCTTACTCCCGATCCAGCTCCACCCTGTGGACGGGGCAGGAGAGCCCCTCCTCCTCAAAGGCCATGAACAGCGTGCGGTTCAGCAAACGCTGCGCCTTGTAAATGTTCTCCTCGTGCGTCTCCCCCGCCACCCGCAGCACAACGGCGCGATTTTCATAGTCCAGCGTCTGCACACCCAGATAGGCCGGGGCCTTGCTGAACAGGTCGGGGTGCTCCCGATGCAGCTTCGGCAGTACCTCGCCCAGCACCTTCTCCGCCCGCGCCAGACTCTCCTTGTCATAGGGGACCGCCATGTCGCACACGGCGAAGGACAGGTCGTTGGATCGGTTGATCAGACTGCGGATATCGGAGTTGTTGATGATCTTCACGTTTCCGCCGGAGTCCATGATCTGCGTGGTACGGATGCCGATTTGTGTGACCGTGCCGCGGAAGTCGCCCACCACGATGATGTCGCCCACCTCGTACTGGTGCTCAAACAGCATGAATGTACCGGTGATCACGTCGGCGATCAAGCTCTCCGCACCGAAGCCGATGATCAGCGCCAGCACGCCGGCGCCGGCCAGCAGCGCCCGCACATCCACGCCCACGATAGACAGCGCCCACAGCAGCCCCACGATGATCAGCAGATATCGGATAGCGCTGTCCGCCAGCGTGAACACGGTCTTGCCGTGGTTGCTGCTGGGCGACACTCTCTGAAATACGGCTCTGGCCGCCGCCGAAAACAGCACCAACCCGGAAAACAGTATGATCAGCTGTGTGCCGATGTTCCAGATCTGCGTAAACAGGCCCGCGGGCACGGGCACCGCCGCCCGCGCTGCCAGGGCCGCCGCCAGCAGCACAGCGGCCAACCACGGCAGCACCTTTCCCGGTTTCTTTTTCATCTCGTTTTTTTCGTTTTCCATGATGTATTTCTCCCGTTTTTTATCCATATGATAAGCAGAAATTTAACAAAATTTCTACATACACAGAATACACCGCCTTGTCGAATGTGTCAATATATCGCGCGAAATATCCGAATATTTTGTCCTTTTTGCGCGAAAAGCACCCGCCCTGCGTTATGCAGGGCGGGCGCTTTTCTATCACGGTTTACAGGCCCAAGCCGGGGATGTTCAGTCCGCCGGTGAGTGAGCTCATGGAGCTGTTCATGGCATCATCTGCCTGCCGAAGTGCCTCATTTACCGCAGAAATGACCAGATCCTGCAACATTTCCGCGTCCTCCGGGTCGATGACGTCGGGCTTGATGGTCAGCTTGGTCAGCTCCTTTTTGCCGGTGACCACTGCCGTTACCGCGCCGCCGCCCACAGAGGCGGTGAACTCCGTTTTTTCAACTTCTTCCTGCGCTTTTGCCATATCCTGCTGCATTTTCAGCAGTTTTTGCTGCATCTGCGCCTGCTGCTGCATCATCCCGGCGCCGCCGGTAAAGCCCCTGCGGGCGCTGTATCCCTTTGCCATATTCGTTTCTCCTTTATATCGATCTGTTCATTTTGCCAGTGTAAACTATCGGACATCTTATGTGCAGCATCGGTTTACCTATGTGTAATACCGATGCGCTCTTTGTGTAACATTGGTGTGCTCCATGTGAGACACCGGTGCGCTCAGCATGAACTGTCGGCTTATTTGATGCGAAAATTGTCCAGCTGTTTGGCGTTTTCCACCAACTCGTCCAGCTTGTCCCTGTGGGGAGCCGGCACCTCCCAGGGCGGCAGGTCCGGCGGGGCGGGCGGCGCCTCCTCCGGCAGGGGCGGGCGCTCATAGTCGTCCGCCGGTAGGGTGGGTTCTGGCCGCGGCGCGGGGCGGACCGGGGCGCGCCGCACGGGCGCGGCGGGGCCGCCGCCTACGGTGAACTGCACCCGGACGGGACGGCCCACATGGCGGCTGGTGACGCCGCAGAGCACATCCTCGATGGCCTTGCGGCTGAGCTGCTGCTTCACCAGATCGTTGGCACAGGAAACGGTGAGCACATCCCCCTCCAGCGTACCTGTCGCCTGGTTCAGCCATACCCGGTCGGGGATGGTCAGGGGCCCCTTGTAGTGCTCGATAAGCGCGGCCCAGACCTGGCTGTCACCGCCGGCGGCGGGCGCCGCCGGGGCGCTCTCCGGCGCAGGGGCCGTGGGGGCCGGCGTGGGTACCGGCGCGGGTTCCGGTACGGGAGATGCCTCCTGCGGGATCGGAGACACTTCACGCCGGGGCGGCGGAGTCGGCGCAGCTGCCGGACGGGCGGCGGGTCTTTCCGCCGGGACGACGCCCTTCTTCAAGGCGTCCTCCAGGGCAGAGACACGGTCCGCCAGAGCCTCCGTGTCGTTGGAAAGGCTCTCGTCGCACAGACGCAGCAGACATAACTCGGCGTCCGTCCGCTGGCGGATGCTCCGGGGCAGGGCCGCGGCGGTGCGCTGGATGGTATCGGTCATATAGAGCAGGCGGCGCATGGGGATCTCCGCCGTCAGTTCAGAGAGGGTCTTGCGGTCATACAGGCCGCCCAGCAGGGCGGCGCCGCCCTCCGGCGCGGCGGCCAGAACGGTCATATCCCGGCACAGGTCGCTGAGCTCGCCCAGCAGCGCGCCCACATCCTTGCCGCCCCGGTACAGCTGGTCCAGCAGCGCCAAAGCGTCACCCCCCTGACGCGCCAGGAGCAGGCGCATGAGCTGCACCGTCTGGGTGCTGCCGGCCAGTCCCAGCGTGTCCAGCACGCTGCGGCCGTCCACGACCGCGCCGGCGGCACGGCACTGGTCCAGCAGGCTGAGTGCGTCGCGCAGGGCGCCGTTGGCCATGCGGGCCAGCAGGTCCGCCCCGTCCGGGGTCAGGTCGATGGCTTCGGCCTTCGCCACCTTCAGCAGCTGCTGCTCCATATCGTGGGGCAGGATGCGCTTGAAGTTGAACCGCTGGCAGCGGGAGAGTATGGTAGCCGGGACCTTCTGGATCTCGGTGGTGGCCAGAATAAACAGCAGGTGGGCGGGCGGCTCCTCCATGATCTTCAGCAGGGCGTTGAAGGCGTCGCGGGAGAGCATATGCACCTCATCGATGATGTAGACGCGCTTTTGCAGCACCGCCGGCGGGTAGACGGCCTCCTCCCGCAGGCTGCGGGCGTCGTTGACGCTGCCGTTGGAGGCGGCGTCCAGCTCCGTCACATCCAGCAGCGAGCCGTCGTCAATACCGCGGCAGGCGGCGCACTGGTTGCAGGGCGCGCCGTCAATGGGGTGCTGACAGTTGACGGCCTTGGCCAGGATGCGGGCGCAGGTGGTCTTGCCGGTGCCGCGGGTACCGGTGAACAGGTAGGCGTGGCCCACCTGACCGTCGGCCACCTGGCGCTGGAGCGTATCGGTGATGTGCTGCTGGCCCACCACCTCGGAAAAGGTCTTGGGCCGGTATTTGCGGTACAGCGCCTGGTACATGGGCACACCTCCCTGCCGACAAACAAAATAAACGAGTCCTCCGCCGTGAGCCACAGGGCCGGCACCCTCGCGGCACATGGATGATCCCTCTTAATGCTGCTCGGTTCCCCGCCTGACATGATTCGTGGGTATCCATTGCGCGAGACCGGCCCCGCAGCTCACGGCGGAGGACAAGTTCGTGAGATATATTCTACTACAATTCTTCCGCGATGGCAACTGTTTTTTGCCGCCTGTTTCGCTTTTGCTTTTATTATACCCTCTGTTGACAAGGGCAGAGGCGAAAAAAGGCGGCGCTTCAGCGCCGCCTTTTTTTCGGTAAAAGGAGAGAGAAATACAATGGGTGGGTATCCTTTCGGATGAGCGTATCATACACGCATCCGGGGCGGAAGTCAACAGGCTTGATAAAGAATTAACAAATCATTCACAAAGCGCGCCCGCCGTTCACAGATCGTTTACAGAGCCGCCCCTCTTCCCTATTGACAACAAAAAATATTGGTGCTACCATTTAGCACACTAATAGTTTGTATGCTAAAAATTTAAAAGCAAAGAAGGAGGACCGCCATGAAATTCTGCTTTGACGAGCACCCGGCGCATTTCGGCGCGCTGTTCGGCTACTGCGATCACCAGGTGCATAAGCTGATGGGGCGGATGCTGAAGCGCTACGACGTATCGCCCATGCAGTGCCGGACGCTGATGTTCCTGCACGACGCGGAGGACAGCGTGAACCAGAAAACACTGGAGCGCCATCTGATGATCAAGCCCAGCACGGTGAACGGCATCGTGGACCGGTTGGAGGAGAAGGGGCTGGTATACCGCACCGTCAGCGCCACGGACGGACGGTGCCGCATTCTGGCACTGACAGAGGAGGGCCAGCGGTTCCATGACGATTTCCAGACCGTGCTGCACCAGGTGAACGAACGGCTGGAGCGCGGCTTCACGCAGGAGGAAAAGGCGCAGTTCACCGCGTTCCTGCTGCGGGCGGGACGGAACCTGACCGACGAGGAGGAGGAAGCATGATAAAAAAATTGGCGCCCTATACCAAGGGCTACCGCCTGCTGATGCTGTTTGCCATCGCCTGCTCCGCCGGAGAGGCGGTGCTGGAGCTGACGCTGCCCCAGGTAATGAGCGACATCGTGGATATCGGCATCGCCAACGGAGACAGAGGCTATATCCTGATGGCGGGGCTGAAAATGGTCATTATGGCGCTGCTGGCGCTGGGCTGCGGCGTGGGCGCGGCGGCACTGGCCGCCAAGGCGTCCATGGGCTTCGGCGCGGCGCTGCGGAAGGCGGAGTACGAGCAGGTACAGCGCTTCTCCTTCGCCAACATCGAGCGCTTCTCCACCGCCAGTCTGGTGACGCGGCTGACCAACGACGTGGCCTCGGTGCAGATGACCACATTCATGGGAATGCGTATGCTGGTCCGCGCCCCCACCATGCTGGTGACGGCGCTGGTAATGGCCCTGATCATCAGCCAGCGGCTGAGCCAGGTGTTCCTGGTGGTCATTCCCCTGCTGGTCATCGCGGTGGTCATCGTCATCAAGCGGGTAGGGCCGTTCTTCACCTCTTTGCAGGGGGCCACGGACCAGCTGAACCTGGTGGTGCAGGAGGACCTGAACGCCATCCGCGTGGTGAAATCCTTTGTGCGTGAGGCGCAGGAAAAGGAGAAGTTCACCCAGCGCAGCGAGAAGCTGCGAAGCATGGCCGAGCGCGCCTTCGGCTTTGTGGTGCTGTTCATGCCGGTGATGATGATTCTCATGGGCGGCACCATCACGGCGGTCATGTGGATCGGCGGCCACTATGTGTGGGAGGGCACGCTGCTCTCTGGCGATCTGATCGCGTTCTTTACCTATGTGAGTGAGATACTGATGTCGCTGATGATGGTATCCGTGGTACTGATGATGCTGACCCGGGCCATCGCCTGCGGCAAGCGTATCGCCGAGGTGCTGGAAGAGAAGCCCCGCATCACCGACGAGCAGGCCGACCCGGCGCTGAAGGTGGAGGACGGCTCCATCCGCTTCGACCATGTGTATTTCAAGTACCACGACACGGCGGAGGCCTGGAACCTGGAGGACGTGAGCTTTACCGTACCCAGCGGGGCCACGGTGGGCATTTTAGGCGGCACCGGCAGCGCCAAGACCACGCTGGTGAGCATGATCCCCCGGCTGTACGACGTGAACGGCGGCGCGGTGTATGTGGGCGGCCACAATGTGAAGGACTACACCATGGAGGCGCTGCGGGATGGCTGCGCCATGGTATTGCAGAAGAACACGCTGTTCTCCGGCACCATCCGGGAGAACCTGCGCTGGGGCGACGAGAACGCCAGCGATCAGGAGATCGAGGCGGCCTGCCGTCTGGCCTGCGCCGACGAGTTCATCGAGAAAATGCCGGACGGATACGACACCTATATCGAACAGGGCGGCACCAACGTCTCCGGCGGGCAGAAGCAGCGGCTGTGCATCGCCCGGGCGGTGCTGCGGAAGCCGAAGATACTGATCCTGGACGACTCCACCAGCGCGGTGGACACCGCCACGGACGCGAAGATCCGAGGCGCGCTGAAAACGGCGCTGCCCGGCACCACAAAGCTCATCATCGCCCAGCGGATCACATCCGTTATGGACGCCGACCTGATACTGGTGATGGACGATGGGCACATCTCCGCCATAGGCACCCATGAGGAGCTGATGGCGCAGAGCGACATTTATCGGGAGGTCTATCGCTCCCAGCAGGAAGGGGTGAGCATCGATGGCTGAACAAAAACGCGGCGGACCGCGCGGCCACGGGCCCCAGGGGCACGGCTTCCAGCGGCCCAAGGACTTCCGGGGCACGGTGAGCAAGCTGCTGCGCTATATCGGGCGCTATAAGGCGGCGCTGGCGGTGGTGTTCATCTGCCTGGTGATCAGCTCCGTGGGCTCGGTGATGAGCAGCTATCTGCTCAAGCCTATTATCAACGACTATATTCTGGTAGGCGACTTCGCCGGCCTGCTGAAAATGCTGGCGCTGCTGCTGGGACTGTTCCTGCTGTCGGGCCTGTGCTCCTATGCCTACGCCCGCATCATGGTGCATATCTCCCAGCGGACGGTGGCTCAGATGCGGCAGGATCTGTTCGACAAATTGCAGGACCTGCCCCTGCGGTACTTCGACACCCACCAGTCCGGCGACCTGATGAGCCGCTTTACCAACGACATGGACACCGTGTCGGAGATGATCAACTCCAGCTTCGCCAGTGTGGTGTCCTGCGCCTTGACGTTTATCGGCATTGTTGTTATGATGCTGTATATGAACTGGGTGCTGACGCTGATCACCTTTGCCTTTCTGGTGCTGATGCTGCTGGTAGTCAAGGGCGTTGGCGGCAGAAGCCGCGTGAGCTTTCAGGCACAGCAGCAGGCGCTGGGCGCCATGAACGGCTATATTGAGGAAATGGTGGAGGGCCAGAAGGTCATCAAGGTGTTCAACCACGAGAGCAAGGCCATCGCGCAGTTCTCCGGGCTGAACGACAGCTATCGGGACGCCGCCACGGCGGCCCAGACCTACTCCGGCGCCATGATGCCGGCCATGGCCAACCTGTCACGCATCGACTACGCCGTCACCTGCTGCGTGGGCGGGCTGCTGGCCATCGGCGGAATGTTCGACGTGGGGTCGCTGGGCGCGTATCTGCTGTATGTGAAGCAGGTGAGCCAGCCCATCTCGCAGATCAGCCAGCAGGTGAACGTGCTGCTGGCGGCGGTGGCCGGCGCGGAGCGCATCTTCGCCGTGATGGAGGCCGAGCCGGAGACGGACGAGGGCAAGACCGTCATCGTCCGGGTGGAAAAGCATGGCGATACGCTGACCGAGACAGACCGCCGCACCGGCTGCTGGGCGTGGAAAAAGCCCGACGGCACGCTGGTGGAGCTGAAGGGCGACGTGCGCTTCGACCATGTGACCTTCTCCTATGACGGGGAGAAAACGGTGCTGAACGACGTGTCCCTGTTTGCCAAGCCGGGGCAGAAGATCGCCTTTGTGGGCTCCACCGGCGCGGGCAAGACCACCATCACCAACCTCATCAACCGGTTCTACGACGTACAGGAGGGCACCATCACCTACGACGGCATCGACGTGAAGGACATCCAGAAGGACTCTCTGCGCCGTTCGCTGGGCATGGTATTGCAGGACACCCATCTGTTCACCGGCACCATCGCGGACAACATCCGCTACGGACGGCTGGACGCCACGGACGAGGAGGTACGGGCCGCGGCAAAGCTGGCCAACGCCGACAGCTTTATCCGGCACCTGCCCCAGGGGTACGACACGGTGATCACCGGGGACGGCGGCAGCCTGAGCCAGGGCGAGCGGCAGCTGCTGGCCATCGCCCGGGCGGCGGTGTCCGACCCGCCGGTGCTGATCCTGGACGAGGCCACCAGCTCCATCGACACACGGACGGAAAACCTGATCGAACAGGGCATGGACTCGCTGATGGAGGGCCGGACGGTGTTCGTTATCGCACACCGGCTGTCCACCGTGCGGAACAGCCAAGCCATTCTGGTGCTGGAGCACGGGCGCATCATCGAACGCGGCGACCATCAGGAGCTGCTGGCGCAGCAGGGCAAGTATTATCAGCTTTACACCGGTAAGGCGGAGTTGAGCTGACGTATAGGACTACCAAAAAACGGAAACCATAAGGAGGATGCACCATGACGGAAAAACAGCTTTGTGATATGGCGGTGGCCATGCTGGAGCGTTCCTATGTGCCCTATTCCCACTTCCCGGTGGGCGCGGCGCTGCTGTGTAAGGACGGGACGGTGTTTACCGGCTGCAACGTGGAGAACGCCGCCTACGGCGCCACGATATGCGCCGAACGAACGGCCATGGTCAAGGCAGTCAGCGAGGGACACAGGGACTTCGACACCATCGTGATCGCCGGGCGCAGCAAGGACTACTGCGTGCCCTGCGGTACCTGCCGGCAGGTGATGATGGAGTTCGCACCCGACCTGACGGTGATCTGCCTGAACGGCAAGGGCGAGAGCAAGCGCTTCGCGCTGAAGGAGCTGCTGCCCTACGGCTTTGACCAGAGCTGGCTGTAAAAGCGGCAGAATTTTCATGGAACCAAATCGCACCGCACTCCGTCTCAATGGACAGAAACCTATTTCAGGAGGAAACTACACGATGAAAAAAATCATTTCCCTTGTGCTCGCCGCCGTGCTGACCCTGAGTCTCGCCGCCTGCGGCACGAAGAACGACAGCAAGGGCGACCAGCCCGCCGCGCCTGCCAGCGCTCTTGACCTGCTGGAGAAGGTGTGGAACACCTACACCGAGGACGAGAAGTTCCCCGCCAGCGGCGGCGACTACTCCGAGGCGAACAGCAAGGAGGACGCCCCCGGCGTCTATGACCTGACCGACCGCGCCGCTGTGGACAGTGCCCTCGGCCTGCCGGAGACGGCCAAGGTGGATCAGGCCGCGTCGCTGGTCCATATGATGAACCAGAACACCTTTACCGCCGCGGCGTACCACTGCACCGATGATGCCGATGCGCTGGCCACCGCCCTGCGGGACAACATCCAGCAGCGGCAGTGGATGTGCGGCTTCCCCGATAAGGTTGCCGTGGCCGTGGTGGGCGAGTATGTGGTGTCCGTGTTCGGTGCCGAGGATCTTGTGGACACCTTTATGTCCCACCTGAACGGCATCTTCGGCGTGCAGCCCGTCTACGACGAGGCCATCCTGTGAAGCGCTGGATAGAGCGAGGCGTATTTCTGCTGGCGGCAGCGGCTATGGTCATAGCTGCTGCCGCCATTCCCACCCGGCGGGCGCAGGAGGATACGTCGCCGCAGGTATATGTGTACCGGGGCTATGCCGCCGCCACCGACGCACCGTGGAGCGAGAAATCGCTGGACTTCGCCGTGAAGCGGTTTTCCCACCTGTTGGAGGCATATTTCTCCGGGTCGGAACACGTATATATGAGCGTGATCCCAGATAAGGCCGCTTTTATGGAGCCGCCGGAGGGCTACACGCCCGCCGGGGCCCAGGAGACGGCGGACTATCTGGCGCAGCGGCTGCCGGTGGAGATCATCGACATCGCGCCGCTGCTGGCGCTGGAGGACTATTACCGTACCGATCCCCACTGGCGGCAGGAGCGTCTTTCCGCCGTGGCGCAGACCATATCGGAGGCCATGGGTGCATCTGTGCCGGACACGACGGAGGAGACGCTGTGCGCGCTGGCGGGCGAATTTCACGGCAGCTACTGGGGCAAGACGGCGGAGCCGCTGACGGCGGACGTCCTGTCCTATATCACCTCTCCCCTGCTGGAGGGCTGCACGGTGTACGACTATGAGACGGACAGCACCGGCGGCGTGTATGATCTGACGGCGGCGGAGAAGGCGCCCTACGACCTGTTTCTGGGCGGGCCGAAGGCGCTGCTGCGGATCGAAAACCCGGCGGCAGACAACGACCGGACGCTGGTGGTGGTGCGTGACTCCTTCGGCAGCAGCCTGATCCCCCTGCTGGCGGGCGGCTACCGCACCGTATACGCGGTGGACATCCGGTACATTGCCACGGACGCGCTGGCGCGGGTGACGGAATTCCCGGAGGGGGCAGACGTACTGCTGCTGTACAGCGTTGCCGTGCTGCAAAACAGCATTACGCTTAAGTAAGCAAAAGGCCGGGTGCTTTCAGCGCCCGGCCTTTTGCGGCAGAAAGAACGCCGGAGCATTGCTCCGGCGTTCTGCATTTACTTAGAAGAAGAAATCCTTGATCTGGCCGTACAGGATGAGGACCATGCACAGCGGGGTGATGAACTTGACGCAGACCTTGAAGAAGCCGTAGCTGCCCATGGCATGACCGGACTGCTCCGCCTCTTCCTTGACGAACTCGGGGCCGACCTCCCAGCCGATCATCAGGCACATCAGCAGGGCGCCCAGGGGCATCATAACGCCCTCGGACAGTGCATCCCAGAAGTCCAGCCAGTCAGCCGCCCAGTTCTTGGGTTCCGCTATATTCAGTATATTGGCCGGTGCGATACCGCTGGAACCCAGGCAGTCGGCGCAGACCAGGATGCAGCCCAGGCCCACCAGAGCCGCGGCGATCAGGGTGTACTTCTTGCGCTTGTCGCCCTTGCCCTCGATACGGGCCTTATCCACAAAGTGGGCCACGATGACCTCCAGCAGGGAGATGGAGGAGGAGATGGCGGCGAACACCACCAGCAGATAGAACAGGATGCCGAAGATGGGGCCCAGTGTGCCCATGGAGTGGAACACGTTCTGCATGGTGATAAACAGCAGCTTGGGGCCGCCGATGTTGCCAGCGGGATCCAGGGCGAAGCGGGCGGGCATGACGCACAGACCGGCCATCAGGGCCACCATGGTATCCATGATGATGATCAGCAGGGCGTTCTTCTGCAGGTTCTCCTTCTTCTGCAGGTAGGAGCCGTAGGTGATCATGGCGCCCATGCCCAGAGACAGGGAGAAGAACATCTGGCCGCCAGCGGTGGAAACAACGTTAAAGATGCTGGGAGCGCCGGACTGGTAGGAGACGATGGCCTGTGCCACGCCATTGACCATGATGGAGGAGACCTCCACGCCGTCAACAACCGCCTTGGCGGGCACATAATAGCCGACATTGGCCGCCCAGCCGGGGGAGAACATGTACTTCAGACCGTCCAGAGCACTGCCGTTAACAACGCCCTCCACAAGAGAACCGTCCGCCTGCAGGATCTGCACGGCCACGTCGGTACCCTCCAGGGTGCAGGCGCGGATGATGCAGATCAGCAGGGCCACGAACAGGGCGGGCATACCCACGGAGCAGACCTTCTCGATGCCGCCGCCGACGCCGCCCATAACGATGAGCATGGTCAGCGCCACGAAAATAAGGCCGTAGATAACACCCTCAACGGGACTGCCCAGGAAGTTGCCGAAAATTTCGCCGCCGGACAGGCCATTGGAGCCGAAGCCGGCACCGAACAGATCGCCGATGTTCAGAACGGTGTACTTGATGCAGTAGCCGCCCAGTGCGCAGTAGAAGAACAGGATAAAGAAGGCGGACAGGATGCCCAGCCAGCCCATCCACTTGAACTTCTTGGACAGAGCCTTGTACGCGCCCACGGCGCCGTGACCGGTCTTGCGGCCGATGGCCAGCTCGCCCACCATAACGATGAAGCCGCACAGGACCGCCAGGATCAGATAGATGATGAGGAACGTGAAGCCGCCGGAGGCACCCATCTTATTGGGGAAGCCCCAGATGTTGCCCAGGCCGACTGCAGAGCCGACCGCGGCCATGAGGAACCCAAAATTGGTTCCAAAGCCTTTTCTTTCTTCCATTGTTTTCTCTCCTTAACAGATTTTTGCTCCTACATCGACGCAGGAGTTGATAAATTTTACCGTGCCCGTCTATTGACAGGAAACGGCACGGGGCACCGCCATGCCCCGCAGGTATTTCCTCACGGGATAAAATCCCTTCAAGGCTACCTGAAAAAAGTATACAGGAAACTCTTTCCGCCCGCAATTAGCAGTTTTTATAAAAATTGAGCGCTATATTGTACATTTTTAACATTCTATGAACGGATTTTTCCACATATTTTATATGGTTTTTGCTTCTTTTTTACATTGAACCATTCACTTTTTGGCGGGGTTCCGGGATTTTTGCAACGGACGGCGAATGATTTTCTTTTCAGGAAACCGATTGTAGGTTTATTAACAGGCGGGGGAGGGGGACAAAAAAGACCGCCGGACGGCGGTCTTTTCGATCTGTCAGGAGAGAGGTTGACCGGATGGCGGTCTCGGGAACAACTGAAAACACATCCGCAGAAAAACGCTGCGGACTATGGAAAAAGTATACAGGAAATCGTTGAATGGTTCAATTAGCAATTTTAATGAAATTTTAACACGTATTTTTACTATTTTAACATTATCTTAGCATTAACAATATTGTTTTTTGCGGTGTTTTTCAACTGTTCCGCGTTCAAATATACACAAAGCGCAGATGTTTTCCATGTTTTCCGGCGCAAATATCTTCACTTTCATATTAGGAAACTTTTTCATCGCCGTGTTAAGAGTGCGTTAATTATACGCAGGGAGACGGTGTCCGGACGCAAAAGGCGGGCACTTCCCTTTTGGCGAATTGTGTGGTATATTATGATTTTATGAGACAAGACACGCAAAGGAGGCGGGACACGTGAGACGAGCAGGCGCAGCGGTGCTGGCGGCGGTATTGGCGCTGACGCTGGCGGGCTGCGGGCGGCAGGACCGTCCGCAAAGCGGGAAACTGAACGTGGTGTGCACGCTGTTCCCCTATTACGACTTTGTGCGGCAGATCGGCGGGGACGCGGTGGACGTACAGCTGCTGGTGCCCGCCGGGCGGGAGACACACAGCTTTGAGCCCACGCCGCTGGACGTGATCGCCGTCAGCGAGGCGGAGGTGTTCATCTACAACGGCGGGGAGAGCGAGCTGTGGGTGGAGGACATTCTGGACGCGGCAGGCGAGGCTATCCCCTACCGGCTGGCTATGATGGACTGCGTGGAGACATACCGGGAGGAGTACGCCGAGGGGATGCAGGGCGGCCATGACCACGCACATGACGAACATGGCGAGCACGATGACCATGAGGCGCATGATGGGCATCTGCACGATGGCCACGAAGAGGAAATAGAGTACGACGAGCACATCTGGACATCGCCGGTGAACGCCATGGCCCTGTGCCGGGCCATCTGCGATACGCTGTGTGAGGCCGATCCGGACAATGCCGACGGCTATCGGGCTCGGCTGGCGGACTATCTGGGCGAATTGCAGGCGCTGGACGAGACATTCCGGGACATCACGGACCATGCGGCACGGCGGCTGCTGGTGTTCGGCGATCGGTTCCCGCTGCTGTATTTCTGCAGGGAATATGATCTGGATTACCGGGCGGCGTTCCACGGCTGCGCGGGAGACACGGAGCCGTCCCTTGCCACGCTGAAATATCTGATCGACGTGGTGGAGGAGCAGGAGATACCGGTGGTATACACCATCGAGCTGAGCAGCCGGAAGGTGGCGCAGGCCATCGCCGAGACCACCGGGGCGCAGGTGCGGACATTCCACTCCTGCCAGACGGTGAGCCGGATGGAATTCGACGGCGGAGCCACCTATATCAGTCTGATGACCGCCAACGCGGCGGCACTGAAGGAGGGACTGTCCTGATGGAACAGGAGAAACGCATATTGCTGGACTGCCGGGACGCGGCGCTGGGCTATGAGGGCAAGCCGGTGTGGGAGCACCTGAACTTTCAGGTACACAGCGGCGACTATGTGTGCATCGTGGGTGAAAACGGCAGCGGCAAGTCCACACTGGTGAAGAGCCTGCTGGGGCTGCTGCACCCCATGGCGGGCGAGATCGTACGTTCGCCCTCCCTGCGCTCCGGCGCCATCGGCTATCTGCCCCAGCAGACAAAGGCGCAGAAGGACTTTCCCGCCACGGTGACGGAGGTAGTGCGCAGCGGCTTTCTCAGCGGGAAGGGAATGCGGTTTTTCTACACGCCGAAGGAGAAGTCCACCGCGCTGATGCACATGGGCAAGCTGGGCGTACTGGAGCTGAAGGACCGGTGCTACCGGGAGCTGTCCGGCGGGCAGCAGCAGCGGGTGCTGCTGGCGCGTGCCCTGTGCGCCGCCGGCGAGCTGCTGATCCTGGACGAGCCGGTGACGGGACTGGACCCGGCGGCGGCCCAGGAGCTGTACCGCACGCTGGAATACCTGAACAAGCAGGAGGGCATCGCCATCGTTGCGGTGACACACGATATACGCAGCGCCCTGCGCTACGCCGACCATATTCTGCACGCCGGCCACGGAACGTACTTTTTCGGCACGGCGGCGGACTATCTAACGTCCCCCTGGGGCAAACGGTTCGGAGGTGACGAGGCATGAGCTTACTGCTGGAAATGTTCACGTACCCGTTCATCCTGCGGGCTTTTGTGGTGGGTATCCTGGTGGCGCTGTGCGCGGCGCTGCTGGGCGTGCCGCTGGTGCTGAAGCGGTACTCCATGATCGGCGATGGGCTGAGCCATGTGTCCTTCGGCGCATTGAGCATCGCACTGGCCTGCGGCTGGGCGCCGCTGCCGGTGTCTATCCCGGTGGTGGTGCTGGCGGCGCTGGGACTGCTGCGGATGACGGAGAGAAGCCGGATGGGCGCGGACGCGGCCATCGCGGTGGTCAGCGCGTCGGCGCTGGCCGTGGGCGTGGTGGTCACCAGTCTGACCACCGGCATGACCACGGATGTGGACAGCTTTATGTTCGGCTCCATCCTGGCCATGGACCGGGCGGATGTGGCACTGAGCGTGGGGCTGTGCGCGGCGGTACTGGTGCTGTATGTGCTGTTTTACCATCGGCTGTTCGCCATCACCTTCGACGAGAGCTTCGCCCGGGCCACTGGGGTGAAGGTGGGGCTGTACAACACCATCCTGTCGGTGCTGACGGCTCTGACCATCGTGCTGGGCATGCGGATGATGGGCGCGATGCTGATCTCCAGTCTGGTCATCTTCCCGGCGCTGACGGCCATGACGCTGCTGCGGAGCTTCCGGGGCGTGGTCATCTGCGCCGCGGGGCTGAGTGTGGTGTGCTTCTGCGTGGGGCTGACCGGGTCGTACCTGTGGGGCACGCCGGTGGGCGCCACGGTGGTGCTGGTAAATTTGGCGGCGTTTTTGCTGTCGAGAGGCGTTATGAAGCTGAAAAGAGCGTCCTAAGGGCGTTCTTTTCAGCTTTTCGACCTATTTTGCGGGTGTTTTTGCGGAAAAACACTTGCGTTTCGTGTGCTTATATGGTATGCTATATGCGTATGTAAGGTTAAGGTATTGACTGGAGTGGACGAGATCGTCCGCTTTTTTTAATGGTCATCGTTCCATGATGACCGGGACGTTCTGTTGGAGGGCTTGCTGTGAAAAAGATCACCGAGGTCGTATGGGCGCTGGCGGAACCGGCGGTGCAGGCGCAGGGCTGCCGCATCTGGGACGTGGAGTACGTCCGGGAGGCGGGACAGTGGTACCTGCGGCTGTATCTGGACAAGGACGGCGGCGTGGACATTCTGGACTGCGAGGCCATCAGCCGCACGGTCAGCGATCTGCTGGACGAGGCGGACCCCATCGAGAGCAGCTACGTTTTCGAGGTGGGCTCGGCGGGGCTGGAGCGCCAGCTGAAGCGGCCGGGGGATTTTGAGCAGTTCATGGGCAGCCCCGTGCTGGTGAAAACGTACCAGCCCAAGGACGGGCGCAAGGAGTTCGCCGGGACCCTGGCGGGCTATGAAGACGGCGCGGTGCTGCTGGACATGGGCGGCGAGACGGTGCGCTTTGAGAAGAACGAGACGGCGCTGGTGCGCCTGCGGGTAGAATTCTGAGACAACACGACTTGAGATAGAAGGAGAAACGACCATGAAATGTGACGAGATCTTCGCGGCGCTGGCTATGCTGGAAAAGGAACGGGGCATTCCCCAGAGCTTTATGATGGGCAAGATCATCCAGGCGCTGACCACCGCCTATAAGCGCGACCACGAGGGCGTGGAGTATGTGGTGGTGGACGTGGATGAGGAGAAGAAGGACCTGAAAATGTACGTCCAGAAGGAGATCGTGGAGGAGGTGGAGAACCCCGCCAGCCAGATCTCGCTGGAGGAGGCCAAGCGCATCTCCGCCAAGAACGAGCTGGGCGGCATGGTGAACTTCCCGGTGGAGTCCGTGGAATTCGGCCGCATCGCCGCCGGCAACGGCAAGCAGGTCATCATCCAGGGCCTGCGGGAGGCCGAACACGGCATGATCTATGACGAGTGGGGCAGCAAGCAGCATGAGATCCTCACCGGCACCGTCAGCCGGATCGACCCCCGGAACGGCAACGTGATCCTGCGGATCGGCAGCGGCAGCGAGGCCACGGAGGCTGTGCTGACCATGAACGAGCAGGTGCCCGGCGAGGAGCTGCACGAGGGCCAGATGGTGAAGGTGTATCTGGTGGAGGTGCGCCGCAGCACGCGCGGGCCGCAGGTGATGATCTCCCGCACCCATCCCGGACTGGTGAAGCGGCTGTTTGAGCTGGAGGTGCCGGAGATCTACGACGGCACCGTGGAGGTGCGGTCCATCGCCCGGGAGGCGGGCAACCGCACGAAGATCGCCGTGTGGTCCGAGGACCCCAACGTGGACGCCATCGGCGCGTGCGTGGGCCCCAGGGGGCAGCGCGTGAACGCCATCGTGGACGAGCTGCGGGGCGAGAAGATCGACATCGTGAAGTACAGCGAGGACCCGGCGGAGTTTATTGCCGCGGCGCTGGCGCCGGCGGACGTGGTCAGCGTGCAGCTGGCCGACGAGGGCAAGGCCTGCCGCGTGACGGTGCCCGCCGACCAGCTGAGTCTGGCCATCGGCAAGGAGGGGCAGAACGCCCGTCTGGCCGCGCGGCTGACCGGCTATAAGATCGACATCAAGGCGGCCAACGCGGAGTAAGCGGCGGCTGCGGAAAGGAACGGCAGCGATGCAGAAAACCCGTAAGATACCCCAGCGGCAATGTGTGGGCTGCCGGGAAATGAAAGACAAAAAGGCGCTGCTGCGTATCGTGAAGACCCCGGAGGGGGAGATACTGCTGGACAGCACCGGAAAGAAATCCGGCCGGGGCGCGTATGTGTGCCCGGACCCGGAGTGCCTGAAAAAAGCACGGAAAAGCCGTGCGCTGGAGCGCGCCTTCGACACCGCCATACCGGCGGAGGTGTACGACGCGCTGGAAGGGCAGATGGTGGCACTGTGACAGAGCATTTGTTATCCACTTTGGGTCTGGCGCTGCGCGCCGGTGCGGTGGCCGTGGGCGAGGAGCCCGTGGGCGCGGCGGCACGGGCCAAGAAGGCCAGGGTCATCTTTACGGCGCGGGACGCGGCGGCATCCTCGGTGCGGCGGGCGTACAGCTTCGGCCGGGCAGGCAGCTGCCTGTGCCTGCCCTTCCCGGCGGACAAGGAGGATTTCGGCCGGGCGCTGGGCCGGACCAGCGTGGCCATATGCGCGGTGACGGACATCGGGTTCGCCCAGTCGCTGGTGAAAAAGCTGGCGGCGGCGGAGCCGGCGGTCTACGGCGCGGCGGCGGAGGCGCTGGACCTGAAGGCCAAACGGGCAAGGGAACGGAAGGAAGAGCAACTACAGCACGAGAAGAACCTGCGGCAGGGCAGGCACCGCGTTCACGGCGGCAAGCCGCCGGAACCGCCCCACGCATCTCCGGAGCCTCCGGCACCGGAGCACAGGCCCCCCGCGCCGGAACACCGGCGTCCGCCGCGGCGGGAGTATCCGGAGGGACGCCCCGACCGGGTCTATAAGGAACGGAGCGGCCGCCCGCCCAGGGATAAACGGCCGACAAAGAAGGAGGCCCCCGGCGCACGGTATGAAAACGCGCGGCCGGTAAAGAAGGGCAAGGGAAGCCGGAAAACGACCGGCAGATAACAGGAACACAGCGCGCCGTGAGCGCGGCGCGAGCAACTGAGATGGAGGTGGCTTTATTTGGGTAGTATCGCTAACAAATACAGAGTGCATGAGGTGGCCAAGGACTTCGGCGTGTCCACGAAGGAGATCACGGAGATCCTGACCAAGTACGCCGAAACGCCCAAAAATCATATGCAGGTGCTGGAGGACCGGGAGCTGAGCCTGATCTTTGAGTATCTGACCCAGCACAACCCGGTGAGCAGCATCGCGGTGATCTTTGCCGAGGGCGCCAAGCCGGAGGAGAAGAAGGCGGAGAAGCCCACCGCCAAGCCGGCGCAGAACGCATCCGCGCCGACACAGGGTCAGGGCCAGAGCGGCAAGCCCCAGCAGGGCGGCGCGCCCAAGGCGGAGCAGCCCAAGCAGCCCATGTCCCGCGTGCCCCAGCGGCAGGTGGTGGACACCCGCAAGGCCACCAACGTCAATCTGGACAAGTACGACGAGAAATTGCAGGATATGGCCGACGCCCGCAGCAGCGGCAAGCGGGACCAGCAGGCCCCACAGGGCAAAGAGAAGTTCCGCAGCAATAAGCAGCGGCGGGACAATAACTTCGCCAGCAACAAGCGCAAGCAGGAGGAGGCCGACCGGCTGCGGAAGCTGCGGCTGGAGGTCATCAAGAAGACCCCTGTGACCGTGCAGATCCCCGACGAGATCAGCGTGGGCGAGCTGGCCAGCCGGATGAAGAAGACCGGCGCAGAGGTGGTCAAGTGCCTGATGAAGAACGGCGTGATGGCCTCCCTGAGCCAGATGATCGACTTCGACACCGCCGCCATCATCGCCGAGGAGATGGGCTGCAAGGTAGAAAAGGAGGTCGTCGTCACCATCGAGGAGCGCCTGATCGACGACCATCAGGACAAGGATGAGGACCTGGTGCCCCGGGCACCCGTGGTGGTGGTCATGGGCCACGTGGACCACGGCAAAACCAGCCTGCTGGACTATATCCGCAACGCCCACGTGGCCAGCGGCGAGGCCGGCGGCATCACCCAGCACATCGGCGCCTATCAGGTGCAGATCAACGGCAAGCCCATCACATTTCTGGATACCCCCGGCCATGAGGCCTTTACCTCCATGCGCGCCCGCGGCGCTATGGTGACGGATATCGCCATTCTGGTGGTGGCCGCCGAGGACGGCATCATGCCCCAGACGGTGGAGTCCATCAACCACGCCAAGGCCGCCGGTATCCCCATTATCGTGGCCATCAACAAGATGGATAAGCCCGAGGCCAACCCTGAGCGCATCAAGCAGCAGCTGACCGAGTACGGCCTGGTGTGCGAGGAGTGGGGCGGCGACACCATCGTGTGCCCCATCTCCGCCAAGACCGGCATGGGCGTGGATAATCTGCTGGAGATGCTGACGCTGACCGCCGAGGTGGGCGAGCTGAAGGCCAACCCCAACCGCGCGGCGCAGGGCACTGTGATCGAGGCGCGGCTGGACAAGGGCCGCGGTCCCGTGGCCACGCTGCTGGTACAGAACGGCACGCTGCATCAGGGCGACATCATCATCGCCGGTACCTCTGTGGGCCGCGTGCGCGCCATGGTCAGTGACAAGGGCCAGCGCATCACCGAGGCCGGACCCAGCGTGCCCGTGGAGATCACGGGTCTGAGCGAGGCACCCTCCGCCGGCGCTACCTTCAACGCCGTGGCCGACGAAAAGCTGGCCCGCGAGCTGGTGGAGCAGCGCAAGGCCGAGGAGAAGGCCAAGGCCAACGCCCCTGTGACCAAGGTGTCGCTGGAGGATCTGTTCAGCCAGATCCAGGCCGGTGAGATGAAGAACCTGAACCTGATCGTCAAGGCGGACGTGCAGGGCAGCGTGGAGGCGGTGAAGTCCTCGCTGGAGAAGCTGAGCAACGAGGAGGTCCGCGTCCGCGTGATCCACGGCGGCGTGGGCGCCATCAACGAGAGCGACGTCATGCTGGCGTCCACCTCCCAGGCCATCATCGTGGGCTTTAACGTCCGGCCGGACGCCGCCGCCCGCGACAGTGCCGCCCGGGCCAACGTGGATATGCGGATGTACCGCGTGATCTACGATGCCATCAACGAGATCGAAGCCGCCATGAAGGGTATGCTGGCCCCCAAGTTCCGCGAGGTGCTGCTGGGCCACGCCGAGGTGCGCCAGACGTACAAGGTGTCCGGCGTGGGCACGGTCGCCGGCTGCTACGTGCAGGACGGCAAGCTGCAGCGCAAGGACTGCCAGGTACGGCTGGTCCGCGACGGCATCGTCATCCACGAGGGCGTGCTGGCCTCCCTGCAGCGGTTCAAGGACTCCGTGAAGGAGGTCCAGTCCGGCTACGAGTGCGGTCTGAGCATCGAGAAGTTCAACGACATCAAGGAAGGCGACATCGTGGAGGCCTTCACCATGGAGCAGATCGAGGTATAAGCAACAGCCGAGGGGTGGGCAAAGCCCACCCCTCTCTTTCTTGAGAGGAGGAACGGTCTATGGCCGGAAACCGTATCGGGCGCATCAATGAGGAGATACGCAAGGAGCTGAGCGCCCTGCTCCGCACCGTAAAGGACCCGCGGGTATCCGAGGGGATGCTGACCATCACGCGGGTGGACACCACCAGCGACCTGCGGTACGCGCGGGTGTATATCAGCGCGCTGAACTGCGCGAATGAAAAGGGCCTGATGAAGGGGCTGAAGTCTGCGGCCGGATATCTGCGGCACGAGCTGGGCCAGGCCATCGACCTGCGCTACACGCCGGAGCTGCAGTTTTTCATGGACGACTCCATCGCCCACGGCGCGCACATTCTGGACCTGCTGAACCACGTGAAGCCCGCCAACCCCGCCAACGCGGACATCGTGCTGCCGGAGGACCGGGAATGAGCGCGCGGCTGACCGTACAGGAGACGGCGGACTTTCTGCGGACGCTGGACGGCGTGCTGATCCTGACCCACGTGCGCCCGGATGGGGACACGGTGGGCTGCGCCGCCGCGCTGTGCCGCGCCCTGCGGGCGCTGGGCCGGACGGCGTATCTGCTGGAAAACCCGGAGATCACGGAGACGTACACGCCCTACGCCGAGGGGCTGTGGGCACCGAAGGGCTATGTACCGCAGCGCGTGGTGTCGGTGGACATCGCCGCGCCCAATCTGCTGCCGGAGAACGCGGTGCCGTATAAAAACGACATCTGCCTGGCCATCGACCACCACGGATCCCAGGAGTTCTTCGCGGAACGGACGTGCCTGGACGCGGAGGCCGCCGCCTGCGGCGAGATCGTGTATGAGATCGTGGGCAGGCTGACGGACATCACGCCGGAGATAGCCATGGCGCTGTATGTGGCGGTCTCCACAGACTGCGGGTGCTTCGTCTATGCCAACACCACGGCGCGGACGCACCGCATCGCCGCCGCGCTGATGGAGCGGGGCATCGACGTGGGGCCGGTGAACAAGGCACTGTTCCGCACGAAGTCGCCGGTGCGGCTGGCCATGGAGGCCCGGATGGTGGCGGACATGGAGCTGTACGACAACGGCCGGGTGGTGGTGATGTCCATCCCTCTGGCGCTGTGCCGGGAGCTGGGCGCTGCTGAGTCCGACGTGGAGGAGCTGAGCAGTCTGGCGGCGCTGGTGCAGGGCACCGACTGCGGCATCACGCTGCGGGAGCTGAAGCCGGGACGGGTGAAGCTGTCGCTGCGGACGGGACCGCGGGTGGACGCCAGCGCCGTGTGCCGTGTGCTGGGCGGCGGCGGCCACAAGGGCGCCGCCGGGGCCACGGTGGACGGCACCTTGGACGAGGCGAAGGCGGCCATTCTGGCGGCCTATACGGAGGTCATGGGATAACATGGCCGACGGGATCATCATTATCGACAAGCCCGCGGGATGGACCAGCATGGACGTGTGCGGCAAGCTGCGGGGCATACTGAAAACGAAAAAGGTGGGCCACGCCGGAACGCTGGACCCCATGGCCACCGGCGTGCTGCCGGTGTTCGTGGGAAACGCCACGCGGGCGGTGTCCTACGCCGAGGGCGGGGACAAGGAGTACGTCGCGGGGCTGCGGCTGGGGCTGACGACCAACACCCAGGATACCACCGGCGAGGTGGTGGCGGAGCGCCCTGTGTCCGTGACGCGGGCGCAGCTGGAGGACGTGCTGGCGCGGTTCACCGGGGAGATCGACCAGGTGCCGCCCATGTACTCGGCTATCAAGATCAACGGGCAGAAGCTGTATCAGCTGGCCCGGAAGGGGCAGGAGATCGAACGGCCCCCACGGCGGGTGACCATACACGAACTGGCGCTGCTGGAGCCGGAGGACGGCGACTGGCGGCTGCGGATACGGTGCAGCAAGGGCACGTATGTGCGGGCGCTGTGCCACGACATCGGGCAGGCGCTGGGCTGCGGCGGATGCATGAGCGCTCTGCGGCGGACCATGGCCGCCGGGTTTACGCTGGCGGAGAGCCGCAGCATTGAGGACGTACAGGCGCAGGGCGAGGCCCTGCTCTCCCCTACCGACTCGCTGTTCCGGCAGTACCCGGCCTATCACATCGCCGGTGAACGGGACCACAGACGGTGCCTGTGCGGCAACCCGCTGGCGGCGGAGGGCTTGCAGCCGGGGCTGTACCGGGTGTACAGCCCGGATGGGGCGTTTCTGTGCCTGAGCCGCTGGGAAGCGGGTGTTCTGACATCAGAGAAAAACTTTTTCGGAGCGTGAACAACTTGGAAAAGACAGTTATCGCCCTGGGCTTCTTCGACGGCGTGCACCGGGGCCACGGCGCACTGCTGCGGAAGACGGCGGAGCGCGCCCGGGAGCTGGGGGCCGTCCCCGCGGCATTCACCTTTGACCGGCCGCCGAAGGAGGTGGTCACGGGGCAGCCCGTATACCTGATCAACTCCAACCGGGACCGGCAGGGGCTGATGGAGCGCCTGTACGGCATCGAGCGGGTCATTTTCGCGCCCTTTGACCGGGAGATGATGACCATGCCGTGGGAGGCCTATCTGGAAATGCTGATCGGGACATACGGCGCGGTGCACTTCGTGGCCGGGCACGACCACCGGTTCGGCCATAAAAACGCCGGGAACGTGCAGCTTTTGCGACAGAAGTGCGCGGAGATGGGCATCGGGTGCGACATCATCCCGCCGGTACAGCGGGAGGGCATCACGGTCAGCTCCACGTACATCCGGACGCTGGTGGAGGCGGGCGACATGGAGCGCGCGGCGGACTTTCTGGGCCACCGGCACTGCCTGAGCCAGACGGTGCAGCACGGACAGCGGATCGGGCGGACCATCGGCATCCCCACGGTAAACCTGGCGGTGCCGGAGCACGTGCTGGCCCCGGCGCACGGGGTGTACGTGACGGAGGTATTTCTGCCGGACGGACGGCGGTGCGCCGGCGTGACCAACGTGGGCACGCGGCCCACGGTGTCCGACAGCGATCGGGTGTCCGTGGAGACGTACCTGCTGGGCTTCGAGGGCGACCTGTACGGGCAGGAGCTCCGGGTGGAGTTCTGCCGCCGGCTGCGGGGCGAGCAGAGGTTCGACACGCTGGAGGCGCTGCGGCAGGAGATACAGCGGAATATTCAGCAGGCAGAAGCCTATTTTGAGGCATGAGAAAAGGCGCCCCTTTCGGGGCGCCTTTTCTGTTATTTCACACGGCGCCGGGGTAAGACACCGCGGAAAACGGTGTCAGTCCTCGCGCTTTTTGCCCACAAACGCCACGCCGGCGGCGGAGGTCAGCGCCATGCCGACATACAGAGCAATGCCCGCGTCGAAGGTCTTGGGGCTGCCCTTGGTGTCGGTGGTCTTGGTGTCGGTGGTGGGCTGGTAGTAGTAATAGCCGCCGACCTTCTCGACGGTGAACGTACCGTCAGTGTTCTCAACCACCTTGTAACCATCGGGAACAGTGGGCTTCGCAGTATAGGTACCGCTGGTGATACCGCTATTAGTCACGGCGGTATAGGTGTCACCATTCTTCTGCAGGATCTTACCCTCGGCAAGATACTCCTTCACATCGGTAGAGAAAGTACCGCCGGAGACAGACACGCGCTCAGCTGCCCCTTCACCTTCGGGCTTGACGACGCTGATGGCATCCGCTTCAGAAGTAAACGTTCCGCTTTCCACGCTGATAGCAGAGGTGTTTGTCAGTGCGGGATAGGCTGCTTCGCTGTCAAACACGATTGCGGAGCAAGGAACTACGACACGAGAATCTCCAACTTTACCGGTCGCATTGCCGGTCGTGTTGATAGTTGCATTGCTTACGGAGACGCTACCTGCACGTGCAACGATACCAGCGCCGCCGGTGATATTGAATGTACCGCCAGTCACATTGATATTGTCTTTCCACGGCGCGTAGATGCCACATGCCACATAGCCGGGAGTCGTAATCTTGCCATTGAACACACCACCGGAAATGTTGATGGTGTTTCCAGTTCCCTCTCTATCGCTTCCGTTACCGGCAATAACAGCATTATCAGAAGCGCTGAAAGTTCCGTCATAGATATTGATGGTCGCACCAGTAGCCTGACCTGTAATAACGGCGCCCTCGACAGACTCAACAATAGCCTTCTGGATGTTGGTCACAGAGTTACTGCCAACACCAATCGCCTGACTGCCAGTAGATACAATCTTTCCGCCACCCTTATTGTCCGTAATCGTCAGCTTACCATTGTTCATAATTACCTGGCCAGCAGAAGTAATAGAATAGCCGTTCAGGTCCAGGGTCACGGTCTTATCAGCAGGGATAGTAATAGTTGCGCTGATGTCCGCACCCAGCTTAACCTCACCGCCTGCCCCAACAGCAGTATTCAGTGCCTCCGCCGTGGTCACGCCTTCATCCGCCCAGCTGACGCTGCACAGCCCTATGGCCATGACCAGGGCCAGAATGGTTGCTAATACTTTTTTCATTGTTCATTCCCCTTATGGTAGTAGATTTCCGCAGGTGCGCTCGTTTTAATGGTTATTAAAACGCAAATGCAGAGGTACCTCTGCGGATAGTCAGATTATAGCACAGCTGCACCGTTTGTCCAGCCTTTTTATGGAAATTTTACACATTTTTCTGTTACCGGGAATAAAAACAGGAAAATTTGGCAGGAAATGGAAGTTGGGGCGGAGAAAATGCCGCCTGCGGCGGGGACGCCGCCCCCTACAGGGGAAGGCTCTTGGGGGTCAGACCTTCAGATCAGTGGCGGCGGCGCGGGTGTGCTCACGCATGGCCTGTTTGGCGGCCGCGTCATCCTGCCGGCGGATAGCGCTCAGTATCTCCCGGTGGCGCGCCAGAATACGGCGTTCCAGGGCCAGACACGCGCTGTCGTTCAGCGTCTCCATCTTTTTCAGCAGGGTGTGCTGCTCCACCTGGCCCAGGACATCGGTGACGATCATAGCCACCTGGTTGCCGGTGGCGCGGGAGAGCAGACTGTGGAAACGGACGTCCAGCTCGGCGAAGCGGCGGTAATCGCCCAGGGCCTGCTCCGCCGCCGTGAGACAGCTGTCCAGTGCCGCCAGATCCTCGTCGGTGCGGCGCCGGGCCGCCCAGCCGGCGATGGTGCCGTCGTTGACGGCGCGGTACTCGCCCAGCTCCTCCAGAGATATCTGGTTCAGCTGGAGCATGGCCGACAGCGGCTGCTCCACGCCGTCGATGGTCAGTTCCTGCACCACGGCGCCGCTGGCGCCGTGGGTGGAGGCCACATAGCCGCCCTGCTCCAGCATACGCAGGGCCTCGCGGATGGTGGGACGGGAACGGTGGAGCTGCTCCATCATGGCACGCTCGGAGGGCAGGCGGTCGCCGGGCTTCAGCACTCCGGAGGTGATAAGCTCCCGCAGCTGGTCATAGATGGCCTCGCTGGCCCGCCCGCCGCCGATGGGCTGCCAGGGGATATGTACGGCTTCCGGCATGGAAGGGCCTCCTTTCACAGAAAATACCCGGACAGTATAGCGCATCCCGGGGAAAATAGCAAGGGCAGGATGCAGGAAAGCCCGGAGGACGGTGCCTTCGGGCTTTCCCGCTGTGGGGAGGGGGATATTACTTCTTCAGGGCTTTCATTTCCTCGATCATCATGGGGACCACCTTGAACAGGTCGCCGCAGATGCCGTAATCCGCCACCTCGAAGATGGGGGCCACATCGCTCTTGTTGACGGCGATGATGCACTCGGAGTCCTGCATGCCGGCCTTGTGCTGGATGGCACCGGAGATGCCCAGCGCCACATAGATGCGGGGATGGACGGTCTTGCCGGTCTGACCCACCTGGTGGTCGGCGGTCATCCAGCCGGCGTCCACCACGGCGCGGGACGCGCCCACCACGCCGCCCATGAGGGCGGCCAGCTCCTCGGCCAGGGCGATGCCCTTCTCCACGTCCTTGGCGATACCGCGGCCCACAGAGACCACCACCTCAGCGCCGGTGAGATCCACCATGGCGCGGGCGGCCTTGACGATCTCCAGCACCTTGGTGTGGATGTCGGCCTCGGTGAGGGTAAAGGCGGGGTGGATGAGCTCCACCTTGCTCGCGCCGTTCTCGTCAAACTCGCGCTTCTTCATCACGCCGGGGCGCACGGTGGCCATGGCGGGGCGGAAGCGGGGGCAGACGATGGTGGCCATCAGGTGGCCGCCGAAGGCGGGACGGGTCATCTTCAGGTTGGTGTTGACGTCAAAGAGCTTCGTCTCGAAGCTCATGCTGTCCACGTCCAGAGAGGAGCCGGTGCGCAGGAAGTTGATGTAGCCGTTGAGATCCACGTCCAGGTGGGTGCAGTCGGCGCACAGGCCGGTGTGGAGACGGGCGGCGCAGCGGGGCGCCAGGTCGCGGCCGATGTGGCTGGCGCCGAAGAGCATGATCTCGGGCTTGAACTCGTGCACCGCGTCGGTGATGATCTTAGTGTAGGCGTCGGTGGTGTAGTCCTTCAGCAGGGGGCTGTTGTAGACGTAGACCTTGTCCGCGCCGTAGCCGCCCAGCTCGGCGGCAATGCCGTCCACGTTGTCGCCCAGCAGGATGCCGGACAGCTGCACACCCAGCTCGTCGGCCAGCTTGCGCCCCTCGGAGATCAGCTCAAAGGTGGTGGGCATCATCTTGCCCTGCCGCTGCTCACAAAAGACCCACACGCCGGAGAAGGCCTTGGGATCGGTATTCATAAAAGTAGACATATCGTTTCTCCCTTCTCAGATGATGTGCTTGGCGGACAGGATGCCGAACAGCTGCTCCACGGTCTCCTTGCCGCTGCCCTCCAGCATCATGCCGCTGCCCTTGCGGGGAGGCGTAAAGCTCTTGTAGATATTGGTGGGAGAACCCTTCAGGCCGATGGTGTCCACCTCGATGAGGGGATCGTCCTTCAGCGCGTTGTAGTCCAGCACGGTGACAGGCTCGGCGTCGCAGTCCAGGATGCCCCGGATGGTCATGTAGCGGGGGGTGTTCAGCTCCTTGATGCAGGTGAGCAGGCAGGGGGTCTGCACCTGCACGGTCATATAGCCGTCCTCCAGCATACGGCGGACGGTGAGGGTGTCGCCGTCCTTCTTGATGTCGGCCACATAGGACACCTGGGGGATCTCCAGCTTTTCGGCGATCTGGGGGCCCACCTGGGCGGTGTCGCCGTCGATGGCCTGACGGCCGCAGAAGATGATGTCGTCCTTGTCCACGCCCAGGTTCTTGATGGCGGCGGCCAAAATCTGGGAGGTGGCGAAGGTGTCGGAGCCGCCGAACTCACGGGCGGACACCAGCACGGTCTTGTCCACGCCCATGGCCTTCAGCTCCAGTAGCATACCGGCGGCAGGAGGGGGGCCCATGGACACGGCGATAACAGGGCAGCCCAGCTGGTCCTTCAGGGCCAGGGCGGCCTCGATGGCGTTCATATCATCGGGGTTGATGATGGTCTGCATGGAGGCGCGGTCCAGCGTGCCGTCGGCGTTGACGGCCACCTTGCCGGAGGTGTCGGGCACCTGCTTGACACAAACGATAAGCTTCATTCTATTCTTGCTCCTTTCCGCATTACTTCAGCAAATTGCCGGAGATGACCATCTGCTGGACCTGAGAGGTCCCCTCGTAGATGGTGAACACGCGGCAGTCGCGGTACTTACGCTCGACGGGGTACTCCTTGATGTACCCGTAGCCGCCGTGGATCTGCACGGCCTTGGCGGCGATCTCGTTGCACGTCTCGGAGGCGAAGTACTTGGCCATGGAGCAGTACATGGAGGCGTTGGGGTCGTTTCTGTCCTTCATCTGGGCGGCCATATAGACCAGCTCCTTGGCGGCGGTCAGCTTGGTTGCCATATCCGCCAGCATGAAGGCGATGGCCTGGTTCTTGCAGATGGGCTTGCCGAACTGAACGCGCTCCTTGGAGTATTTGATGGCCTCGTCCAGGCAGCCCTGGGCCAGACCGATGGACTGGGCGGACACACCCAGGCGGCCGCCGTCCAGGGTCTTCATGGCGTTGATAAAGCCCATGTTCTCCTTGCCCAGCATATCGCTCTTGTGGACGCGGACATCCTCCAGCACCACGTCGGAGGTGGCGTAGCCCACCAGACCCATCTTGGCCTCGTGCTTGCCGCAGGAGACGCCGGGGGCCTTCATGTCCACGATAAAGGCGGAGATACCCTTATTGCCGCGGCTCATGTCGGTCTTGGCGTAGACGATGCAGTAGTCGGCCAGGGGTGCACCGGAGATAAAGCACTTACGGCCGTTGAGGATGTAGTCGTCGCCATCCTTCACGGCGGTGGTGACCATGCTGCTGGCGTCGGAGCCGGCGCCCGGCTCGGTGAGGCCGAAGACGATCTTCACCTTGTTCTCCACGGAGGGACGGAGATACTTCTCCAGCTGCTCGGGGGTGCCCGCCTGCATCAGGGGGCCGCCGCCCAGAGAGTTGGGGGTATTGGCGTACAGGCTGGCCACAGCAGAGACACGGGCAATCTCCTCGATCATGATGACATAGGCCAGGGTGTCGGCACCGGCACCGCCGTATTCGCGGGGAATCTTCAGGCCAAGGAAGCCGCACTTGGCCATCTTGTCCACGATCTCCTCGGGAAACTCGCCGGTCTCCTCCACCTTGTCAAGGACCTCGGTGGTGAGCTCGGTCTCGGCAAACTGGCGGACCAGCTTGCGGATCATTTCATGCTTTGCGTCGAAAATCATAGTTTTCCTCCTGTTAAAGTATGGGTCACTGCTCTGCTCAGCAGGGGATCTCGTGCTTGGACTTACCCTCTGTCAAAATCTCATAGATGCTGTTGACGCCGCACTCGGCCATCTGCTCCGCGGCCTCTTCGGTGAAGAAGGCCATGTGGGGCGTGTGGTACACGTTGACGAAGGAGCGCAGGTACTTCAGCTTGAAGTAGGGCATACCGGGGGTACGGATGATGTCCTCATCGTGGGGAACGTGGATGATGCCGGTCTCGCCGGGGAAGGCATCCATGAACAGCGCGCCGAACTTGCCGGACTCCACTGCCTCGGTGACGGCATCGATATCCATCAGCTCGCCCCGGGCGTTATCGATGAACACCACGCCATCCTTCATCTTGGCGATGGCCTCGCGGTCGATCATGCCGGTGGTCTCCGGCAGCAGCGGGGTGTGGATGGTGATGATGTCGGACTCACGGTACAGGGTGTCCAGGTCTACATACTCGGCGTACGCACGGACGGCGTCGTTCTCATAGACATCGTTGGCGATGATACGGCAGCCGAAGCCGCTGAGGCACTTGATGATGGTGAAGCCGATCTTGCCGGTGCCCATGACGCCCACGGTCATGGTGCGCAGCTCGCGGCCCATCTTGCCCTTCAGGGTGAAGTCGTTGTCGTTGGTGTTGTACAGCGCCTTCTTGAACTTGCGGATGCACATCAGGATGGCCATAACGGTGTATTCCGCCACGCCGTTGGGCGCGTAAGCGCCGTTGCACAGGCGGAAGCCCAGAGAGCGGGCATAGCCGCAGTTCATGTGGTTATAGCCCACACAGCGGCTGGCCAGCACCTGCACGCCATAGCCCTTCAGCTCGTCCAGAACGGCGTTGGAATAGTCGCTCTGGCCCAGGGTGGTAACACCGTCGCAGCCGGCGGCCATATGGGCGGTGGTCTTATCCAGATTTGCGGGAGTGGAGATCAGGTCGATGCCATATTTTTTGCACAGGTTCTCGATGACGGGCTTTTCGTCGGGACGTACTTCATAAGCAGCGATTTTCATGATTCTTCTCCTTCATATTTTCGGGTGACGGCGCGCTCCTCAACGCGCCGCGCCCTTATAGTTTGCTTTTCCTCAAGTCGCCGGGGTGTTCGTGTTCGTCGCGCTCCGCCTACGGCGGAGAGATTTTTCGTTCTGCCGATGGCAAACCGGCGATGGCGTACCGTGTGTACGTCGAGACGGTTTGACGATGGCAGGGCGGAAAAGATGCCGCCGTCAGTCTTTCAGGGAAGGATCCATGGGCACCGCCTCGCCGGCGGCTATCATGGCAGCCACCTGCTCGTCGGTGTAGCCCAGGTTCTTCAGCACCAGTTCGGTCTGCTCGCCCAGGTACGGACCGCGGTTGTAGGGAGGCAGCTCCGTCTCCTCGAAGATAACGGGAGGCCGGACCATGGTGCGCTTATTGCCGTTGGAATATTCCATCTCGTAGAAGCAGCCGGAGGCCCATGCCTGCTTATCCACCAGCAGCTGGTCCCAGGTCTGGGCCACGGCGTAGGGCAGATCGTTGGCGTCCATCAGCTTGCACCACTCGTCCAGGGTGCGGCTGGCCATCTCGGCCACCAGGAAGTCGTAGAACTCCTCGATGTTGGCCTGTAGGTTGGTCTGGGGATAGTAACGGGGATCCTCGGCCAGCTCGGGATGGCCGATGGCGTTCATAAAGATGGGATAGTGGCGGTTGTACTGGGGCATGGCGATCTGGAGCCACTTGTTGTCCTTGGTCTTGTGGGCCACCACCAGGGGATTGGGCAGGGTGCGGCGGGACAGGGGGTACTGGGTGGTGGGGTCGCCGTACTGGCTGGCCTGCAGCAGCAGGGAGACATCCCAGATGGCGCTGTGGAACAGGGAGACCACCACGCGGTCGCCGATGCCCGTCTCGCGGGCGCGGTACAGCGCCGCCAGCACACCGGAGGCCAGGTACATACCCACCTGATGGTCGCCGAAGCCGGCGATGGTCAGCATGGGCAGGGCGTCCTTGTCAAACAGGGTGCCCAGGATGCCGCCGCGGGCAAAGAAGGCGGTGAAGTCGAAGCCGGGTAGGTCCTTATCGGGGCCCTTCTCGCCGTAGCCGGAGACGAAGCCGTACACCAGTTTGGGGTAGCGAGCGTGGAGCGTCTCATAGTCCAGACCGGCCTTTTTCAGAGGGTTCTGCCGCCAGTTGGTGATGAAGATGTCCGCCTCGGCGATGAGCTTCTCCAGCGCCTCGCGGCCGGCGGGGGTCTTGGTGTTCAGGCAGACGCAGGTCTTGCCGGCGTTCTCCAGATCGTAGGAGGTGTTCTCCTTCTGATCCTGGGGACGGCCCTCGTTGACGGCGGTATAGCGCAGGGGGTCGCCGGCGGGGGCTTCGACCTTGATGACCTCGGCGCCCAGATCCGCCAGAAAGCGGGCGCAGCAGGGGGCGGCGATAAAGGTGGCCAGCTCCAGCACCTTTACGCCCTCGAGGGGACGCTTTACTTCACTCATATCGTTCCTCCATGTATGTTAATAAATGGTGTGTTGCTTACATTTTCAGCAGGTCGCGGAAGGTCTCGAGGTTGGTTCGCACCTGCTCAAACCGCACCATCTGACGGTCCACCTCCACCAGCGTCAGGGGCAGGTCGGCGGCCTCGCAGGCCTTCTTGATCATCACATAGTCGAACTCCTCCGGGTCGCAGAACTTGGTCAGCACCACCAGAACACCCTTGGCGCTTCTCGCCTTGGCGGTGTCCACGATCCACTTCACCCGGTTCTTCTCCTGATCGTACAGCACAGAGCAGTTGCCCATGGCGGCGAACTTCTCGGCCAGCGCGTTCAGGGCGTCATCGCGCTCGGGAGCGTCGGTGCGGTACTGGCGGGACTGGGCGGCCACGTCGTCGGCCACGATGTGCAGACCCATTTCGTCCAGAATGGCGTTCAGCGCCGGGGCGTCCGTCAGGATACCGGAGATGACGATGGGCAGCTTCTCGGCGGCGGGCGCGGCGGCCTCCAGCTTCTCAATGAGCGCCTCCACCAGCTCCGTGTGCTCCTCCTTGGTCATGAAGAAAGCGCTCTTGAAGATGTCGCTGCGCTGGGCGGCGGTGATCTCCGGGTGCCCGGCCAGCAGCTCGTCGATCTTCCGCATGGCGGCGTTGTGGCGGTTGTAGACCTTGATGGAGGCGAGCAGCTTCTCCTCGGAGAACGTGCCGCCCAGCTTTTCCAGGTCGCGGATGACCCGCTCATAGCCGGCTTTGGTATAGGCCACGCCGTAGGCGGGCTTGCGGTTCTGGGGATAGGTCATGGGGATGAAGGGGATGGACGGCACGGCGTACTTCCAGTTCTCGCCCACGGTCTTGAGGGTGTCGCACAGGGAGGGGATGACGATAGCGGACGCGCCCTCGTAGGCACCGTTGATGCCCAGCTCCAGCAGGGACTGGACGATGGCGCACAGGAAGGCGGGACAGTATTCCTTGGCGCGGTTCAGCGCTACATCGCCGCCCCAGGCTCCCATAGGGACGAAGCCCATGGCGTGGATGATCTCCTCGGGAGTGTAAACAGGAGCGCACAGCACGATCTTTTTGCCCTGGGCCAGATAGCCGTCCATCTGCGCGCGGGGAGAGACTGCTGCCTCATGCAGCTTGTTGAGAATGTCGTTCATGCCTTACACTCCTTTCGCAGCCTTGTTGGCTTCCATGATCTCCGTCAGACCCTGCACACGGGTGTCGTACTGAGCCTCGGAGAAATTGCGGGGGTCGGCCTGATCGCCGTCGAAGCTGACCACGGGGATATCGCAGGCCGCGCCGATCTGACGGCTCATCTCGTACATGAAGCCGCTCCACAGCTTGCAGGAGCGGTTGGTATGCACCAGCATACCCTCCACATGGTTGTCCTTGCAGAGCTTGATGCGCTTGTCGCGGCTCATCTCCAAATTGATGGCGTTGGGCACCTTGCAGTAGGCGCGGATCATCTCGTCAAAGGTGTTGTAGTCGAAGCCGAAGGCGTCGGCGTAGATCGTCGTGACCATGTTGATGCCACGGGACTTCAGGCCGGTGCTGGTGGCACGCAGGTACGGCCAGCAGGCGATGCCCTCAAACATGATGCGGTACTTCTCCTCGCCGCGGAAGGTGGAGGTACCGTTCTTGTGGTTGTCCTCGTACTCCTTCAGCAGCGTCTCCATGGCGTCGGCGGCGGTGGACTTGCCCCGGGCCGTGACCATGACGGCCATGTGGTTCAGCAGGTCGAAGCCGTTGAAGGGGGACGGCACATACCTGGCGCAGCCGGTGGCCGCCAGCCATGCGCGGCTGGAGCGGCAGCTGAAGCCGGTGACCTCCTTGAATTTCTCGTCGGACCACTTCTTGCCGGTGATCTCCTCCAGCTGACGTACGGCGTCCCAGAACTGGCCGGTGACGTAGGCCACCTCCGCGTCGGACACCTCATAGTCGGGATTGAAGGGGATATCCAGCAGGATCATGGGGATATTCAGCTCGCGGGCCAGGTTCTCATACCACTTGATCATGCAGGAGCAGATGTTGCTGCAGCACAGCAGTACGTCGGGCATGGCCACGTCCTGCTCGGGACAGGACTTCAGCTTGGCGTAGGCCAGCGACACGCGGGCGTAGGCGCAGATGTCGTTGGAGTAGCCCTCGGACTCCGCCACCTCGCACATTCTCGTGCCCGCGCCGCGGGCGGCGATGCCGGCGGCCTGATTCTCGGGGTACACGGTGGCGATGCCCATAGTCTCCGGGATCTCCACAGGGAAGTTGCTGGACACCCAGGCCACCTTCTCGCCCCGCTTCTTGGCCTCGATGGCATCCACATAGGCGTCCGCCGCGATCTTGCCCAGCTTGTACTTGGCGGAATTGGGATCCACCGGCTTCGGGGCCTTCTTCACTTCTTCTGCCATTTCAGTTCCTCCTCACAGCTTTTATCGAAACATATTTCTGTTTATTCATGTCGTCTGCTTATATGCCCACAGGGCCGCGCCGATGGCGCCGAAATACTGGGCCAGCGGGTCCACACTGACGGGGACGTTCAGCTCCTCGCTGAGGGCCTGGCGCACCGCGTCATTCCGGGCCACGCCGCCGGAGAGACAGACCTGCTCCGTGACGCCCGCCCGTCGGGCCAGGGCCGCCACGCGGCTGGCCACGCTGCGGCAGATACCCGCCACCAGGTCGGGGCGCTTGACGCCGTTGGCCAGCTGACTGATGACCTCGCTCTCGGCAAACACGGTGCAGGTGCTGGAGATAGCGGCGGGGGCTGCGGCCTTGGCGGCCTCGGCGTCCAGATCGTCCACATCCAGGCGGAGGATAGAGGCCATCACATCCAGAAACCGCCCCGTACCGGCGGCGCACTTATCGTTCATGACGAAGTTCACCATCTTGCCGGAGGGCGACAGGGCGATGACCTTGGCGTCCTGTCCGCCGATGTCGATGACGGTACGCAGGTCCGGGAACACGAAGCGCCCGCCCAGGGCGTGGGCCGTCAGCTCGCTGATCTCGCCGTCGGCGCCCTCGTAGTTTTTGCGGCCGTAGCCGGTGACAAAGGCGCAGGCCATATCGGCCCGGGTCAGGCCGCTGGTCTGCCACAGCTGCGCCAGCGCCTCCTCCGGCCCGCCGGTGCCCAGGCCGCCGGTTTGGAGGCTGTGGGCCACCAGCTCTTTTCCGTCTTTAAGAACGGCGCACTTGGAAGTGGTGCTGCCGATGTCGATACCTAAGGTGTACATGGGGTCCTCCCTATTCTGTGCGATCGGGCAGAAATACCCTCTCCCGCGGTGCGGAGATACCGCGCGCCGCACTGGTCTTACCAGTTTACTTATATTATACGGGTTTGTGAAATTTGCGTCAATTATGCGAATTGCCAAAGAAATAACAATTATTTGTGCATTGTACCGAGCCGCACTTTAAATGATTAAATCTTTCCGGATTTTTCCGGGACAATGTTGCGTTTTCTTTGGAAACTCGTCATGGCAGTATGGGAAAGCCGCATGGCGCGCTCGCGCCATGCGGCTTTCTGCGGTTCACGGCTCCAGGTCGTGTTTGTCCAGCTTCATGTTCCGGTAGGCCTTGGGCAGGCCGGGGGCGATGAGGGGAAAGGTGTTCTCCGTGTCAGACGTGGGCTGGATATTATAGGTGCCGTACATATTCACCAGGTCGAAGCTGCTGCGCGGTACGCCGGGAAAGTGGTGGACGTCCGGTGTAGCGTCATAGGGAAAGCCCTCCCGGCTGCGCTTGCGTTTGGGCATAAAAATCACCTCCGGCCTTAGTATGGCCGGAGGCGGTTGGTTTATGAGCTTCAGCGGTAGACCTCCGCGTCGAAGTCGCGGACGATCTCGTCCCGCCTTTCGTCGCGGACGCAGACCAGATTTGTCTCGTCAAAGGCCAGGCGCATGGCGAAATCCTTGGCCTCGTAAATATCGTTTGTCTCGAAGAAGTCGCGATAGGCCTCCTCCGGCTCGTGGCTCTTGCGCCAGATAACGTGAAAACGCATAGAAATTCCTCCTGCAAAATGGGGGTAATTTTTAGTATACCCCCGCCGGAAGCAAAAAGCAACGGTGGGTTTTGCCAAAAAACACGGGCAAAGTTCGTCACATTTTCCCCCGGGAAAGTTGTGATTTCTTCTTTCCCTGCCCCACAAGATATTGTATAATAGCAGACGATATTTTGGAGAGACAGAGGTGGATCAGGGTGAAGATCGGATTTGACAACGAAAAGTACCTGCAATTACAGGCGGAGCACATCACGGCGCGGCGCGCCCAGTTCGGCGGCAAGCTGTATCTGGAGTTCGGCGGCAAGCTGTTTGACGACTATCACGCCTCCCGTGTGCTGCCAGGGTTCCAGCCGGACAGCAAGATACGGATGCTGCAGACGCTGAAGGACGACGTGGAGATCGTGGTGGCCATCTGCGCCGGGGACATCGAGAAGAACAAGATGCGCGGCGACCTGGGCATCAGCTACGACGTGGACGTGCTGCGGCTGATCGACGTATTCCGGGGGCTGGGCTTCTATGTGGGCAGCGTGGTCATCACCCAGTACGCCGGCCAGCCGGCGGCGGACGCCTTTATCAAGCGGCTGAGCGCCCTTGGCGTGAAGAGCTACAAGCACTATCCCATCGCCGGGTATCCCTCTGACGTGGCGCACATCGTGTCCGACGAGGGCCTGGGCAAGAACGAATATATTGAGACGACCCGGCCGCTGATCGTGGTGACGGCCCCCGGCCCCGGCAGCGGCAAGATGGCCACCTGCCTGAGCCAGCTGTACCACGACAACCGGCGGGGTATCCGGGCGGGCTACGCCAAATATGAGACGTTCCCCATCTGGAACCTGCCGCTGAAGCACCCGGTGAACCTGGCCTATGAGGCGGCCACGGCGGACCTGAACGACGTGAACATGATCGACCCGTTCCACCTGGAGGCCTATGGCAAGACCACGGTGAATTACAACCGGGACGTGGAGATCTTCCCGGTGCTGGCGGCCATGTTCCGGATGATCCAGGGCGAGTGCCCCTACAAGTCCCCCACGGACATGGGCGTGAACATGGCGGGCTTCGCCATCGTGGACGACGCGGTGTGCCAGGAGGCCAGCCGCATGGAGATCCTGCGCCGGTACTACACCGGGTGCGTGGAACGGGCCAAGGGGCAGGCGGACGAGTGCGTGGTGCGGAAGCTGGAGCTGGTGATGCAGCAGGCGGGTGTGACGCCGGACATCTGCCCGGCGGTGGCGGCCTCGCTGGAAAAGGCAGTGGCCACCGGAAAGCCGGCGGGCGCCATGGTGCTGCCGGACGGCAGCGTGGTGACGGGGCGGACCTCCCCCCTGCTGGGCGCATCGGCGGCGCTGCTGCTGAACGCGCTGAAGAAGATGGCGGGCATTGACCACAAGCTGGACCTGATCCCCTCGTCGGTGATCGAACCTATCAGCGCCATGAAGACCGGCTGCCTGGGCCACCGAAATCCCCGGCTGCACTCGGATGAGGTGCTGATCGCGCTGGCGATCTCCGGTCTGACGAACCCCCTGGCGGCCATGGTGCAGGCGCAGCTGAAGAACCTGCGGGGCTGCGAGGCCCACTTCTCGGTCATCATCTCCGAGGAGGACGCCAAGCTGTATAAGCGGCTGGGCATCAACGTCAGCTGCGAGGCGAAATATGAGGTCAAGAGCCTGTATCACAAGTAAATAAGCGTCTGTGCCCGCGCCGTGCGCGGGCACAGCTTTCTGAAAGGAGCACATATGCAGAGCATCGCACAGATATTGGCATCGGAGCTGGGCCAGCCGGTCCAGCACGTAGAAAACGTTATCGCGCTGCTGGACGAGGGCAGCACCATTCCGTTCATCGCCCGCTATCGGAAGGAACAGCACGGCTCCATGGACGACACCACCCTGCGAAAGCTGGAGGACCGGCTGCAATACCTGCGGAACCTGGACAAGCGGCGGCAGGAGGTCAAGTCCGCCATCGAGGGACAGGGCAAGCTGACCGAAGCACTGGCGGCGGCCATCGACAGCGCCGCCACGCTGGCGGAGGTGGAGGACCTGTACCGCCCCTACAAGCAAAAGCGGCGCACCCGCGCCACGGTGGCCCGGGAGAAGGGGCTGGAGCCCCTGGCGCAGCTGCTGCTGGCGCAGGATCGGAACTGCCCCGCGCCGGAGGCGGCCGCACAGGCGTACATCGATCCGGAGAAGGGCGTGGAGACCGCGGCCGACGCATTGCAGGGCGCCAACGACATTATCGCGGAGATCATCAGCGACGACGCGGACATCCGCAAGGCACTGCGGGGCCTGCTGATGCGGCAGGGACAGTTGAGGAGCCTTGCCGCCACGGAGGAGGACAGCGTGTACCGACTGTACTACGACTTTGAACAGGCCATTCCCAAGCTGGCGGGGCACCAGATCCTGGCCATCAACCGGGGCGAAAAAGAGGGGCTGCTCTCCGTCACGGTATTGCTGGACCGGGAGGCCGCGCTGCCGGCACTGCGGCGGGCGGTGGTAAAGCCCGGCTCGGCGGCCATGGAATTCATCAAGGCCGCCTGTGAGGACGCCTATGACCGGCTGATCTATCCGTCGCTGGAGCGCGAGGCGCGGTCCGCCCTGACGGACAGCGCCAACGAGGGCGCTATCGGACAGTTCGCGCTGAACCTGAAGCCGCTGCTGCTCCAGCCGCCGGTAAAGGGCCACGTGACCATGGGGCTGGACCCCGGCTATGCCCACGGGTGCAAGGTGGCGGTCATCGACGGCACCGGTAAGGTGCTGGACACCACGGTGGTCTACCCCACCTACGGCGAGCGCCAGAAGCGGGAGGCCATCGCCAAGCTGACGGCCCTGTGCAAAAAACACGGCGTGGCGCACATCGCCATCGGCAACGGCACCGCCAGCCGGGAGACAGAGCAGATGACGGTGGAGATGCTGCGGGGCCTTCCGGGCGTCAGCTATATGATCGTCAACGAGGCGGGCGCATCGGTGTACTCCGCCGGCAAGCTGGCGGCGGAGGAGTTCCCGGACTACGACGTGAACCTGCGCTCGGCCATCTCCATCGCCCGGCGGTTACAGGACCCGCTGGCGGAGCTGGTGAAGATCGACCCCAAGGCCATCGGCGTGGGGCAGTACCAGCACGATATGCCGCAAAAGCGGCTGGACGAGGCACTATGCGGCGTGGTGGAGGACTGCGTCAACGCCGTGGGTGTTGACCTGAACACCGCCAGCGCCAGCCTGCTGGGCTATGTATCCGGGCTGAACGGCACCACGGCGAAGAACATCGTGGCGTACCGGGAGGCCAACGGCGCCTTCCCGGACCGGAAGCGGCTTTTGAAGGTGCCGAAGCTGGGGCCCAAGGCCTATGAGCAGTGCGCGGGCTTTTTGCGGGTGCCGGAGAGCAAAAACGTGCTGGACAACACCGGCGTACACCCGGAGAGCTATGGGGCGGCGGAGAAGCTGCTGGCCCTGTGCGGCTGCGGCGACGAAGACGTGCGCCGGGGCGCGGTGGACGGATTGATGCGGAAGGTGCAGGCCATGGGCGAGACAAAGGTAGCCGAAGAGATCGGCGTGGGCGTGCCCACACTGCGGGACGTGGTGAAGGAGCTGATGAAGCCCGGACGCGACCTGCGGAGCGACCTGCCGGCGCCCATTCTCCGCACCGATGTGCTGGACATGAAGGACCTGAAACCCGGCATGGTGCTCACCGGAACGGTGCGGAATGTGATCGACTTCGGCGTATTCGTGGACATCGGCGTGCATCAGGATGGGCTGGTACACATCTCGCAGGTGTGCAGCAGGTTCATCAAGCACCCCTCCGAGGTGGTGGCCGTGGGCGACATCGTGAAGGTGCTGGTGCTGGACGTGGATGAGAAAAAGCATCGCATCAGCCTGTCCATGAAGCAGGTGAAGGAATAAAAAAGAAACCGCCCTGGAGGGCGGTTTCTTTTTTATACGTCTTTTACTCGATGACGGGGAGCTTTTTGACCACGGCGGCGCAGCGGGGGCACAGGTCGGGGTGCTCGCTGTCGCTGCCCACGGTGGGCAGGACCTTCCAGCAGCGGGCACACTTGGCGCCGTTGGCGGGGCGAACGGCCACCTTCTGCTCCGCGTCCACGTCCACACGGACCTGGGAGACGATGAACAGATCGGCCACCTGGGCGGCGTCCATGGATGCCAGGAAGCCATCCTCCGGCGTAACGGCCAGATCCACCTCAGCCTCCAGGCTCTTGCCGATGGTCTTGTCGGCACGGGCAGTCTCCAGCGCGCCGTTGACGGCGGTGCGGAGGGCGGCAATACGGGCCCAACGGGCCATCTCGTCCTCGGAGAGGGCGTAGCCGTTATAGGGCAGCACCATCTCGTTGAACAGAACGTTGCGCGCGTCATCGCAGGAGCGATGGGGCATGGCCAGCCAGATCTCATCGCAGGTAAAGGCCAGGATGGGGGCAAACAGGCGGGTCATGGCGTCCAGGATCAGGAACAGGGCGGTCTGGGCGCTGCGGCGGGAGAGACTCTCGGCCTCGTCGCAGTACAGGCGATCCTTGAGAATATCGAAGTAGAAGGAGCTCAGGTCCACCACGCAGAAGTCGTTGATCATGTGGGACACCACATGGAACTCGTAGTTGTCGTAGGCGGCGCAGGCCTTGGTCAGCAGGTCGTTCAGGCGGGTGATGGCCCACTTGTCCAGGGGCAGCATCTCGCCCGGCTCCACCAGATGATCGGCGTCGAAGCCGGTCAGGTTATCCAGGCAGAACTTGGCGGTGTTGCGGAACTTCAGGTAGTTCTGGCTCAGCTGCTTGAAGATCTCGTCGGAGCAGCGGACATCCACATGGTAGTCGGAGCTGCCGGCCCACAGACGCAGCAGATCGGCGCCGTACTTGTTGAAGATCTCGGCGGGATCCATGCCGTTGCCCAGAGACTTGTGCATGGCCTTGCCCTCGCCGTCCACGGTCCAGCCGTGGGTGACGCACTCCTTGAACGGTGCGCCGCGGCCCAGAGCGCCCACGGCCACCAGCAGGGAGGACTGGAACCAGCCGCGATACTGATCCAGGCCCTCGATGTACATGGTGGCAGGCCAGAAGCCCTGATCGCGCTCCATAGCGGCGAAGTGGGTGGAGCCGGAGTCGAACCAGCCGTCCAGCGTGTCCGTCTCCTTATCAAATCCGGCGGCCTTGCCGCAGTGGGGGCAGGTGAAGCCCTTGGGCAGGATGTCGGCGGCGTCTCTGTCGAACCAGGCGTTGGAGCCCTCCTTCTCGAACAGCCCGGCCACGGCCTCGATGCTCTCGGGGGTGCAGACGGGCTTGCCGCAGTCCTTGCAGTAGAACACGGGGATCGGCAGGCCCCAGCGGCGCTGGCGGCTGATGCACCAGTCGGTGCGCTCCAGGATCATGGAGCGCATACGGTCCTTGCCCCAGGCGGGCACCCAGCGCACGTCCTCGCAGGCGGCGATAGCCTCGTCCTTGAAGCTGTCCACGGAGCAGAACCACTGGGGGGTGGCGCGGAAGATGATGGGCTGCTTGCAGCGCCAGCAGTGGGGGTAGCTGTGGACGATGTCCTCGCTGGCGAACAGAGTGCCGTTGTCCTTCATATCCTGCAGGATGACGGGGTTGGACGCATCGGTGGTCATGCCCTCGTACTTGCCGGCGTAGGCGGTGTGCTTGCCCTGATCGTCCACGGGCACCACCATGTCCATGCCGTAGCGCTTGCAGGTCACATAGTCGTCGGCACCGAAGCCGGGTGCGGTGTGGACGCAGCCGGTACCGGAGTCCATGGTCACGTAGTCCGCCAGCACCAGACGGGAGGTCTTGGGCAGGAAGGGATGGTCGGCCAGCATATTCTCGAAGAAGCTGCCCGGATGGACCTCCACGATCTCATAGCTGTCAAAGCCGCCGATCTTCATGACCTTCTCGACCAGTGCCTCGGCCATGATGTACATCTCGCCGTTGGGCGCCTTGACCACGGCGTAGCTCTCGTCGGGGTGCAGGGCGATGGCCAGGTTGCCGGGCAGGGTCCAGACGGTGGTGGTCCAGATCACGAAGTACAGCTTGCTGTGGTCCAGATGGCCCAGCTTGCCCTGATCGTCGTGCATGGGGAACTTGACGTAGACGGTGGTGCAGGGGTCGTCCTTATACTCGATCTCCGCCTCGGCCAGGGCCGTCTCGTCGTGGGGGCACCAATACACGGGCTTCAGGCCCTTGTAGATGTGACCGTTCTGGTACATTCTGCCGAACACACGGACCTCCTGCGCCTCGAAGCCGGGATCCATGGTCTTGTAGGGGTGCTCCCAGTCGCCCACCACGCCCATGCGCTTGAAGCCGTCGCGCTGCACGTCGATGTAGTGGTCAGCAAACTCATGGCAGGCGCTGCGGAACTCAGAGACGCTCATGGCCTTGTGGTTCAGCTTGTTCTGCTTGATGATGGCGGACTCGATAGGCATACCGTGGTTGTCCCAGCCGGGGATATAGGGGGTATAGTAGCCGCGCATCGCGTACATGCGGGTGATAAAGTCCTTCAGGGACTTGTTCAGGGCGTGGCCCATGTGCAGCGCGCCGTTGGAGAACGGAGGGCCGTCGTGGAGGGAGAACAGAGGCTTGCCCTCGTTCTTCTTCAGCAGCTCATTGTAAAGGTCCAGCTCTTCCCAGTGCTTCAGCATCTCCGGCTCGCGGGCGGGCAGGCCGGCGCGCATGGGAAAGCCGCTTTTGGGCATATTCAGTGTCTTCTTGTACTCCATGTTGCTTCTCCTTTATCTGAATAGTTTTGAAAACAAAATAAAAAGCGCCTTTGTCTCGTTCAAGAGACAAAGGCGCGGAAAAACGTCCTCTGCGGTACCACTCTCGTTGCCGCCGGGGCGGCCACTCATCCCCCACGGAATGGGGCGGGGAGAAGGTAACGGCTCCCTTGCCGTCCGCGCTTACTCGGCGAGCTTTCAGGCGGATGCTCCGGGGTGATGTTCGGTGTCCCTGTCCCGTCCGCCTTGCACCAAACGGCGGCTCTCTTCGCGTGGACATGAGGCACGGCCTGTCCCCTTCATCGCAACTTTCAATATTGCTGACAATGTAGCACGGTTTTGGAAAAATGTCAAGAGGAAAGCGGAAAAAGGCGGCACACAGCCGCCTTTTTCAGTTAAATTATCCGATAATCCCGCTGGGCCAGGGCCTGCTCCCGGCGTATTTTCTGGGTAGCCAGCGCCTCCTCCAGGGCCACGATGATGCTGTTGGACACCAGAAATCCCCGTGGCGTCAGGCGCCAGCCGTTCTCCGTCCGGGCGGCAAGTCCCGTGCGCTCATACTGCACGAACAGATCCTCCATGGGCTGGAACCGCTGGCGGTAGGTCGTCTCGAAATACCGGCGGTCGATGCCCTCCGCCGTGCGGAGGGACAGCATGACGTACTCATAATCCCGGGTCAGCGTGGCGTCGGACTCGGACTCCGACAGGATCAGGCGACCGCTTATGTAGCTGTCCAGGTCCCGGACGTAGGCGTAGCGCACGCCGCCGAAGTCGGAGTGGGCGCCGGGCCCGAAGCCGGCATACTCCTCCATGTGCCAGTATTTCAAATTGTGGCGGGAGGCAAAGCCCGGCTTGGCAAAGTTGGATATCTCGTACTGCTCATAGCCGTTCTGCGCCAGAACCGTGACGGCGTAGAGATACATATCCGCCTGGGCATCGTCGTCCGGGAAGCACTCGCTGTCCCGGCGGTCATACAGGGGCGTGCCGGGTTCCAGCTTCAGGCCGTAGCAGGAGATATGCTCCGGGGCCAGAGCGATGACGGCGGCGAGGGTGTCCTCCCACTGCTGCATGGTCTGGCCCGGCAGGCCGTAGATCAGGTCCATACTGAGGTTTTTGAACCCGGCCTTCCGCACGGCGGCCACGGCCTCCTGCACCTGGGCAAAGGTATGGATGCGGCCGATGGCGCGAAGCAGGCCGTCATCCGCCGACTGAACGCCCAGAGATATCCTGTTGAAGCCCGCCCGACGCAGCGCACGCAGGGCCTTGACGTCACAGGCGGAGTCCGGGTTGGCCTCCAACGTGATCTCGGCGTCGCGGGCCACAGGGCAGCGCTTGCGGAGGGTCCGCAGCAGCTTTGTCAGGCGGTCCGGTCCCAGATAGCTGGGGGTACCGCCGCCGAAGTACACCGTGTCCACCCGATGGGCGGCAGTGCGGGGCGCGACCTCCTCGATATGGCGCAGCAGGGCGGCGGTATAGGCGTCCATCTTCTCCTCGCTGCGGGGCAAAGAGTAAAAGTCGCAGTAGGCGCATTTCTGGCGGCAGAAGGGGATGTGGATATAGAGCCCCAGGGGGGCTTTTTCTTTCTGCATATCAGCGTACCTGGGGCGGCAGTATGGTCACAGCGCCGTAAAAGCAGTTGACCTTGCAGCTGCGGCAGCCGATGCAGTCATCCTGACGGACCTCATAATAGCCGTCCGGCCGCAGGTCGATGCACTTCATGGGACAGAACATGGCGCACCAGCCGCAGCCGGTGCAGCTCACCGGATCGATCACCGCCAGCTGGACCGCCTTACGCCCGAAGGGATGGGCAGGGTCGTGCATAACTGACGCCCTCCTTTCCTGAGATCACCGTATCATTATAGCCGTTTTCATGGGTTTTGACAAGTATAGCCGCGGCGGAAGCGGCACATATTACCGGCGAAAGGATGTGATGGCGTGACACCCAAGGAATATGACGCGCTGGTACGGCAGCTGTCGCCCAGCTCACCCATTGGCAAGGACACGGCGCTGGCCTTTGCCGTCGGCGGCGGGATCTGCGCCGTGGGACAGCTGATCGCCAACGGCTGGCAGGCGCTGGGGCTGACGCAGCAGGAGGCGGCCTCCGCCACCTCGGTAACGCTGGTGTTCCTGTCGGTGCTGCTGACGGCGCTGGGGCTGTACCACCGGCTGGCGCGGTACGCCGGGGCAGGCACGCTGGTGCCCATCACCGGCTTCGCCAACGCCGTAGCCTCGCCGGCCATCGACTTCCGGGCGGAGGGCATCGTCACCGGCACGGCGGTCAAGATGTTCACTGTGGCCGGGCCGGTGATCGTATTCGGCACCGCTGCCAGCGTGGTGTATGGGCTGGTGCTGTATCTGTTGGCATAGCGTGAGCGCCGGCGCTGCCGGTCACGACCGTGTCCGCCCGTACACATAAAAAGCCGCCTTTCGGCGGCACATGAAAAAAGAACCGGCCTCTAGCCGGTTCTTTTTGCTCGGTTCAGATGTACTGCTTCATGCCCTCGGTGGCGGTGTCCTCGTCCGCACTGATGGTGACGGTGAACTTCACGCCATTCTCCTCGCTGAAGCGGTCCAGCCAGTGAAGGAACGTCTCTACCGCCTGCAGGTCGTTGCTGCCGGCGATCTTGCAGAGATTATCCACGAACACATGGGAAATATCGTAATTGCCCGCGTACATACCGCACAGGAATCCGCGCAGGCAGTCAAAAGAATCCACATTATACTCGCCGGCGTTGACCAGACGGACGTTGTAGCTGACGTCGTAGGTCATATCGCCCTTAGGTTCGATGCACACGACACTTCCGGTCTCGGACTCCACACTGGTGTGGATGAGCTCGATGAGCTGCTTGGTCTTACCGGCACCGTTGGCACCCATGATCAGTCTAACCATAAGAAATCACTCCTTTGTCATTGGTGGTTTCCACCTGAGTACAGCATACCATACCGGTGGAAAAATAGCAATGCAGAAAAAGTAAACTTATTTTTGGGCACTTTTACTTTTCCAGCTTCCCCAGCAGCGTCTGCCGCAGGTCCTCATACCCCGGCTTGCCCAGCAGGGCGAACATATTTTTCTTATAGGCCTCCACGCCGGGCTGGTCAAAGGGGTTCACGTCCAGCAGGTAGCCGGACAGGCCGCAGGCGTACTCAAAGAAGTAGATCAGCCCACCCAGGGTCTGCTCATTGACGGATCCTGTCCGCAGCGTCACGTTGGGCACGCCGCCCTCCACATGAGCCAGCAGCGTACCGTCCATGGCCTGCTGGCGGATAAAGTCCATGCTCTTGCCCGCCAGGAAGTTCAGGCCGTCGCCGTTGCCCTCGTCATAGGGCACGGGGTTTTCGTTTTGAGAGGGGCCGAAGCGCACCACCGTCTCGAACAGGTGGCGCTCACCCTCCTGGATGTACTGGCCCATGGAGTGCAGGTCAGCGGTAAACTCCACGCTGGCGGGGAACAGGCCCTTGCTCTCCTTGCCCTCGCTCTCGCCGTACAGCTGCTTCCACCACTCGGACATAAAGCGGAAGCAGGGCTCATAGGCCGCCAGCAGCTCGATCTTCTTCCCCGTGCGGTACAGCTCATACCGGGCGCCGGCATACTGCCAGGCGGGATTGGCGTTCATGTCCGCCAGGGCACATTCGCGCATCATATCCGCCGCGCCGGCCATCAGCGCGTCGATATCGATGCCGGCCACAGCAATGGGCAGCAGACCCACGGCCGTGAGCACACTGTACCGTCCGCCGATGTTGTCCGGCACCACGAACTCCTCGTAGCCCTTATCGTCGGCCAGGCCCTTCAGGGCCCCCTTGCGGGCGTCGGTGGTGGCATAGATGCGCCGGGCGGCCTCCTCCGGGCCGTACTTCTTCTCCAGCAGCTCACGGAAGAAGCGGAAGGCCACGGCGGGCTCCGTGGTGGTACCGGACTTGGAGATAACGTTCACGGAGAAGTCCACGCCGTCCACCAGCTCCATCACCTCGGTCAGCGCGTCGGAGCTGAGGCCGTTGCCGATAAAGTAGATGTTGGGCGTATTCTTCTTTTTCAGGTTGTAATTGGGCGAGCGCAGGCACTCGATGACGCCCCGGGCACCCAGGTAGGAACCGCCGATACCGATGACCACCAGCGCCTGGGAGTCGGACTGTATTTTCTTCGCCGCCGCCTTGATGCGGGCAAATTCCGCCTTGTCATAGTCCTCCGGCAGGCGCACCCAGCCGGTAAATTCGCCGCCGGCGCCATCACCATTTTGCAGATGGTCATGGGCGATACGCAGGCGGGGGGACAGCGCGGCCTCGTAGGGCAGTGGGATAAAGCTGCGGACATTTTGCAGATCGACCTGTATCATGTTAAAACCTCCTCGTCGGTGCAATGCAACTATTTGCCCTATCGTACAACGTTTCCGGGGAAAATACAAGGGGAAAAACGGGACTTTCCCCCGCTTTTCCCCTTTCCGCTACGCCAGGAACACCGCCTGCTTCAAAAGATCGGTGAACATCCGCCCCCAGCTGCGCCCCGGAACGCTCTCCGCCGCCAGAATGGGCACCGTCAGCACCTCCGTATCGCCGCTGCACAGGGTCAGCGTGCCCACCTGCTGGCCCTGCTGTATCGGGGCCGCCAGCGTCTCCGGCAGGTCCACCCGATACTCCAGCGACGATGCCTGCGCCTTCTCCACCACAGCGGTAACGCCCGTCTCCGGCAGCGTCAGGCCCACCTGCTCCGCCTCTCCCATGGTCACCGGCAGGGCGGGCAGCGGCTCCTCCGGCGCGGCGGAGACCAGCGTATAGGCGGAGAATCCGTAATTCAGCAGCGCCTTGGCGTCGGTATTCCGCTTGTCGGACGTCTCCCCCTTCATGACCACCGCGATCAGCTCCATGCCCTCGCGCTCCGCCGTGGCGCTGATGCAGTAGCCTGCCGAGGCGGTGTAGCCGGTCTTCAGCCCCGTGGCGCCGTCGTACCATCGGATGAGCTTGTTTGTATTGGCCAGATCAAAGGTGCCGTTTCGGATGCTGTCCGTCCATATGGTGGTGAAATTGCGGATGTCCGGGTGCTTTGTCAGCAGCTCACGGCTCATAAGGGCAATGTCATAGGCGCTGGTGACGTGGCCCGCCGCCGTCAGACCGGTGGGATTGGCAAAATGGGTATCGTCCATCCCCAGCCCCCTGGCGCGGTTGTTCATCTGCTCCACGAACAGCTCCGTCACACCGGCGACCTTCTCCGCCAGCGCCACCGCCGCGTCGTTGCCGGAGGACACGCACACGCATTTCAGCAGCTCCTCCACGGTGATCTGCTCGCCCTCCGCCAGAAAGACCTGGCTGCCGCCCATGCCGGCGGCGTTGGCCGACACCGTCACCACGTCGTCATAGGCCAGCGCACCGCTGTCGATGGCGTCCATGGTCAGCAGCAGCGTCATGATCTTGGTGACGCTGGCCGGCTCCAGCTTCTCATGCTCGTTTTGGGCGAACAGCATCTGTCCCGTGGTCTTTTCCATCAGCACCGCGGCGCGGGAGGTCAGCGGCAGGTCCACCGCCCCGGCGTGTACCGGCAGCACAGCGGTGATGCACAGCGCCGCCAGCAGCGCTGTCAGTTTTCGTTTCATAGCGTCCCCTCCAGGCTTTTTTCTATGGGTATGCGGCGGGACAAGACGTTCATGCCCTTTCGACACAATTTTCGGTTGCAAAACCGCCGCCGGTATGCTACAATAACCCGGTAAGTAAATCGCAGGGTTGGTATATCGGTATTACAGCGGCTTCCCAAGCCGTTAAGGCGGGTTCGACTCCCGTACCCTGCTCCAAAAAAGAAAGACACCCATGTGGGTGTCTTTCTTTTTTGGAGCAGCACTTTTGCTACGCAAAAGTGACCGCCTGCGGGCGGGTGATTGAACGCGAGTGGGGGAACCCGTCAAAGGTTCCCCCCTCACACTCCCCCTTCCTTGCGGTGGGCGGGAGTGCAGACAACAA
>QRFC01000207.1_pt1 | contig 63998 bp, 77 predicted proteins | sample 1861061 | NCBI WGS metagenome assembly QRFC01 (sample SAMN09711282, study PRJNA482702) | Human gut metagenome, whole genome shotgun sequencing project.
GCTTCCAGTGGAAGCAAAAGCAAAAACATTAAAGACGCTAAAACTGGCATTTCAGAGCTTTGCGAAAGCAAAGACTGAAATGGCTAGTTTTGAGATGGGCGTCGTTGGTTCAAGTCCAACTAAGGTCGAGCCACAAGAATGAAAGTAGTAATTAGAAAATTACTATTTTTTTTTCGACCTATCGGTGTTACAGCCGAGGAAGCAAGGATGTGTAGAAAAAATATATTGACACCTATGATATAATAATATTTAGCTTAAAAAAGCTATGGAGGAAAATATGAACGATAATATTATAGTAAAGGGAGCGAAAGCGAACAATTTAAAAAATATAAATGTAACCATACCAAGAGATAAATTAGTTGTTATAACAGGACTTTCAGGCTCTGGAAAGTCTTCATTAGCATTTGATACACTTTATGCAGAAGGTCAAAGACGTTATGTAGAAAGCCTATCTTCATATGCACGTCAATTTCTTGGTTTAATGGAAAAACCAGATGTTGAATCAATAGAAGGACTTTCACCAGCAATAGCAATAGACCAAAAAACAACATCGAAAAACCCACGTTCAACAGTTGGAACAGTAACTGAAATATACGATTATATACGTTTGTTATATGCAAGAATAGGAGAACCACATTGCCCAAAATGTGGTAAAAAGATAGAAAAACAAACAATAGACCAAATAGTAGAAACTGTAATGAACTTAGAGGAAAACACCAAAATACAAATATTAGCACCTGTTGTAAGAGGGAAAAAAGGTGAATACAAAGCATTATTAGAAAGTTTTGCCAAAGAAGGGTTTGTAAGAGTAAGAGTAGATGGAACAGTTTACGAATTAACAGATGATATAGACTTAGATAGAAAAAAGAAGCATAATATTGAACTTATAGTAGACAGATTAATAATAAAAGAAGATATTAGAAGTAGATTGGCTGAATCAATAGAAATTTCTCTAAAATATGCAAACAACTTAGTTGTAATTTCCACACCAAAAGAAGAAATGTTATTTAGCCAAAATTACGCATGCCCAGATTGTAATATAAGTATTGAAGAGCTATCACCTAGAATGTTCTCTTTTAACAACCCATTTGGAGCTTGCCCTGAGTGTACAGGAATAGGCTATTTAATGAGAATTAATGAAGATTTAGTAATACCAGATAAAAACAAAACATTATATGATGGAGTAAAAGCTTTTGGTGCAAGTACAATGAAAAAAGGCGATACAATGGCTAAAATGTATTTTGAAAGCATTGCTAAACATTATGGTGTAGATATAAAAGTACCAATTAAAAAACTACCTAGAGACTTCTTAGATAAAATACTTTATGGAACAGGAACAGAAGAGATTGATTTTAGATATACATCAGCAGCAGGAGAAAGAAAATTTAAAGCACCATTTGAAGGCGTAATACCAACACTAGAGAGAAGATACAGAGAAACAAAATCTCAAGGTATGAGAGAATTTTACGAATATTACATGACAGAAAGCCCTTGCGAAGCATGCCATGGAGCACGTTTAAGAAAAGAAAGCTTAGCGGTAACAGTAGGTGGAAAAAATATTCAAGAATTAACAGACATGCCTATATCTAAAATTCAAGAGTTTATGAATAATTTAAAACTTGATAAAACTAAAACACTAATTGCAAACCAAATCTTAAAAGAACTAAACAAAAGACTACAATTCCTTGTAGATGTTGGCTTGGAGTATTTAACTTTATCAAGACCAGCAGGAACATTATCAGGTGGAGAGGCACAAAGAATTCGTTTGGCAACACAAATAGGTGCAGGTTTAACAGGTGTGCTATATATACTAGATGAACCAAGTATAGGTTTGCATCAAAGAGATAATGATAAATTAATTGCAACACTAAAAAAATTAAGAGATCTAGGCAACACAGTTATAGTTGTTGAACATGATGAAGATACAATGTATGCAGCAGATTATATAATAGATATTGGACCAGAAGCTGGTGTTCATGGTGGAAATGTAATTGCTACTGGAACAGCAGAAGAAATAAAGCAAAACCCAAATTCTATTACAGGTGCATATTTAAGTGGAAGAAGACAAATTAAAGTTCCTAGCAAACGTAGAAAATCAAATGGAAAGTCTATTGAAATAAAAGGAGCTTGCCAAAACAATTTAAAAAATATTAATGTAAAAATACCACTTGGAGTTTTCACTTGTGTAACAGGTGTATCCGGTTCTGGAAAGAGTACATTAATTAATGAAATATTGTATAAAGCTTTATCAAAAGAACTATACAATTCATCAGAATTTCCAGGTAAACATGATAAAATTGTTGGAATTGAAAATATAGATAAAGTAATAAACATAGACCAATCTCCAATTGGAAGAACACCAAGGTCAAACCCTGCAACATATACAGGTGTATTTGATTTAATAAGAGACATTTTTGCAGGAACAAACGAGGCAAAATTAAGAGGATACGAAAAAGGTAGATTTAGCTTTAACGTATCAGGTGGAAGATGCGAAACATGCCAAGGAGATGGAGTTCTTAAAATTGAAATGCACTTTTTACCAGATTTATATGTACCTTGTGAAGTGTGCCATGGAAAAAGATATAACAGAGAAACACTTGAAGTAAAATATAAAGGAAAAAGTATTTCAGATGTATTAGATATGACTGTAGAAGAAGCTCTCGAATTCTTTAGTAATATACCTAAAATAAAGCAAAAAATACAAACACTATATGATGTTGGACTTCGGTTACATTAAACTTGGACAACCATCAACAACATTATCTGGTGGAGAAGCACAAAGGGTAAAACTTGCAACAGAGCTTTCAAAACGTGCTACAGGAAAAACATTATACATTTTAGATGAACCAACAACAGGTCTTCATATGGCAGATGTACACAGACTTATAGACATTTTACAAAGATTGGTAGACACAGGAAATAGCATAGTTGTTATAGAACATAACCTAGATTTAATAAAAACAGCTGACTATATAATAGACCTAGGACCAGAAAGTGGAGAAAAGGGTGGAGAAGTAATAGCAGTTGGAACACCTGAGCATATTGCAAAAAATGAAAGATCATATACAGGTAAGTTTTTAAAAAAGTACCTAGAAAAATAATAAAACACTTGCAAATTTGAAAAAGATATAATACAATAATTAAAACAAAGGAGGAAGATTATGGTATACATTAATGACATACACATTTTATTTTATGTTCTATTTGCTTTCATAGGAGGCTTTATTGGACAAGTTATCGATTACTTAAATATTGCATTCCTAAATGAAAGAAAAGTAATATCAAAAGAATCTTTTAAAAAGTATAAAGAAACATTTAAAGTAAACTATAAACTAATAGTAGTAAATAGCTGTTTATATGTGGCACTATTATATAAGTTTGGAATGAACTTAGATTTTCTAAGGTTTGCAATACTTACACCAATGCTTATTTCAGCATTCATTGTTGATTATAAAATACAAATAATACCAAACAGATTAAACTTTACAATGTTTGAAGTTGGTATAATATTTGCATTTATCTTTGGCATTCAAAACTTAAACCTTGCAAAAGATATGTTTCTTGGAATGATTGCAGGTGGAGGAATATTCTTATTAATTACATTAATAGGAGGACTAATCGCTGGCAAAGAAGCTATGGGACTTGGAGATGTAAAACTAATGGGAGCACTTGGTTTGTTCTTTGGTTGGTATAAAATCTTAATTATATCTGTATTAGCATTCCTAATTGGTGCAATTATAAGTATAATAGTTTTAATTGTGAGAAAAAATAGAGAAGATGGTTATATACCATTTGGTCCATTTATAGTGGTTGCAACATTTATAACAATATTTGTTCCAACAAACTTGCTATTTATAAGTTTAATGAAGGTATTTTCACTAGGATTATTTTAAATGTAAAAGGAAGGTGTTTTTCTATGAATGAAAAAATAAGACTTTTACGAGAGAGGTTAAGAAGTTTAAAAATGGAGGGTATGATTGTTACAAACCCTGTAAGTATTAAATACTTAACCAATATAGAAGATGAGGGAACTTTGCTTATTACTAGAAAAGAAAACATTTTCTTAACATATACAATGTTTTTAGAAAATGTAAAAAATACCTTAACAATTAATGATGAAATAATTGTTGCAGATTTTAGAGATATAAGTAAAGATGAATACGAAAACTTTTTCTTATTCTGTGAAAATATTGGCTTTGAAGAAAATTACGTAACATATAAACAATACTATTATTTAAAGCAGAAATATAGAGTAAATAACTTAGCAGAAACTGAAAACATAGTAGAAAAGCTAAGAGCAGTAAAAGATAAAGATGAAATTGAAAATATTAAAAAAGCATGTGAATTAACAGATAAATGCTTTAGCCATCTTTTAGAATTTATAAAGATGGGAATGACAGAAAAAGAAATAGCATTTGAAATAGAAATGTTTTTTAGAAAAAACGGAGCAGATGGACTTGCGTTTGATCCAATTGTTGCAATAGGAGAAAACAGTGCAAAGCCACATTGGAAGCCAGGAGATAAAAAAGTTGAAATGGCAGATCCAATTTTAATAGACATGGGTTGCAAATATAATGGATATTGCTCTGATATGACAAGAACAATCTTTGCAGGTTGTATCTTAGAAAAAATCAAACCAGTATATGATTTGGTTTTGAAAAACTTAGAAAATACAACGAATGAAATAAAAGAATATGCAAGCATAAAAACAATAACACAAATGGTGGAAAGTGATTTCAAACTTCAAAACTATGACTTAATACATTCACTAGGACACAGTATAGGACTTGAAACACACGAAATTCCATACATTAATTCAAAAAATGACACGTTCCTAAAAGAAAACATGGTAGTTGCAGACGAACCAGGAATATATTTATCAGGCAAATTCGGCATAAGAATAGAAGATACAATTTTAGTAGAAAAAGAAGGTTGCACAGTACTTACAAAATCACCAAAAAATTATGTAATAATATAGAATTTACGTGAATTGCTTGATTTTTATGGAAAAGTATAGTAAAATAAATAAGTTAGTATAAATTTAAAAAGAAAGAGGTATGATATTATGGCAGAAGTATATATGGCAGGAGATGTCAGAAATGGAACAACATTTGAACTAGATGGTTCAGTTTACAAAGTAGTAGAATTTCAACACGTTAAACCAGGAAAAGGAGCAGCTTTTGTTAGAACAAAATTAAAGAACGTAATTAATGGTTCAGTTTTAGAAAAAACATTCAACCCATCAGAAAAATTACAAGGTGCAGATATTGAAAAAAGAGAAATGCAATATCTATATGCAGATGGAGATTTATATTATTTTATGGATAATGAAACATACGACCAAATTCCACTTAATAAATCAGAATTAGGAGATATGTTAAAATTCTTAAAGGAAAACATGATGGTAAAAACATTAGCATTTAAAGGAAAAATATTTGCAATTGAACCACCTATGTTTGTAGAACTAGAAGTTACATACACAGAACCAGGTTTTAGTGGTAACACAGCAGGTGCTGGAGCAACAAAACCAGCTGAACTAGAAACAGGAGCAACAATAAATGTTCCACTATTTGTAAATACTGGAGACAAAATTAGAATTGATACAAGAACAGGCGAATACATGGAAAGAATTTAGAAAATTGGAGGAATATGAATGTCAAACTTTAATTCAGAATTCAAAAAAATTCTTAAAAATTTAGAAGATAACATTGAACATGAAGAAGCTCTTGAAAAAGCTAAGGTAGAGATATTTAATTTATATAATATATTCCTTGACGAAATAACAGAGCTTGAGCAAACAATGAATAAAAAGCTTCTTGCAATTGCTGAAAGTCAACTACATGTTGAAGAAGAAATAAAAGCAATGAATAAAAGCATAAAGAATATTGAAAAAGATATTTATATGGACGACGAAGAAGATGATGAAGACTGCGACGTAGAAATCAAATGCCCATATTGCAATGAAACATTCACAGCACAAATGAATGATTTAACAGCTGCAGAAATTGTGTGCCCAGAATGTAATAATACAATAGAACTAGATTGGGGAGAAGATGAAGACGGTTGTGGAGAAGGCGGTTGCGACTGCTGTTCACATGGTTGCCATCATGACGATGACGAAGATGATGATATGTAATGAAAAGATGCTAATGGCATCTTTTTTTACTATCTTAATAAGGTAAATAATCAAGTGGGTTTACTGACTTGCCATTAACATATAAAGAAAAATGAAGATGTGGCCCTGTGGTTGCTCCGTTTGTGGGGTTGCCATTTGAATCTTTAAAGTTATTTCCGAGGAACACCATAAACATTTTTAGGACCAACTGTGGCAATAACTTCACCCTTTATTACTTGATTACCAACGTAAACAAGAAAGTATGGAGAAACATGAGAATAATTACAAAGATATGTACCATCACTAACTTTTACAGTAAAACCATTTGCTCCATCAAAAGCAGTAGATATTACTTCACCAGAAAAAACAGCATGTATTTCAGCACCTGTTGGAGCACCAATATCAATGCCACCATGGTATGAACTTGCACCACCAGTTGGAGCTTTTCTATACCCATAATATGATGTTATAGTTTTATATTTTGGTGTTGGCCATATAAAGCCTTCGCTATTCTCAAAACTTAAATCTGTACTAATTCTATTTAATTCATTAAGATCTGATGAACCAATTGAATTCAAGGAAAAAACTATTCCCATAAAACATAAAAAAATAAACAATAAACCTATGAAAAAATATTTTTGATAATTGAAAAACATTAAATAAACCTCCAAAGAATTAAAATAACTGAATATAATTTTGCTTACCGATGAAAAATATGTAAGATAATAACTTGTTTAGAAAAATGATTAACTTGATACACAATAAGATAGTTCTTTACACGAAGTTTTCTAAGAACAATACCATTATTTTTAAATAAAATTGGGTTTCTTTCAGGAAAATACGAAAGAGAATTGATTTTTGATGTAATTAATTCAAATAAATTTTTAGCTACTAATGGTTCATGTAGCTGAAAAGAAATATATTGATAAATAGCAGAAAGCTCATCAAAAAAGCTTGCAGACCAAATAATTTTATAAATCAAAATTAGTTTTAAACCTTTCTAATGCTTCTTCCATTGGTATAACATTTCCTTCTTCAACTTCTTTTTGTGCAATAGAAAGTTTCTTGAAAACATATTCTTTAAATTCTTTTTCATTTTTATAGAATTGAGAATAGTAATTATCAATAGCTTTGTCAATTTTCCTTTGTGCTTTTAAATCAATATTATCATTTTCTAAATCTAGACATGGGTTGTTAATAACCATAATAAAACCTCCTTATGACTAGTATGTTGGCATTATACAATATTTATGACAAAAAAGCAATAATTTCCAAAAAATATTTTTGAAAATTTTTCTTAAATTATTGAAAAAAAATTAAGTATGTGGTATATACTAAGGAGAGAAAAGAGGGAGGAAAGTATGAGTGAAGAGAGAGAATGTATAGATAATGTTGAAAGTCTAGAAAGAGCTCTTGCAAGAGTACGTAAGGCACAAGAGATATTTGGCACATATAGCCAAGAACAAGTTGATAAAATATTTGCAGCAGCCGCAATTGCAGCAAACCAAGCACGTATTCCTTTAGCTGAAATGGCTGTGGAAGAAACAGGAATGGGAATTGTAGAAGATAAGGTTATTAAAAACCATTATGCTGCTGAATATATCTATAATGCATATAGATATACAAAAACATGTGGAGTAATTGAAGAGAATAAGGCATATGGTATTAAAAAACTAGCAGAACCAATAGGTGTTATTGCTGCAGTTATACCAACAACTAACCCAACTTCAACAGTTATTTTTAAAACTTTAATAGCACTAAAAACAAGAAACGGAATTATTATAAGTCCACACCCTAGGGCAAAGAACTCAAGTATACAAGCAGCAAAAATAATATTAGATGCTGCAGTTAAAGCAGGTGCACCAGAAGGAATAATAGATTGGATAGATGCTCCATCTTTAGATTTAACAAATATGGTAATGAAAGAAGCAGATACAATCTTAGCAACAGGAGGACCAGGAATGGTTAAGGCTGCATATTCTAGTGGAAAGCCAGCCATAGGTGTTGGTGCAGGAAATGTACCAGCAATAATTGATGATTCTGCAGATATATTACTTGCAGTAAATTCAATAATTCATTCTAAAACATTTGATAATGGAATGATATGTGCATCGGAACAATCTGTAATAATTCTTAATTCAATTTATGATAAAGTAAAACAAGAATTTATTGATAGAGGTTGCTATGTTTTAAATAGTGAAGAAACAGAAAAAGTAAGAAAAACAATAATAATAAATGGAGCTTTAAACTCAAAAATAGTTGGTCAAAAAGCTCATAAAATAGCAGAATTAGCAGGAGTAGAAGTTCCTGAGAATACAAAAATATTAATAGGCGAAGTAGAAAGTGTAGATTTATCTGAAGAGTTTGCTCATGAAAAACTATCACCTGTACTTGCAATGTATAGAGCAAATTCATTTGATGAAGCAGTTGAAAAAGCTGAACAATTAATAGAAGATGGAGGACTTGGACATACAGCTTCTTTATATGTAAATACACACACAGGTACAGAAAAAATAGAAAAATTCTCACACAAGATGAAAACAGCAAGAATATTAATTAACACACCTTCATCACAAGGTGGAATAGGAGACTTATACAACTTTAAATTAACACCATCATTAACTTTAGGTTGTGGTTCATGGGGTGGAAATTCAGTTTCAGAAAATGTTGGTGTAAAACACTTATTAAATATTAAAACAATTGCTGAGAGGAGAGAGAATATGCTTTGGTTTAGAGCACCTGAAAAGGTTTATATTAAAAAAGGTTGTTTACCTGTTGCACTAGATGAGTTGAAAAATGTTATGGATAAGAAAAAGGTATTTATAGTAACAGATGAATTCTTATTCACACATGGTTATACAAAACCAATTACAAATAAACTAGAAGAACTAGGAATAACATATACAACTTTCTCTGATGTTCAACCAGATCCAACACTTGCAAGTGCAAAAGAAGGAGCAAAATTAATGGATAGCTTCAAACCTGATTGCATAATAGCAATAGGTGGAGGAAGTGCTATGGACGCAGGTAAAATTATGTGGGTATTATATGAACACCCAGAAATAGATTTTATGGACATGGCAATGAGATTTTCTGATATAAGAAAAAGAGTATATACTTTCCCTAAAATGGGAGAAAAGGCATATTTTATAGCAGTTCCAACATCAAGTGGTACAGGTTCAGAGGTTACACCTTTTGCTGTTATAACAGATGAAAAAACTGGAATAAAATATCCATTAGCCGATTATGAATTAATGCCAAAAATGGCAATAGTAGATACAGATATGATGATGGACGCACCAAAAGGCTTAACATCAGCTTCTGGTATAGATGCTGTAACACACTGCTTAGAAGCATATGCTTCAATGATGGCTACAGAATATACAGATGGTTTGGCTTTACGTTCAATAAAAACAATATTTGAATATTTACCAACTGCATATGAAAATGGTCAAGATGTTGTTGCAAGAGAAAAAATGGCAAATGCTGCTACAATGGCAGGTATGGCTTTTGCAAATGCATTTTTAGGTGTATGCCACTCAATGGCACATAAACTTGGAGCATTCTTCCATATACCACATGGTATAGCAAATGCTTTAATGATTGACCTAGTATTAAGATTTAATGCTAGCGAAACACCTGTTAAAATGGGTACATTCCCACAATATAGCTATCCACATACATTAAGAAGATATGCAGAAGTTGCAGAAAACTTAGGCTTAGGTGGAAATTCAGATGAGGAAAAATTAGAAAACTTAATAAAAGCAATAGATGAATTAAAGGAAAAAATAGGTATCAAAAAAACAATTAGAGATTATGGAGTAGATGAGCAAGAATTTTTAAGCAAGCTAGATGAAATGAGCAAACAAGCATTTGATGACCAATGCACAGGTGCAAACCCAAGATATCCACTAATTGAAGAGATTAAACAAATGTATCTAGAAGCATATTACGGAGGTGAAAGATAATGGAAATATTAGCTGAAAGAAAAACAAAAACCGTATATAAAGACGAAAATAGAACAATCAAACTATTTGTTGATGAGTATCCTAAATCAAACATTTTAAACGAAGCTTTAAATCAAGCAAGAGTAGAAGAAACAGGACTTAACATTCCAAAACTTTTAGAGGTTAGTAAAATAGGCTCAAGATGGGCACTAATTTCTGAATATATTCAAGGAAAAAGTTTAGAAACATTAATGCAAGAAAACCCAGAAAAAATTGATGAATATATGGAATTATTCATCAATACACAGCTAGAAGTGTTATCTAAACAAGCACCACTTTTAAATAAACTTAAGGATAAAATGAAAAGAAAGATTGAAGAAACAGACTTAAGTGATGCTATTAAATTTGAACTTAATATGAGACTTGAAAGTACACCAAAACACAACAGAGTATGCCATGGAGACTTTAACCCAAGTAATGTAATAGTAACAGATGATGGAAAAGTATATGTTATAGATTGGGCTCACGTTACACAAGGAAACAGCTCTGCTGATGTTGCAAGAACGTATCTTTTATTCAACTTGAATGGTAAAAAGGAAGAAGCTGAAAAGTATTTAAATAGATTTTCAGAAAAATCTGGAATAGAGAAAAAATATATTCAAAAATGGATACCAATAGTTGCAGCAGCACATTTATCTAAAGCAAGTGAAGAAGAAAAAACATTTTTAATGAATTGGATAGATGTTGTAGATTATACCTAGGAAAGGAAACATACTATATATGAGGAAATTAAAAGAACTAATAACAAATTTTATTAATGGCTTTTGTATGGCTCTTGCTGATAGCGTGCCAGGAGTATCAGGAGGCACAGTTGCATTCATACTAGGCTTTTATGATAATTTTATAAATGCACTAGATGATTTATTTAGAGGCAATTGGGAAGCAAAGAAAAAAGCATTTATATACTTAATAAAGATTGGTATTGGCTGGGTAGTAGGCTTTTTACTTGCAGCAAGTGCCCTAGCAGATTTATTTAACACTAAAATATATGAAATGAGCTCACTTTTCTTAGGCTTTATAATATTTGCAATACCTTTGGTTGTTAAGGAAGAAAAAGAAGTTTTAAAAGGTAGATATAAAAACATAGTTTGGCTATTAATTGGTGTAATATTTGTTACAGCAATTACACTAGTTAGTACAAAAACAAGTTTTGATATCAACTTAGAAACATTAAATATTGGTACAGCAATTTATATTTTTGTTGTTGCAGCAGTTGCAATATCAGCCATGATTTTACCTGGTATTTCAGGCTCAACAATACTTTTAATATTTGGAATTTACATACCTATTATGAATAATATAAAAGCATTTATAGGACTTAACTTCTCTGTTGTACCAAGCCTTATGATGTTTGGCTTTGGCATGATATTTGGAGTAATGGCATTTGCACGTGTTGCAAGAAAATGCCTAGAGAAACATCGTTCACAAACAGTTTATGCAATAATTGGTTTAATGCTAGGTTCAATATATTCAATAATTGTTGGACCAACAAGTTTAAAAGAACCACAAGCAATAATGAACTTCTCAACATTTGATATTGTTGCATTTATAATTGGAGGAGCAGTAATAATAGGACTAGAAGCATTAAAGAAAGTTTTAAATAAAAAGAATTAGCATTTGCTAGTTCTTTTTTGCAAATACGAAAAAATTTAGCAAAACACTTGCAAATATGATAATTTATGATATAATTATATGGTTAATTTTAGCAAACAGAAAGGATTGAATTTTAACAATGAAAGTAAAAGTAGAAAATATTAAAGACAAAGCAAATGAGGTAAAACTAGAGTTTACAGTTGAAGCTCAAAAATTTGAAGAAGCTATACAAGATGTATACAAGAAAAATGCAAAATATTTTAATATACCAGGTTTTAGAAAAGGAAAAGCACCTTTCAAAATGGTAGAAAAAGCTTATGGAATACAAATATTCTATGAAGATGCATTTAATGAAATTGCAGGAGAAGCTTATGTTAAAGGGCTAGAAGATAATAAAATTGAAGCTGTAAGCAAACCAGAAATAGATATAAAACAAATTGAAGCTGGAAAAGATTTAATATTCACAGCAGTTGTACAAACTAAGCCAGAGGTTACTTTAGGAGACTACAAAGGTATAGAACTTAAAAAAGTAGAGTATAATGTAACTGATAAAGATGTAGAACATGAACTAGAACATATTGCTGAACACAATGCACGTTTAGTTGCTGTTGAAGACAGACCTGTTGAAAAAGGCGACACAGTTGTTATAGATTTCGAAGGTTTTGTTGATGGAAAAGCATTTGAAGGTGGAAAAGCAGAAAATCATGAATTAGAAATTGGTAGTGGTAAATTTATTCCAGGTTTCGAAGACCAAATAGTTGGAATGAAAATTGATGAGGATAGAGACATAAAAGTTACATTCCCAGAAGAATATCCAGCTAAAGAATTAGAAGGAAAAGAAGCAACATTTAAAATAAAATTACATGAAATCAAGAAAAAAGAATTACCAGAAATCAATGATGAATTTGCAAAAGATGCAAGCGAATTTGATACATTAGAAGATTGGAAAAAATCAATTAGAGAAAAACAAGAAAAAGCAAATGAATCAAAAGCAAAATTCGAAATGGAAGATGCAGCAATTGAAACAGTTTGTAAAAATGCAAAAGTAGATATTCCAAGTGGTATGATAGAAACTCAACTAGATAATATGGAAAAAGATATATCATCTAGATTAAACTATCAAGGAATGAACTTAGATCAATACCTACAAATGATTGGTAAAACTAAAAAAGAATTTAGAGACGAAAACAAAGAACAAGCAGAAAAACAAGTAAAAACAAGCCTAGTATTAGAAGCAATAATGAAAGATGCAAAAGTTGAAGTAACAGAAGAAGAAATAGATGCAAAGATTAAAGAAATGGCTGAAATGTATGGACAAAAAGAAGAAGAAGTTAAACAAAACCCAGAATTAAGAAAATATGTAGAAGAATCTTTAAAATCAGAAAAAACAATTCATTATATTGTAGATAATGCTAAAATAAAATAAGCATGTTTACAAGGGGCTAGCACCTTTGTGTTAGTCCCTATTTTACATAAAAAGAAAGGAAATGATAATTATGGAAAAAAACAGTTTAGTACCTTATGTAATTGAACAAACAAGTAGAGGAGAAAGATCATATGATATATTCTCAAGATTATTAAAAGATAGAATTATATTCTTAAGTGAAGATGTAAACTCAGCAACAGCAAGTTTAGTTGTTGCACAAATGTTATTTTTAGAATCTGAAGACCCAGATAAAGAAATATCATTTTATATTAACAGCCCAGGTGGTTCTATCACAGATGGAATGGCAATAGTAGACACAATGAACTATATTAAATGCCCTGTTTCAACAATCTGTGTTGGGCTAGCTGCAAGTATGGGATCTGTACTTCTTGCATGTGGAACAAAAGGAAAAAGATTTGCAACACCTAATGCTGAAGTATTAATTCATCAACCATTAATCTCTGGTGGCTTAGCAGGTCAAACAACAGAAATTAAAATTCATGCAGATCACATGGTTAAAACAAGAGAAAAATTAAATAAATTATTAAGCGAAAAAACTGGTCAAAGTCTAGAACAAATTGAAAAAGATACAGAAAGAGACCACTATATGACAGCTGAAGAAGCTTTAGCATATGGTTTAATAGATGGAATTTTAGACTACAGAAAATAAAGCTTAAATGTTAGAAAGGAAATTATAAAATGGCAAATAAAAAAGAAATTAATGAGATTAGATGCTCTTTTTGTGGTAAAGCACAAGAAATGGTTAAAAAATTAATTGCTGGACCAAAGTCTGTGTATATTTGCGACGAATGTATTAATGTTTGCAACAACATAATAGAAAGCGAAGCTTATGACGAAGACTTAGGCTATGAAGAAGTTAAGACAGAAGAAATACCAACACCCGCAGAAATAAAAGCTGTACTTGATGAATATGTTATAGGTCAAGATGAAGCAAAGAAAACATTAGCTGTTGCTGTTTATAACCACTATAAAAGAATTAATTGTAAGGAAATTATAGATGATGTTGAAATTCAAAAAAGCAACATTTTGCTTTTAGGACCAACAGGTTGTGGAAAAACACTTTTAGCACAAACTTTGGCTAGAATTTTAAATGTACCCTTTGCAATTGCAGATGCAACAACACTTACAGAAGCTGGGTATGTAGGAGAAGATGTTGAAAACATACTTTTAAAACTTATCCAAAATGCAGAATTTGATATTGCAAAAGCACAAAAGGGAATTATATATATTGATGAAATAGATAAAATAACAAGAAAATCTGAAAACCCATCAATAACAAGAGATGTTAGTGGAGAAGGTGTACAACAGGCTTTATTAAAAATTGTTGAAGGAACTGTTGCATCTGTACCACCACAAGGTGGAAGAAAACACCCACATCAAGAATTTATACAAATTGATACATCTAACATATTATTTATATGTGGAGGAGCTTTTGAAGGCTTAGACAAAATAATCAAAGACAGAACAGATAAAAAATCTATGGGCTTTGGAGCTCAAATTCAAAGCAAAAAGGACATTCACGATAAATACAAAATATTTGAGCAACTTTTACCACAAGACTTATTAAAGTTTGGTTTAATTCCAGAGTTTGTTGGAAGATTACCAATTATAGCAACTCTACAAGAATTAGATAGAGAAGCATTAATTAAAATTGTAACAGAGCCTAAAAATGCTCTAGTTAAACAATACAAAAAGCTTCTTGAGCTAGATGGTGTTGAACTTGAATTTGAACCAGAAGCACTAAATGCAATTGTAGATAAAGCAATAGACAGAAATACTGGTGCAAGAGGTTTACGTTCAATTATAGAAGATATTATGAGAGATATTATGTTTGATATTCCAAGTAATTTAAGAATAGAAAAATGTATAATTACTCGTGATACTGTAGAGAAAAAAGCACCACCAATTTTGGAATTATGCAAAGAAAATGAAGTTGACCCTAAGAGAGGAATAATTAGAAAAAGAAAATCAAAACCAGCAAGAAATACAGAAACAGCATAAATTATAAAAATAAAGGGGTAAAATATGGAAGAAGTAAAAGATAAAGTAGTTGCATTATTAAATAAAATAAATAGACCAGGAATGGCTGAATTGATGGACTTCTTAGAAAAATCTGATTATTATGAAGCACCTGCTAGCACAAAATATCATGGGGCATACAAAAAAGGACTAGTAGAACATAGCTATAAAGTTTATGAAATTCTAAAAGGTAAAATCGAATATCATAAACTAGAAGTTAGTGAAGATACTTTAGCAATAATAACATTATTACACGATTTGTGCAAAGTAAACTTCTACAAAGTAGATTATAGAAACGCAAAAAATGCAAAAGGAGAATGGGAAAAAGTTCCATATTACACAATTGAAGATACAATACCATATGGACATGGGGAAAAATCTGTAATGATGCTTACAGAATATATAAAACTTACAAGTGAAGAAAAGTATGCAATACGTTGGCATATGGGCTTTTCAGAGCCAAAAGAAGTGTATGGAACACTTGGCCAAGCTTTCAAGAAATACCCATTAGCATTATTACTACATGAAGCAGATATGGAAGCAACATATTTTTACAATATATAGCAAAGACTCTTAATTTATCACAAAATATCACAAAAATCATATAATATAATAGATATGCTTTAAGCATAAATATTATAGAAAAGGTGATGAAAAGATGGAATTCGAAGAAAAGAAACCATGTTGTGATATCAAAGTTGATGGCTTTATTGAAAAAGGTAAACAATTCGATTTAGAAATAAACTTACCAGAAGACAATAGAGATGTAATATATGGTATAATAAGAGACTGCTACAAAGAACCAGTTGAAGACGCTGTTGTTAAACTAATTGAAGTATGCCGTGATTATGGAAAAGAAGAAAGAAACCCAGTATCACACACATTCACAGATAAAGATGGAGAATTTGTATTTGGACCACTATGCCCAGATAAGAAATATGAAATACAAATATGGGTAGATAGAGTAAAACACTGCAAACAATGTATTGATTGCAAAAAACATGGAAAATGCTTAAAAGGCGTAAGACTAGAATGCAGAGACTTCAAACCATGCCATGAGTGCAATGAAGGAAAACCATGTATGGGTAAATAAAACTTATAAAACCTAGAGTATTTTAAATTGCTCTAGGTCTTTCTTTAGTAAACCAATTACTTGCTAGTATTCAAAGGTAATAATATAAGTAGCCAAACGCAGGAGTTATATATTTTTTTCGAAAGAAAACAATCGAAGAGCCAACGGCTTCACTCGTGACCCGCGTAGCCATTTCGATTTTTTCTTGAGAACAAAACATATATAACTCCGACGAGATTTGGCGGACTTTTGGGAATAAATTTGAATAGAAGCAACTTTTTTGGAAATTTTCACCATAATACTTGACAAATCACAAAATTCCTAGTATACTAGTTTAGTAGCTAAAAATTGAAAAGTATATAGATATATGATTTTGTACTGGTAGAGGAGGGAAATAGCATGGCACAACCAAAAAGAAGATGGTCTAAAGAAAGAACAAGAACAAAAAGATCAACATGGAAATTAGAAGAACCAAACATAGCAAGATGTAAACATTGTAATGAACCAGTAATGCCACACAGAGTTTGCTCAAATTGTGGATATTATGATGGTAAAGAAGTAATAAAAAAAGATGCCGAATAAGGCATTTTTTTTATTGCATAATTATTGAATAAATAATGCATTTATGATATACTTACAAAAAAACGAAGAGAGGTAACGAATTTGGAAACTAATGAAAATTTAACCGAAAAGCTTGAATATATCGGCTTAGATTTAAACAACATACCAGATAAATTAAATTTCTTTCAGAATATAAACTTTAGAGTTCGTAAAAATTATATTGAAGAAAATTATAAAGTATATAAATATGTAAATGTAAATGATATAGAAATATTTTTAACACCAACTCATAGATTAACAGATTATACTGAAAAATATGCTAAGGCATTACCTATTGGTGCATACCTTAACATGGATACAGAGGCAAACATTGAAAGAAATGTTGAATTTTTAAAACTGCTAAAGGAATTGCAAATAGAGGATATTGAAGCATTAGATACTAAGCAAAAAGAGCTAAATAAAAACATACCATACAATGTAAGCTTCGATAAAGACTACTTATGGCAAATCTTCTATTCAGATATTGCACACAAATACTTTATGCTAATGCCAATTAAAGAAACAGAGTGTACAGCACTTTTTTATGTAATAAAAAAACAACTAGAAAACAAAGATCAAATGATATATGTGCCAATTTGCTATGCAGATTATAGTAACAAATACATAGACACAGACGAAATTGATGAAATTGAAAAATACTTGTGTTTCTTTGCAAAAGACTGGCCTATGTTATATGAAGTATATGATAAAGATGAAAATTTAAGTATACAAATTGTTGGGAAAGCAACCATTTATGATACAATAAAAAGCGAGTATAAAATTGAGCTAAAATCTCAAGGAGAAGCCGAAGATTTTTATAAACTTTTAAAAGCGCTATTCATCCTAGAAACCCAACTTTCTTATCATTATAAATTTAAGTTAAAACTAGATAAAAAGGGCTCTGTTCATTTTATATTTGATAAAAAAGAAATTACATATAAAGACCTTGTTCCATTTATAAAAAAGGAATATATCAAAGGACTTGAAAACCTTATAAAGGCTAAAGAAAGTAAGATTAATCTCGATAAGAAACTTAAGAAACTTAAAGACTTAAGCAATAGTCTAGATAAAGAATACTATGAGAAAGAAAAACAAATATCTACATTCTTGGAATGTAAGAAAACATTTTTTGGCAGGGTAAGATATTTCATAAAATACAAAAAGGTAGTTTCTAAAACACCAGAAGAACATCCTGTAGAAAAGGAAGAAAAATCAAACCTAAAATATTGTGAAAGAGCTGAAATTAAAGAAGTATACACATTAGAAGAGCTCTTAACTTTATACAAGAATTTAGACACAGAAACAGCTAACATAAAAGACTTAGAATTAGATATTGAAGCAATGGAAAAAAGAATAGAGATATTGCAGCTAAAAATCAAAAATGCTAATCTTTATATAAAAGAAATAGATAATCACAAAAAAAGTATATTTGAATTCTGGAAGTTTACAAATAAAGATGATGAAAAACAACTAAACGAGGGAACACAAGAGGTACATCAGCCAAAGAAATTAAAGAAGACTTTCAATTATGAACTGGATTTTGAGGACTTGTCTAGACAAATTGATAAAACAGAAAGAGAACTTTTCACCAAGGAAGAAACTGACGATATTTATGTTGCTAGCACAAACATATTAGAAGATATAAACGATGTTTTAAACGGATATAAAATAGCAGCAGAACACTTAAATGCCTTGAAAAATGAAATGGTAAATACAGATAAAGTTATTACCTTTGATATCTTTGGAAGTATATCATCATCAAAAGACCAAATTAGAACACTAGGAAATATAAAGCATAGAGAAAATGAAAAGAACAAATTTGCAATTTTAAATATTAATGATAATACTACATTAGATGAATACAAAAAAAGAATTGAACAAATTATAGAGAACATAAAATCATGTTTAGAAAAATATAAAAATACTGTGGAAATTCCAATTTACAAAGCTCGGAGATTTAGAAGATGGCTTAAATATATTTTATATAAACCCAGAAAATGCAATAAACCAAGTTGAAAATACCGAAACTGATTTATATAAAATAATACTTAAAGAAAATGTAAATTGTCTTCCTCTTGCAAATATTATGTATTATAATAATAACAATAAAACACTACCACTTGGAATGCATGTAACAGATGGAATTATTATAAATACAAAAGACTTAAAGCTAAAACAAAAAGAAAAGCTACAGAATTATATAATAAAATCAAAAGAAGACTCATCTAAGCCAAGTACATTAAAAGTAAATATATATGAATATGAAATATGCTAAGGACTGTCTTAGCATATTTTTTCCTATTTGGAATATATATATTAAATAAGACGAGTTTTAAGGAGAAATTTTATGAATGTTGCTGTTATTAACTTAAGAGATATTCTAAGGTATTTAGCGAAAATATGTTTCGCCGTATTTATAGTATATTTATCTGCTCGAGCAATTACAGCATCTAGCCAAACTCTTAAACAAGCTCTTGTAATTCAAGCAAATGGTAATTTTCTAACAAAATTAATTGATCTAAACTTACCTCAAAATACAGAAACAAAGGAAAAAAGCAAACTAAATTTGAACAATATAATGAATATGGAATTAGCACTTTTTAATACAAAACCAAAAGAAAACATAATATCTTCTACTACAACAAATGTTGATGCAAATACTCCAAAGCAAGAAGAAATAAAAAATATACAAACAACTTTACCAAGAACAGCAAACACTGAAGCTGTATCAGATAGAAATTTCTCATCAAGAAAAACTCATACATATAATACAACCAATATAGATAATCAAAGTGATTATACATTAACAGAAGAAATGTTAGTACCAGATGTAGATATTTCAAATAAGAAAGATATAATAATATATCACACACATACATGCGAAAGCTATACTCCAAGCGAAGCTTACAATTATACAATGACAGGGAATTATAGAACAACAGATGCAAACTATAATGTTATAAGAGTTGGAACAGAGCTTACAAATTATCTGGCTCAAAAAGGGTTTAATGTTATACATGATGGCTCATATAACGATTACCCATCATATTCAGGCTCATATGACAGGTCATTAGAAGTTGCTAGCAGACTTATAGATGAAACACCATCAGATATTGTGTTAGATATTCATAGAGATGCCGTAGGGAATGGAGATACATATGGACCTACAATAATGATAGACGGAAATAGAGTAGCTCAAATGATGTTTGTAATAGGCACAGATGGAGGAGGTTTGGAACACCCTAATTGGAACCAAAACTTAAAAATCGCAATAAAAATTCAAGAAAAAGCAAATCAAATGTATCCAGGTTTATTTAGGTCAATTGTTTTAAGAAATTCAAGATACAATCAGCATGTAGCCAAAGGCGCTAGTATAATAGAGGTTGGAGCTACAGCTAATACTTTAGAAGAATGCCTGCTTAGTATGCAATGTCTAGCAAATGTGTTAGAGGAGGTATGTAAATAAGCTTGATAAAATACTAAAATTGTGGTATTATGTAAAAATGAGAAAGGGAATATATGAAAATTAAAGATGCAATGCAAACTGCAATTAATAAATGTAAAGTTAATAACATTGATGAAGCTTCAAATAAAATAAGAAGAATTATGTCTTTTGTTACTGGCATTGAAAAGTCTTATTTACTAGTTCACAGTATGGACGAATTAAATACAGAACATGAAAAAAACTTCTTTAAATACATAGAGGAATTGGTAAATGGTAGGCCAATACAATACATATTAGGGCATCAAGAATTTATGGGAATAAACTTTATTGTGAATGAAGATGTTTTAATACCTCAACCAGATACTGAAATTTTAGTAGAAGAGACAATAAAAATTGCACAAAAATTTAGTAACCCTAAAATTCTAGATTTATGCACAGGAAGCGGAGCAATAGCAGTATCTTTATCAAAGTTTGTGCCTAATGCAAAACTCTATGCATCAGATATAAGCCAAAAAGCATTAGAAACAGCTAAAATGAACAGTAGAAATAAAAAAATAAAATTCATACAATCAAACCTTTTTGAGAATATTAATGATATATTTGATATTATAGTAACAAATCCACCATATATAAAAACCGATGAAATAAGTATTTTAAGCAAAGAAGTTCAAAACGAACCGACACTTGCCCTAGATGGTGGACAAGATGGTCTAGTCTTTTATAGGCAAATTATAAAACAAGCAAATGATTATTTGAAACATAACGGATATTTATGTATGGAAATTGGTGAAGATCAAAAAGAAGAAGTATTAGAATTAATAAAACAAGAAGCAAACTATGTAAATATTAAAACATATAAAGACTTATCAGGAAATGATAGAGTCATTACTTGCAAAAAAATATAGGAAAAATTGTAAAAAAACTTGTATAAATTACAGATATATGATATAAATTATGGAGTGAATAAATTTTATTATAAAATGCCATTTGTGTATTATAATTCTGTTGAAAGGGGAAAGCCTTATGGAAAATGAAGGTAATAATCAAAAGACCATATTAATAGTTGATGATGAGCAACCAATTGTAGATATATTGGTTTATAATCTAAAAAAAGAAGGATATAACACTTTAGAAGCAAATGATGGAGTAACTGCAGTAGATATGGCGTTGAGTGAACACCCAGATTTAATATTATTAGATATTATGTTGCCTAGAATGGACGGACTTACTGTTTGTAAAAAAATAAGAACAAAATTAAATATACCTATTTTAATGCTTACAGCAAAAGATGAAGAAATAGATAAAATTTTAGGTTTAGAGCTTGGTGCAGATGACTATATTACTAAACCTTTTAGTGTAAGGGAATTAATGGCTAGAATTAAGGCAAATTTACGTAAATCAGAAATAAAACAAGAAGACGAAATAATAGAGCAAAAACCTGTTATTTCAAGTACAAATAAAATAATAGATTTAGGAGACTTGGTACTTGATTTAGAAAAAATTGAAGCTAAAGTAAAAGGAAGACCTATCGATTTAACACTTAGAGAATTTGAATTTTTGAAATTTTTAGCACTTCAAAAAGGACAAGCAGCAACAAGAGAAAAACTTTTAAAGAATGTTTGGGGTTATGATTATTTTGGAGATATAAGAACAGTAGATGTTCTAGTAAGAAGAATAAGAAGGAAAATTGAAAAAGATACAGCCGACCCTAAAATTCTTGTAACTAAGAGAGGAATAGGTTATTGTATTAAATCAGGAGATTCTGGTGAACAATAAGAAAGGATTAAAACTCACAATGTTTAGAAGTGTACAGGTAAAAATAATACTAATGATAATGGTACTTGCAATTTTAATGTTTGTATCTTATGGACTAATTACAATACAATCATTAAAACAACTTGCGATGCCAGAAGATGTTATTAACAAAAGTATTGTAACAATGTTAATTATAACCGTGGCTTTTATGATTATTTCTATCCTCATTATTTGGTTCACGTCAAAAGTAATTACTAGACCCCTCTACAAATTAATAGAAAGTGCAGAAAAGGTTACTGAGGATAAAGAACTAAAAAACTTTAAATTTGAAAACACAAAAAGAAATACAGAAATTGATGAACTAATTAATGTTTTTGAAACAATGACAGCAGGACTTAAGGAAAACTTAAACAAGGTTACAACACAAAAAAAGCAAATTGAAACAATATTACAACACATGACAGATGGTATTATAGCTTTTGATTTAGAGGGAAATATAATCCACATTAATTCTGCAGCTAAAAAATTACTTGAACTAGATGATAATCAAAACACTTTTGCAACAATCTTTAACAAGGTAAATGCAGATATAAATCTTGAAAGAATTGTTTATTTAGAAGATTGGACAACATCAGAGACAAGAGCCAACATAAATGATAAATATCTAAAGATCTTTTTTGCATCGTTTAAAAATGAATTAGATAGGCCAGCAGGAGTAATTGCACTAATACAAGATATAACTGAACATGTTAAACTAGATAATATGAGAAAAGAATTTATTGCAGACGTATCACATGAATTAAAAACACCATTAACATCAATTATGGGATATGCAGAAACCTTATCGACATCTGAGTATGACCCAGAAATGCAGGAAAGATTTTTAAAAGTTATAAATACAGAAGCACTTAGAATGACCAAACTTGTTAATGACCTATTAACATTATCAAAATATGATAATGCAGAAACAAAATGGGAAAAAGTTGAGTTTAATTTAGGGGATTTAGTTAAATCTTGCCAAGAAAACTTACAGATTGAAACAAATAGAAAACACCAAAAAGTTGAATGTTTTGTTACAGCAAATGTTCCAACAATATATGCTGATAAAGATGGAATCGAAAGAGTTATATTAAATATTCTTTCAAATAGCATAAAATATACAGAAGATGGTGGGACAATAAAAATATATGTAGGTTTTGTATATAACGATGCATATATAAAAATAATTGATAATGGTATAGGAATACCAGAAAAAGATTTAGACAGAATTTTTGAAAGATTCTATAGAGTTGATAAAGCTCGTACCAGAAAAATGGGTGGAACAGGGCTAGGATTATCTATAGCAAAGGAGATCCTAGATAAAAATAATGGAAGAATTGATATAAAAAGTGAAGTAGGAAAGGGAACAGAAGTTGTTATTACTATTCCAACAGCACTAAAAGATGAAACATAAGAAAGAAGGAATTTTTAAATGAATCCAAAAATTAAAAATGCACTTGAGTGGACTTATTGTATATTAATCGCAGTGGTAATTGCTTTAGCTGTTAAATATTTCATTGGAACACCAACAGTTGTAAAACAAACATCTATGAATAATACATTATCAGAAGGGCAAAGACTATGGCTTAATAGATGGATTAGAACTGTAAAAGGAGAATACAAAGTAGGCGACATTATAACATTTGAAGCACCAAGTGTAACATATCCATCTTTAAATCAAATTAATTATAATAAACCTGTAGCTATATATTATAATAATCATAAAGGATTACTTAATAAATTTGTATACTATGTTTTAGAAACAACAAAACAAAGCTATATAAAAAGAGTTATAGGAGTAGCAGGAGACCATATAAAGATTGAAGATGGCAAAGTATATAGAAATGGTGAACTTTTAGATGAACCATATTTGCAAGAAGGGATTTCTACATATGGTAAAACATACTCAGACATAATAGTGCCAGAAGGTACAGTGTTTGCAATGGGTGATAATAGAGAACATAGCACAGACTGTAGAGATTTTGGTTGCATTCCTGTGGAGAAAATAGAAAGCAGAGTTGCCTTTAGATTCTGGCCACTTAATAAATTTGGAAAGATTAAATAAAAATGTTTGAAAATATTATTGGAAATAACGAAAATAAAAAGATATTAAGTAAATCTATTCTAACAAACAGTGTTTCACATAGCTATATTTTTTCTGGAATATCTGGCATAGGTAAATTCCTATTTGCCAAAGAATTTGCAAAAGCAATTCTTTGTACTGGGGAACCAAAACCATGTAATATATGTAAGTCATGTGAAAGTATTGAAAATGGAAACAACCCAGACCTTGTTATTATAGATGAACAAGCAAATAGTATAAAAACAGAACAAATAAAAGAACTTACAAGTGATGTTTTAGAAAAACCTATTAAAGGGAGCAAAAAAATCTATATAATAAATAATAGTGAAAACATGACAAAAGAAGCACAAAATGCTCTTCTAAAAACACTTGAAGAACCACCTGAATATGCTGTAATAATACTTGTAACTAGCAACGAAAACTTGCTTCTAAACACAATAAAATCAAGATGCATAAAAATACTATTCAGTAATCTAAGTGACGAAGAAATCTTAGAATACTTTGAAAGAAATCATGAAGACATAAGCAAAACAATGGTAAGCACTTTTGGTGGAAGCATAGAAAGAGCAATTAACTTAAAAGATAAAATTGAAATATATGAAAAAATTAAAAATGTTTTTGAAAATATAGAGCAGCTTAAGGAATTGGAAGTTTTAAGATTAAAAGATGATGTATTAAATGATAAAGATGAAATCTTCTCAATTTTAGATTATATTAACACATGCTTTTATAATAAAATGATTAACAATATTTCTAAAGCAGAAAAGTACAACAACTGTATACAGGCTGTTGAAGAAGCAAAAACAAGACTTAGAAGAAACAGTAATTATGATATGACAATAGATAATCTTCTATTTGCAATAGAAAGGAGCATTACGAATGGCTAACATTATAGGAGTACGCTTTAAAAAAGCAGGTAAAATATATTTTTTTGATCCAGATGGAAAGCAAGTTAAAAAAGGCGAACATGTAATTGTAGAAACATCAATGGGTATGGAATATGGTGAGGTTGTTATAGCAAATAGACAGCTTCCTCAAGAAAAAATAGTTGCACCATTAAAAAAGATAATAAGAGTTGCAACACCACGGTGATGCAAGACAAAACATAGAAAATAAGAAGCAAGAAAAAGAAGCCTTTAAGACTTGTGAAAAGAAAATAAAAGAACATGGTCTAGACATGAAACTAATGGATGTAGAATTTAAATTCGATAAAAGTAAAATACTATTTTTCTTTACAGCAGATGGAAGAATAGATTTTAGAGAATTAGTAAGAGATCTAGCTTCAGTATATAAAACAAGAATAGAAATGAGACAAGTTGGTGTAAGGGATGAAGTAAGAAGAATAGGTGGAAATGGTGTTTGTGGTAGAGAATTATGCTGTTGCTCATTTTTAGGTAACTTTGAAACAGTTTCAATAAAAATGGCAAAGGAACAAAATGTTTCTCTAAACCCTTCAAAAATATCAGGAAATTGTGGGAGATTAATGTGTTGCCTACAATATGAGCAAAATGTTTATGAAGAGAAGCTAAAAAAACTACCTAAAATAGGTGCAATAGTAAAAACTCAAGATGGACAAGGTGAAGTTTGTGGGTTGGAAACATTAAAAGAAATTGTTAAAGTAAAATTTAAAGATGGGGATGAAACATTTTTTAGAAAATATAATGCTAAAGATATAAAGATAATAAAAAATATAGAAAAAGAAAGCAACGAAATTAGTAAAGAAGATTTAGCAGAATTAAAGAAAATGGAAGAACTAGATAAAAGAGACAAAAAGAACTCTTGAACAAAGTTACAAACAAGGCAAAACTTGAAGTAGTATAAATAGTAAAAGGAGGGAATAAAAATGGCATATAAAATTACAGATAAATGTATAAGCTGTGGAGCATGTGCTGCAGAATGCCCAGTAGGATGCATATCTCAAGGAGATACAACTTATGTTATAGATAAAAACTCATGCATAGGCTGTGGAACATGTGCTGGAGTATGTCCAGTAAGTGCACCAGAAGAAGAATAAAAAAATTTATATTTTTAATATTCGTTTAAGGAAAGGTGATTATAATTATAACATAAACAACATGTATAACAACCAAAAAATATCACCCCAAATATTATGAATAAAAGATTATATGTCTTTTATTCATTTTTTTTAATAATTTTGAAAATTTTCCAAAAAACTATTGCATTTTTAGTACAAAAAAATATATAATAGTACCAAGTTAAAAAAACTTAAAAATGTAATTTGCAATAATGAAAGGACTTAGATTTTATTATGAGAAAATATTTTGGAACAGACGGAATTAGAAGAATAGCCAATACCGAGCTTACACCAGAACTTGTGTATAAGGTAGCAAAAGCAGGAGCTTATGTTTTAGCTAAACATTCAGAACATGCTCCAACAATTCTAATTGGAAGAGATACAAGGTTATCAGGTACACTTATTGAAAGTGCTATGACAGCAGGTTTTTTAAGTTATGGAGCAAATGTTAAACTTCTTGGAGTTTTACCAACACCAGGTGTAGCATATTTAACAAAAAAATTAAAAGCAGATGCAAGTGTTGTTATATCTGCATCACACAATACATATGAATTCAATGGAATTAAATACTTTAGTAATAAAGGTATGAAAATACCAGACGAAATAGAAGAAGAAATAGAAACAGTGTTAGATTCTGGACATCTAGATGAATTAACTGCACATCCAAGCAAAATTGGTGTTTCTGAATACAGAGAAGACTTAACTGATGAATATATTTATATGTTAAGAAAGAACTTTGAAGAAAACATTGAAGCAAATTTGAATGATAATTTCTGTGTTGCTCTTGATGTTGCAAATGGTGCAACATATAAAGTTGCAGAAAAGGTATTTACAAAACTTGGAATCAACTTTAAAATAATAAACAATTCTCCAAGTGGTATAAATATCAATGAAAATTGTGGTTCAACACATTTAGGTACACTTAAAGAATATGTTCTTCAAAACCATATGAGCCTTGGTATTGCCTATGATGGTGATGGAGATAGATGTTTAGCAATAGATGAAAACGGAAATGAAATTGATGGAGATATACTTTTAGCAATATTTGGAAATTATCTAAAAGAAAAAGGAAAACTTAAAAATGATACAATTGTAGCAACAATAATGAGTAATATGGGCTTAAATAAATTTGCTGCAAACAATAATATAACTTTAAAACAAACAAAAGTTGGAGATAGATATGTTCTAGAAGAAATGCTTAAAAACAATTACAACCTTGGTGGAGAACAATCAGGACATATAATAATGCTTGACTATAATCCTACAGGAGATGGAATATTAACATCACTTATGCTAATACAAATACTTCTTGAAAAGAAAGTTAAAGTTTCAGAATTAAGTAAAATAATGAAAAAATACCCACAAGCACAAGTAAATGTTAAAGTTTGCAACGAGAAAAAACCTTTATATCAAGAAGATAGTGAAATACTTAATGAAATAAATTCAATTAAAGAGAAACTTGGAGACAATGGAAGAATTGTTGTGAGAGCTTCTGGTACAGAGCCATTAATTAGAGTTATGCTAGAAGGAGAAAGCCAATCTGACCTTGAAAAGATGGCCAATAAACTTGCTAAATTAATTAAAGTAAAATTAAATTAATTTTAGGGTTAAATCCCACAAAAGAAAAGGAGGAGAGAAAGTCATGTTTGTTATTAATATCTCTGAGCCTATTACATTGTTACTACTTACACTAGCAACTGTATTACTAATTTTTTTAGGAAAAGAAGTAAAAAAAAGTTATGTTCCAGCTTTTGCATTATTCGCATATTTAATTCTTGTTGTAGTACATAGTGTTCAATTAGGCACATTAACAGAAGAATTTTATGAAACATATCACAGTTTGCTTATCAACTGTGTAGCAATTGATTGTGTAATGATATTTATATCATTCTTTGCATACTTATGGATTGATGATATTTCAAGCAAATTCTACAAGAAGAAAAGTATAGACAATAGTCTAGACTGGTTCTGGAATAAAATTTAATTAAACTATAAGGTGGGACAAGTTTTCGTGTTCCACCTTGCTTTATAATAGCAGAAAGGAAAAACAAAATGAATAAAAAAGTTATAATTATAAATGGCACAGGAGGTTCAGGCAAAGATACGTTTGTTGAGTTTTGCGCTGAATTTGCTAGAGTTACTAATATATCTTCAGTAGACCCCGCAAAAGCTGCAGCGAAAGTGTTAGTTGGCTGGGAAGGTGAAAAAGATGATAAAGCAAGAAAACTATTAGTTGATTTAAAAAAACTTAGTATAGATTATAATGATGCACCAGCAAAATATATAAAATCAAAATATGAAGAATTTAAAGAAAGTGACTCAGAATATTTATTTATTCATATTAGGGAAATTGATGAAATCAAGAAAATCAAAGCAATGTTAAATGCTAAAACATTACTTGTAACAAATCCAAGAGTAGCACTAATTACAAGCAATACCTCAGATGGCAATGTTTATAATTATGCATACGATTATGAAATAAAAAACGAAGGAACTCTTGAAGATTTAGAACAAAAAGCAAAGGAATTTGTATCATGAAAAAAGAAAAAATAGGTTTCTTTGGAGGTTCATTCAACCCTCCAACAAATATGCATATACATCTAGCAAAAAAACTAATTGAAGATAAGTTAATAGAAAAGCTTGTATTTGTACCAGTTGGAGACTATTACAAAAAGCAAAACTTAGCCACAGCAATAGATAGATATAATATGCTTAAAATTGCATGTAAAGACATTAAAAATCTTATGGTAGATAATATTGCATCTAGCCACAAAAACATGCTCTATGCCACAGATACGTTCGAACTAATAGCCAATAAATATAAAGGTGCAGAGATATATTTCATAATGGGCTCTGATAACTTCAAAAAAATGCCTTCATGGAAAAACTATGAAGAAATAATAAAGAAATATAAATTTATTGTAATTGAAAGACCAAATTATGAAGAAACAGCCAATTTAGAAAATGTTATAACATACAAAATAGAGCAACCAGAAGACATGAGCTCAACAAAAATAAGAAACATGCTAAAGCAAGGAAAAGACACAAGTTTATATTTAAACAAAAATGTAATTGAATATATACAGAAACACAACTTATATTGATTAATTCGAATTAAAGTAGGAGGTTTGAATGAAATCATTAAAAAGAATATTATTTTTTTTAGTTATAATAGTTGCTATTTTTATTCTAATCTACATTATAAGCCAAAACTTATTAAAGTCAAAGAGTAATATAAAAGCAAAGAGCTTTGAAGAACTAGTGCAATTTAAAACTAATAGTATAAATGATAACGCAAAGATAGATAGTATTTTAGAAAATTTGGAACTTAGTAAGTATATTACCAAAGTGGAGAAAAAATCTACAGATGAAAATGAAAAACTAATCATTTACTATAATTGTAATAATGAAAAAGACGTGAAAAATTATTGGACAAACGTTGAAAAAAATTCGATTATAGAAAAGAATTCAGTTATATTATTTTCACTTATAACAAATCTTAATATTATAAGCTATAATTTTAGTGGTATTAACCCAGGAATTATTAGTAATTATCCTTATGTCAATGGAAATAATAGGGAAAAATTATAGAATGCACTAGAGAAGAGATTAACAATAAATACAATCAAGATGTAAGGAATTTTAATAGCAATCCAAAAGATTTTTTAAAGTATAATATTGATATAAATTTTACAGAAGTTACTTTATATGAGGTAAATCACCTTAATAACAATGTAAAGACCAAAGAAGTTACAATTACTAACAAAGAGCAAGTAGAAAGAATAAAAACGATAATTAACGACCAAAATTTTGGCATACTGGATTATCCGACAGATGGTATGTGTTCACTGCTTTTAGACCTAAATAACGGATATGTAATAGGTCTATATGATGGCAACACTACACAAGGATTTATTTTCAAAGGAACAGTTGAAGAACTTTTAAGTAATAAAGAAAAATACTCCTTGAATACTGTTTCTAAAACTATACCTATAGAACTAAAACAATACATACAGGATATTGCTGAAAATAATTAAAATTCCAACAACAAATCAAGATATTTTTTGGAAATATCTTGATTTTTGTATGTAAAAACATATATAATATATATGCTAATATTCCTAGAAAGGATTTAATAAAATTGGAAGAAATAGATAGCATTTTAAACGAAGCAAATAGATGCTTAAATTGTAAAACACCTATGTGCAAAAAGGGGTGCCCTATTGAAACTTGTATTCCAGATTTTATTTCTAAAATTAAGGAAAATAAATTCATAGAGGCATACTTTATACTTCAAGAAAATAACCCAATGAGTGAGATTTGTTCTACAATTTGCCCAGTAGAGGAGCAGTGCGTAGGGCATTGCATAAGAGGATTAAAAGGTACACCTATAAAAATTAATAGCTTAGAAAAGTTTGTAAACATTTGGGCAAAGGAAAACAATGTTAGTTATGAGATTAAAAAGGTTCAAAACATAAATAAGAAGGTGGCAATAATAGGAGCAGGGCCTGCAGGAATTGCTTGTGCAATTGACCTTGCTAAAAATGGCGCAAGCGTTACAATATTTGAAAAAGAAAGCTCTCTAGGTGGAATTTTAGAATATGGCATTCCAGACTTTAGACTTCAAAAAAGTATCTTATCTAAAATTGCCAATGTTATGAAAGGTCTTGGAATAACTATTAAAACGAATATTACTTTTGGTAAAGATATAACACTAGAAAACTTAAAAGAGCAAGGATATAGCAGTGTATTTTTAGCAATGGGAGCTCAAAAGCAAACCTCATACAAATTAGCAGAAGAAAACGTTGAAAGTGTTTTTAACTCTGATGAATTTTTAAAAGATTATAACTTAAACCATAAGAAAAGAAATTTAGGAAAAGTAGTTGTAATTGGCGGAGGGAATGTTGCAATAGATTCTGCAAGAAGTGCAATAAGAATGGGTGCAGACGAGGTTTCCATTGTTTATAGAAGAAATAGAGAACTAATGCCAGCAAGAGAAATTGAAGTACAAGAAGCACTAGAAGATGGCATAAAAATAATATACCAAACAAGAGTACTTTCAGCAAATGTTCTTAACAATAAACTAAAAAGCTTAAACTGTATTAAAACAGAAATTTTAAATTCTAAAGCAGTTGATATAGAAAATTCAGAACATAAAATTGATGCAGACACAGTTGTATTTGCAATAGGTGCAAAGCCAGATGATAAGCTTATTACAGCTTTAAATATAAAGATGGAAAATGGCTTAATCGCTGTAGATGAAAACTACATGACTAATATAGATAATATTTATGCAGGAGGAGATTTAGTAGAAACAAAATCTTCTGTATGCAGAGCAATTGCAACAGGTAAAAAAGTAGCAAAAGCAATTATAAACAGAAAGGAAAGTGATAAATAATGTCAAAACCAATGGTAGCCATAATTGGAAAGCCAAACGTAGGTAAATCAACATTTTTTAACTATATCGTTGGTCAAAGATTATCAATAGTAGAAGATACACCAGGAGTAACAAGAGATAGAATATATGCCGATAGCAACTGGCGTGGTAGAGACTTTACATTAATAGATACAGGAGGAATTGAACCAGAGCTAGAAGATGTAATTCATGCAGGAATGCGTGAACAAGCAAATATAGCAATTAACATTGCAGATGTAATTGTATTTGTAACAGATATAAAACAAGGTATAACCGCTTCTGACCAAGAGATTGCAACAATGCTTAGAAAATCAAAAAAGCCAATAGTTCTAGTTTGCAATAAAGCAGATAACTTTGGAGAACCAAACCCAGCACTATATGAATTCTATAACTTAGGAATAGGAACTCCATATCCAGTATCATCAACAAACGCACTAGGAATTGGAGATGTACTAGATGCAATATATGAGCATTTCCCAGAAAAAGAAGAAGGAGAAGAAAACGAAGACGTTATTAATGTAGCCATAATTGGAAAACCAAATGTTGGTAAATCTTCTTTAGTAAATAAAATTCTAGGCGAAAACAGAGTAATTGTAAGCGACGTAGCAGGAACAACAAGAGATGCAATAGATTCATATTTTGAAAATGAAACTGGCAAATACAACTTCATAGATACAGCAGGAATTAGAAGAAAAAGTAAAGTAAACGAGAATATTGAAAAATACAGCGTAATGCGTTCTTTACTTGCTGTTGAAAGAGCTGACGTATGCTTAATTTTAATAGATGCAAATGAAGGTGTAACCGACCAAGATGCAAAAATTGCAGGTGAAGCACATGAGGCAGGAAAAGGTGTTATAATCGTAGTTAATAAATGGGATGAATACGAAAAAGAAACAGGAACACTTGAAAAATATAAAAAAGAAGTATACAATAGGTTAAGCTATTTATCATATGCACCAATAATATTTATATCTGCAAAAACTGGACAAAGAGTAGACAAACTATTTACTCTAATTCAAAAGGTTGCAACAAATAATGCAAGAAGAATTCCAACAGCAATGCTAAATCAAGTTATAAATGAAGCCATTGCAGTTGTTCAACCACCAACAGATAAAGGTAGAAGGCTAAAAATACTTTATGGAACACAAGTACAAACAAAACCACCAACATTTGTTATTTTCGTAAATAATAAAGAACTTTTCCATTTCTCTTATGAAAGATATTTGGTAAATCAAATAAGAAGTAACTTCGATATGGAAGGAACACCAATAAGAATTATCTCAAGAGAAAAAGGTGAAGAATAAATTTAAGGAGGTACAGTTATGTCAGCTGTATATGTATTAGTAGGACTAGTAGCTTATTTAATAGGCAGTATCAATTTTGCAATAATATTTAGTAAAAAATTTGCAGGATTTGATGTAAGAGAAAAAGGAAGTAAAAATGCAGGAACAACAAATGTATTAAGAACAGTAGGTAAAAAAGCTGCAGCATTAACATTAATTTGTGATATTCTAAAAGGAGTAGTATCTGTATTACTTGCAATACTAGCTTCAAAAATCTGGGAAGGAACTGATGTAGAAGTATTAAAATACTTAGCAGGTTTAATGGCAATAATAGGTCATACATTCCCTGTATATTATGGCTTTAAAGGAGGAAAGGGAGTTGCAACATCTTTAGGTGTGCTATTAGTTGTAAACCCACAAATAGGCTTAATTTGTTTAGTATTTGCATTAATAATAATGGCAGCAACAAGATGGGTTTCTTTAGGCTCAATTTTAGCAGCAACACTATTTCCAGTATTAACTGTATTTATGGTGGATAATATTGGAGCCAAAATCATAAGTATATTAATAGGTGCACTTGTAATATTCAATCATAGAACAAATATTGTAAGACTTAAAAATGGAACAGAAAACAAATTATCATTTAAAAAATAGAAAGGAGTTATTATGAAAAATATCTCAATAATAGGTAGTGGTAGTTGGGGTTCAGCTCTTGGAATTCATTTAGCACATTTGGGAAATAACGTAAAAATTTGGTCATATTCTCAAGAAGAAGCAGACCTAATTAATAATGAAAAAAAATGTAAATTCTTGCCACTAGCAACAATACCAGATGGAGTAGTTTGTACAACAGATTTTAAAACCGCAATAGAAGGTACAGAAATGTTACTTATTGTAACACCATCAAAATTTGTAAGGGAAACAATTCAAAAATTCAAACAATATGTTACTGACCAAGAAATAATAATATGTTCAAAAGGATTTGAAGAATCTACTTTATATACACTAAATGAAGTAGTAGAAGAAGAACTTCCAAATTGTAAAATAGGAGGTCTATCAGGCCCAAGCCATGCAGAGGAAGTATCTTTAGAAATACCAACAGCATTAGTTATAGCTTCTGAAGATGATAAATTATTAAAAGACGTTCAATCTACATTTATGAACGAAGCTTTAAGAATTTATACATCATATGATATTAAAGGAGCAGAGCTAGGAGGAGCTTTAAAAAATATAATAGCTTTTTGTGCTGGTGCAATAACAGGTCTTGAATTAGGAGACAATACTTTTGCAGCATTACTTACAAGAGGACTCTCAGAAATGGCTAAACTTAGTATAAAAATGGGTGGAGAGCCAAAAACAATATATGGACTTACAGGTCTTGGAGACTTAATAGTAACATGTATGAGTAACCACAGTAGAAATAGACGTGCCGGAATTTTAATTGGCCAAGGTAAAACAATTGAAGAGGCTAAACAAGAAATTGGCATGACGATAGAAAGTATAGATAACATTAGAACAGCATATAAACTTTCAAAAAAATATGATGTTGAAATGCCAATTGTAAATACTGTTTACGAAGTTTTATTTGAAGGCCTAGATGCAAGAAAAGCAATTGCAAATTTAATGACAAGAAATCCAAAATTTGAAGACTAGAATATTTACAAATCATTTTGGATAGAATATAATAGAATATATAAAATAAGAAAGGTAGGAATAAAAATGGGATTTTTTAGTGATTTGGGTAGAAAAACATCTGAAACAACAGGAAAAATAGCAAGAGAAACAAAATTAAAAATGAAAATTAATGAAAACAAAGGTAAAATTACAGATATATACGAAGAAATAGGTAAAAAAGTATATGAAAAACATGTAAGAGAAGAAAATATAGATATAAAAGCAGACTTAGAAGAAGAATGCAAAAAGCTAGATGAATTATCTAAAGAAATAGAAGAAGCTAGAATAGAAATTTTAAAATTAAACCAAAAGAAGCTTTGCAGTAAATGCTCTGCAGAAATAGAAAATGGTGCGTTATTCTGCCCAAAATGTGGTGAGAAGCAAGAACAAGAACCAACTAAAAAAGAGGAAGCTCTTGAAAAGTTAGAAGAAGCAAATATCGAACCTGAAAAGCAAGAAGAAGCTGAAGCTGTAAAAGAAGATTTAAAAGAAGAAGTTAAGGAAGAAAAAAGCGAAGAATAATTAATATGGGTATCTTTCATAAAGATACCTTATTATTTTATCTGCATTAAAATCTGTAACATTAATATAGAACCCAGTATCTAAGCTTACCCACATATTAATTTTAAACTTCTCATTGTTATCTATAAATGCACCTATAATACTTGCACTTTGTGTTGGATTCTTAAATTCTTCTTCCCATTCTAAACCATTTTTTATTTCTATATTTTTTTCGTAAAAATCATGAAGAAACCTTGCAATCTCGCCATTTTCGGTGCTATACAAACTAACTGTTACACTCATAATAAATTCCTTTCTTTAATATTATTTCAATATAAATTTAAGATATGCGTTCGAATAAAAGGTAAATTTTTGTTAATACTAATTTTTAAGGTGATTTATTTTGAAAAAAGTTTTGTTAATTATAATATCAATAACCTTTTTATTAGTTGGGTGTGGAAATAAAAATGAAAATAATTCAGATCAGAAAAAAGTAAGTTCGGAGATAGAATACTTTAGTTCACAAATAGCAATTTTACTTAATAATTTAAACAATATTTCATTAGATAATTATGAACTTGTATCAGAAAAAATTAACTTAAGCAAATCTGAAACTGAAAGTAAACAATCAAATAGTGGAGAAAGTCAAAGTGAAGGAAATGGTGGTAAATCTGCTTCTAATTCAGGTGGAAATCAGGCTTTAAACAATGAAGGGGAAGAAAGTGTATTTGTTACAGATATAAAAACTAAAAATGTATTAAACATAGATACAAATAATGTAGACTGGAATTTAATTAAAAACCAAATAGAGCTTATAAATTCTTCTTGGAGTGTTGTAATGCTTGATTTATCTAATGCAAATGTTCCAAATACTGATATTCTAGCATTTGGAGATTTATTAGATAAAACAATAATCAGTATAAAGAACGAAAATAAGGCAGAAGCACTTACTAATTTAACTGGTCTTTATTCATACATTCCAAAATTCTTATCTGCAACATCTAGTGAAAAGAACAAACAAAATATCGAAAATACAAAGTACGCGATTTTTACAGCATATTCAAATGTATCGCAAGATAATTGGACAACAATTTCAAAAAATCTATCTGATGCTGAAAATAGCTTCTTAGGCGTATTAAATGATACAGAATATTCGAAAAATAAAGAGTTTAAAATTAATAAAACATATATGTTAATTAAAGATATGCAAACAGTAATACCAAATAATGATAAAGAATTATTCTTAGTAAAATACAAAACTTTAATGGAAAGCTTAAATACCCTTTAAAATAGCTAATATTTGTGGTATAATACTTAAAGTTATAATTTAGGGGGAATAATTTTGAATACAGAAATCGTAGAAAAACAAAAAGAATTTATTGAAAAAGTAAAAGAAGTAAAAAATGCTAATCACAAATATTATAATATCCTTACTATGGGGTGCCAATTAAACGAGAATGACTCTGAAAAGCTTTCTGGCATGTTAGAGAACATGGGATACCTTAAAACTGATAATTTAGATTTAGCAAGCATTTATGTGTTAAACACATGCTGTGTTAGAGAAAATGCAGAAGAAAAGTTATTTGGAAAGTTGGGAGAGCTAAAAAAATTAAAAGCAAAGAATGATGGAGTAATTGTACTTTGCGGTTGCATGATGCAAGAAAAGCATATTCAAGAAAAGCTAAAACAAAGCTATCCATATGTTGATATTATACTTGGTACACATACTCTACATAAACTTCCAGAAGATTTATATAACCTGCTTACATCAAGAAAAAAGGTTCAAGATGTAATAGATATAGATGGAGAAATATATGAAGGTTTACCAATAAAAAGAAATAGTAATCAAACCGCTTCTGTAACAATTATGTATGGATGTAATAACTTCTGTTCATATTGCATAGTTCCATATGTAAGAGGAAGAGAGAGAAGTAGAAAGCCAGAAGACATATTACATGAAATAGAAGAACTTGCAAAAGAAGGTTACAAAGAAGTTACATTACTTCGGTCAAAATGTTAATTCATATAAAGGAAGAGAAAACTATGGATTTGCTGACCTTTTAAGAGATGTTCAAAAAATAGATGGAATTGAAATAATTAAGTTTATTTCTCCACACCCAAAAGATTTTACAGATGATGTAATTCAAGCAATTAAAGACTGCGATAAGGTTTCTAGAATTCTTCATTTACCACTTCAATCTGGAAGTACAGAAGTTTTAAGAAAAATGAATAGAAAATATACAAAGGAGCAATACTTAGAGCTTGTTCGTAAAATTAGAAAAAAAATTCCAGATGTACTTTTCTCAACAGATATTATTGTAGGTTTTCCAGAAGAAACAGAAGCGGATTTTGAAGAAACACTTGATGTAGTTTCAAAAGTAAATTTTGAACAAATTTTCATGTTTATATATTCAAGAAGAGTAGGGACACCTGCCGATAAAAATGTTAACCAAATTCCAGAAGAAATTAAACATAAAAGATTTGATAGATTAAAAGCTTTATTTGAAAGCCAAGTTGAAGAGAACAACAAAAAATACATAGGAACTATTCAAAAAATATTAGTAGAAGGCTTAAGTAAAACTAATGCAAACATGCTTACAGGAAGGACAAATAGCAATAAAGTTGTAGTATTCGAAGGCGATGAAAGCCTTGTGGGGCAGGTGGTTGAAGTCAAAATTATATCAGAACATAAATGGTATTTAAAGGGAGAAAAAAATTTTTAAAATATTCTTGAAAATCTCTTTACTTTTTCAAATTTATTTGATATAACTATACCATAAAATTATGTTTACAATGAAGGAGCAAAATACATGGAAAAAGATATCAAGAATTTTTTAGAATTTATAAAGTCAGATAAAAAGCTATCAAAGAATACATTAGAATCTTACCAAAGAGATATACTACAATATCAAGAGTATTTAGAAGAAAAGAAAATAAATTATAAAGAAGTTAACAATGAAAATGTTTTAGGTTATTTAGATTACCTAAAAGGTTTAGATAAAAAGGCTTCAACAATCTCAAGACACCTAGCTTCAATTAGATTATTTTATCAATATTTACTAAAAAATAAAATTGTAAAAGAAGATCCTACGAAAGGAATCCAATCACCAAAAATAGAAAAAAAGGCTCCAAGTGTTTTATCTTCACAAGAAGTTTCACTTTTACTTGAACAACCAAATGGAGAAGGTTTAAAAAGTATAAGAGATAAAGCAATGTTAGAAGTTGCTTATGCTACAGGAATGAGAGTTACAGAAATCATTTCATTAAACGTAAGCGATATAGATATAGAATCATCATTAGTTACTTGCAAAAATGAAAATAAACAAAGAATAATTCCCCTTGGAAAATTATCTTTATCAGCACTTAAAGAATACATGACAATTGCAAGACCTAATATGATTAAAGATGATAATGAAACAGCTTTATTTGTAAACGTAAATGGAAAAAGATTAACCAGGCAAGGTTTCTGGAAAATAATAAAATTCTATAAAGAGCAAGCACATATTACAAAAGATATAACACCACACGTTTTAAGACATTCATTTGCAACACACCTTTTACAAAATGGTGCAGATTTAAAATCAATACAAACAATGCTTGGACACTCAGATATATCTTCTACACAAGTATATATGCAATTCCAAGATGATAGCTTAAAAAATATATATAATAAAGCTCATCCAAGAGCATAAACTCAAATATAAAGGCCTTAAAAGATTATACTTTTAGGGTCTAATTTTTTTTATTTGCAAATAGTCAACATAATGTGCTATAATATATTATATAGGCACTTAGCCTTTATAAAAATAACAAAAGGAGAATTACATTATGAACAGAAATTTTCGGTACAGCGTGGTAGGAAGCGAAATGAACTTTGAAAATCTTTCCAATGGTTGGAAGAGCAAGGCTTATGATGAAATCGGACCTGTTCAGGGTCAGTACATGAAGACTCGCAATGGAAAGTATTACGGGTTTATAACTATCTTCAGAGATGTTTGTGAACCCAAATACTTAAAAATTCCTTCTCTCTACATGCTGAACATCTATGGGTTTACCCAGGTTCAGGATGAAATGGGTTGGACCATCATTAACGAAACTGGTACAGAAATCTTCAAAAAGAGATTTAAAGGTATCTATATCGTAAATGAAGAACTTGTTGTTTTGGAAGAGTTTAATGGTTTCATTAAATTATATTTCCCTCAACATAAGTGTGTAACCCAAGAGGATTTCACAGATATTGAGCCTGACAAGAACTTTGTTCGAACCTTCTATGGGCAGAATGAAGGTATCTATCTCTATGATGGAACCTGCATTTTAAAGGCTCGGTATAAAAGTGCATTGCCTTTTGGCAAAGACACTTTTAAGGGAATCACAGATAGAGACAAGGAAATCGTAAACAAAAAAGGTTGGGAAAATCCATCTGCAGAAGCGGAAAGAATTTTTCCGGAGACCCGTGGTTTCTTCAGAGCAGAAAACATAGAGTACTGCCCCTTGCTCAGCAGAAAGTTTGCATTCATCAGTGGTGAAACTGGTGAATACATCACTGGGTTTGATTTCAGCGAAGCCAAAGATTTTGACAAGAGCGGTATTGCAATTGTAAGAGATTGCGTCAGCAACAAGATCAAGGCGTTGGAACCCAGTGGAAAGGTAAGAGAAGCTTATTTCATTCAGACACCTGCTCCTAAGCAGGAATAAGCACAAGGTAATTCATACCTTTAAAAGAGAATGTAGAGTATAAATATACTTTGCATTCTCTTTTTATTTTTTATATTTTTTTCAAAAAACTATTGACAAAACACGAACATACGTTTATAATATATTTACATTAAACAAAAGTTTGTTCGTAGGAGGAATATTTATGAAAATAGTTAATTTTAAAAAATTTATAAGAAGTATTAGTATTATATTATTAATAATATTTGCACTTTCAATCATTTGTGCAAAATCTACATTATCACATAAAGAGGTAGAATACACCAAACTATATGTCTCAAATGGAGATACATTATGGAGTATAGCAACAGATTTAAAAAAGAGTAATGACTATTATAAAAATAAAGATATAAGAGAAATTATTTACAATATAAAAGAAGTAAACAATTTGGAATCTAGCTCATTATATGTAAATCAAGAACTAATGATTCCTATAGTATAAGGCTACTGCAAAAAGGAAACAATAAGTCTTTATTTTAAGAAGTATTGTTTCCTTTAATTCATTCTATAAATTGGCTAGTGGGTTATTCTCTACAGCATTTCTAACTCTTTCATCGTTCACATGTGTATATATCTCGGTAGTAGAAATACTTTCATGCCCTAATAGTTCCTGCAGAGCACGTATATCAACATCTCCATATTGATACATTAATGTTGCTGCTGTATGTCTTAATTTATGTACAGAATATTTAGTAGTATCTAAACCAGCTCTTGCAAGTTCATTTTTTACAATATTTTGTACAGTTCTATTACTAATTCTTTCTTTTCTTTCGCTTAAGAACAATGCATCACGAGAATCGTTTTTAACCTTATCATGTGGTCTAATTGATAAATAATCTTTTAACGCATTCATACAAGCTTTATTTAGGTAAATGGTGCGTTCCTTGTTACCTTTTCCAATAACTGTCATTCTACTTTCAGAAAAGTCTATATTACTTATATTAATACCAACAAGTTCAGATAGACGCATACCACAATTTAGAAATAAAGTAATAATTGCATGGTCTCGAATGCTGTTTCTATCGGTATCATCTTGAGACACATTTAAAAGCTTTTTACTTTCTTCTAAAGAAAGATATCTAGGCATTCTTTTTCCAAGCTTTGGAGTTTCCAAATCTTGTGCAGGGTTAACATCTATAATCTTTGCTTTGCTTGTAAGATACTTAAAAAACACCCTAATTGCAGATATTTTCCTTGCACGAGTAGCAGGAGAGCTTTTTAAGTCAATGGCCATATATGATATATAGCCATGAATATCTTGTAAAGTAATTTTCTTAAGTATAGAAATATCCATATCATTTATTTTAATTTCCTTCAAATCCGCTTCGTCTGTTAATTTGAATTGCTTTTTAATATATTTCAAAAAATTAGCAATATCATAATTATATTCTTTAACAGTATTTGGAGATTTATTAAGAATAGTAATTGTATAATCTAAAAATGAATTTACAAAGTCTGGGTTTGCCTCACGTTCAATCATCAAAAACACCTCTTACATATTTATATAATAAAAATGCTTAAAATTCAATATTAATATTTAAAAAATATCTTTCTTTTTTTTGTATTTTATGATACGATTATATTGTAATAAACAACACAAAGACAAGTTTTATAATATTAATATTAATAAATACTTCATACAATGAGGATAAGGGGGAGATCTAAAGCATGAATAAGTTTATGCAAATAGCAAAAGAAAATGCTGATACAGGAATTTTAAAAAATGAAGGAGGCCCATTTGGTGCAGTAATTGTTGATGAAAACAACAATATTATTTCTAATGGAAACAACCAAGTTTTAAATCAAAAAGACCCAACAGCACATGCAGAAATTGTAGCAATACGAGAAGCATGCAAAAAACTAAACACATACGATTTATCTAATTGTATACTATACACATCGTGTGAGCCTTGCCCTATGTGTTTATCTGCAATTATATGGGCTAACATAAAGAAAGTATATTATGGCTGTACAAAGCATGATGCAGACAAAATTGGTTTTAGAGATGATATCATCTATCAATATTTAAAAGGAGAGAAAACTGATTTAATAGATTTACAAGAAATGGATAGAGAAGAATGTTTAAAAACTTTTGAAGAATATCAAAAGAAAAGTGGAGTAATATATTAAAAAATAAAAACAGATTAATTAAAAGGACAGTGGAGTAGGAGAGAGGCCATATTTTTTAAAATACTAGATTTTTAATAGTTTAAAATTCTAAAAATAAAATTCCATATTTCTATTGCTCATAATAAATCAAAAAAACAATATTATAAAATTTGTAAATTATAAATTTAATTATAAATTTTATATAAATAATTTCTTAAATTTTATAATTAACTTTTAAAATATTTTTATTAAAATACATTTTAATTATATCTAAATTTCATTATACTTATTATAATTATATTATAAACCTAGACGCACTAAAATGGTTTTTAAGACGTTTTAAGATTACAGTAAATAAGTTATCGTTTATAATTAATTGTAGAAAACAAACATTATATAAGTTATACTAAAAATGATACAAAATGTTTATTATTATGGGTTTTCTAAAAATCATTAAAAAGTGGTAAAAAGACGACGCACGAGAATCGTTTTTAAGGCGTTTTTATTTTTAAGACATATAACTTGTTGTCTGAAAAATGCGATAAAATAAGGCTTTAGAGGATTTTTAGAAATTTTGAGAAGATGATTAATAAAAGAACCAATAAATTATAAAAAATATAAGGAAATGAAACTTATATAAAATAGAACTATGGTAGTATTGCCAACTCCTGCCTCGTTATTCGCAAAACTTTGATTTTGTGCAATGTTATGTGTAGTGAAATAAAGGAGTATTACTACTCCTCTTTCATATAATCTTCAAAAATAGTACCATTAAATTTATTATCAGTTAAATAATCATTAATAACAACTAACATTATATCAATATATTTATCTAATATATCTAACTTATCAAAAACAAAATCTCCTTCTAAACCACTTATACTATCCAATTTATTTTTTATATTATTAATACGTTTTGAAACTCTACTCATTAAATTACCTCCACTTTACTTTTTGATTTTTCATAAAATATGTAAAAATAGTTTTTCTTAATACTTCTGTTGCATCTTTATTTGTAAATTTTATCTTTTGTCCACCTTCAAATAAATTCTTTAGTTTTTCTTTATATCTCCTACTTAAATCATTAATAGGAAAGCCGTTCTGAACAGCATAGATAATCGGTAACATTGTTTTATCTTTATAATCACTAAGCGAATAAATATAATTATTTAAGTAAATATATGGAAAATTATCAAGACCCCAATCAAGGAATTTTACTTCACGAACTGGAAAGTCGTCTAATTCTCTACTTATCTCTACCCTACTTAAATCTCCTGTAATATCAAGTTTACTTTCACGTTTCTTGTTATAAATTTTAAGTCTTAAATCGCCTTTACCAATATTATAAGTAATATCGTCTCCACCATTACTAAAAGTGTGAACATGTCTTTTTAAGCCTTTATCGAAAATTAAATCTAAAATATTGCATTTTATATCTACTGCCAAATCATAACTTCTAATAAACCAATCTCCAGAAAGATTTAATATATGCTGAATTAAAATATTATCTTTAAGCTTATTAGGGTTAAATTCTATCGTTAAATTATGTAAGCCAGGTTCAACATCTTTTTCATTATTGTGATGGAAACCTAAATAAAAACTTCTCCCCTCCTCTACTTCTATTTGGTAATTATATTTAAACACCATTTTTCTATCACTTATCCAGTATTTTTCCACACATTCCTTATGGTAAGTATTAAGATAAAAATCAAGGTTACTATATACATCATAATCAATATATGTTTTCAAACGTATCATATCTATGCTATAAGTTAAATTATTGTACGAAGTTTTAGAAATATAATACATTAAAATACCCCTTTTTATATACAAAAAATTGTATATTTTTTCAAATTTTGGCACTTTTTTAGGTAACCAAGGTTAAAACCTTGAGGCTGTAAGAATTAAAGGCAATTTTTTAAAAAATAAAATGTAATATATTACAAGAAAGACTGCTTGTTAGATAGGCAGTCTTTCATAAAAAAATTTATGCCTTATTCTTCACAAACTCATAGATTATTTTATAGACTTCTTCTTTAGCATTTTTCTTTGTATAATCATTAGTAATAAGTATAATTTTTTTCATTTCTAAATTAATAATTTTATTTTTTCTTTTTCTTTCATAATACAATTGATTAATAATATATTCTAAACTATAACCATCTTCATATAATTTTATAATTCTATTTTTATCCATAACTATGTCTTCTTTACTACAATCTTTACATCATTTTCTCTATTAACATTTTCTTTAAAACCTGATTTTCTTAAATTTTCTATTACTTTCCATGTATTATAACTATCTCTCAACTCTTTATCATGCACAAAGCAATAAATACCTCGTTTTTTCCACTCTATTACATTTCCTTCGCTATCAAGAATTGGCTCTAGTCTCCTGACAACAGTTAAGCACCCGAAGTACGTAGCACACCTACGTACTTCGGTAGCTTGACTTCTAATTGCTTTAGCAAGTAAATAGAAATTTTGTGAAGTACCTAGTATTATACGTCTATTCTTCCTATTTTGGGTGATAAGGGACAACATCTCTGGGGGGAAGTTTTTACTATCATTACTACTAAACCAATTTTGAAGCTCGTCCATTGCCACAATAACACCTTTATAACCGTTTTTATAGTCTATCAACATAGTCCAAGTCTTTAAAGGCTTATTTTCATCTGTATAAGCTAAATTTGTAGTGCACAAAGCGTCTGGGAATTCATATTGCATATCTTTCATATAGCGAACCATACTTATTGTTTTTCCTGAGCCTTGCCTACCTTCAAAAATTATCATGCCTTGATAAGGAAAAAAGTCAGCAGGTCTACTGAATAAATCTTCAATATATTGTTTTGGCATAAGTATAAATATTTTTTTTAACAAGCTAGGCTTTACTAATCTTCTTCTATTTCCTTTTGGTACTCTTTTACCTTTTAAAAGTCCTTTTACATAGTAAAAAGCACAACTTATTAAAATTAAAAGAATACAAATAAGAACAAAATATAAAGGATACTTCAAAAAGTCAACAAATACTCTAATCATAGACCAAAACATACTTAACATACTCTCCTACCTACTCCCTTCTTAATAGATTTTTCTATAACTTTACTATAACTATCATACAAGGTATTTATATCCTTATCATTTTCTATAAGTTTAGTTATAACATAAACACTAAAAAACACATTATAAAAACATAAAATTAACACAAATAAAAACATATTAAACACTCACTTTTTTATTAATAAAATTTTTTAATCTATCGTTTTCTCTTGTTAATTCCTCAATTTTCTTTTTTTGCATAGACAAAGCAAAAAAATCAAGAACCATAAGAATAAAACATAAAACAGTTAAAAAAACATTCATATTTTAAAAACCTCCTTCACCATAACGGTATAATATAAATAATAAGTTTAATAAGTGCCATACCAATTCTAAAAGAAAACATTGAAAACATTATTAAAATTATAGGTAATATATTGCTCCAAGGAACAATATAAGCAACAACCTGTAAAAACTGTGCTATAAAAGGAATTGAAGAAGCAATATCAATAACAACATTAAAAACAGTAAGAGGCAATAAAATTATGTTTAAAAAATTTTGAAAAATCAACAATATACCATTAGTTATCATTCGTCATCACTCCTCCTATCTACAAAACCAACACTTCCACCAACAGCATTAATAGTATTTGGTAAAGTCACAAATAAACGCCATATAAAAAATACATAAGAAAAACCTGTAATAACTAAATCTCCAAAAGGTTTAAATGGAGCATACCAACTCATATCTATTATAGTTAGCTTTCCATTAAAATACTTGCTTTCAATATTGGAACTCTCTAGTTTTGGAGAATTACCAAGATTATTAAACATATTTTGCACGGCATTTACACCTTCTTTAATACTATCTATAAAAGCAAATTTTGATGTAACAGTATTACTTATTGCGCTTAATCGCTCCTCACTTGGAACAAACAAGTTTTTAAGCAAATCTCCCAATAAGTCAAGTAGTTTATAAGCAAAAAAGTTTTCACTAAAAGGGTTTATATAACTTAAGATACTACCCAGAAAATCAAACACACCCTTTAATATAAAGTTCTCACCCATAGGATTTAAGTAATCTAATATATCTTTTAAAAACTCTACCACACCCTTAAGAATAAAATTATCACTAACAGGATTTAAGTAATCTAGTAAGCTACCCAAAAAACCTATGATTTTCTTAAAAAACTCAATAATAGATTTAAGGCCTTCGAGAACGCTAGCAAAAAAACCAGTACGCTCAGTATCACTGGAAGTATCGCCAGTGTTTCCTTGGTTGCCTGTTTCAGACCCACTACCCCCACTCTCTCCACTGCCTGTGCTACCACTTCCTGAGGTGGAGGATTGAAAAAAAAACCTGAACCGTCACTTTTCCAAATATCAGTATTTGAGTAACCATGGTCATATGGGTTAAAAGTTATATACTCATTTTCCGTTTGATTACTATAAGTTTTACTCACAACACCACTAAAATCTATGTTATATTGAGTAAATGTAACAGGCATATTAAAATTAATTCGCTGATTTTCATTAACAATACCATACTTAGAAGTACGTTCATTGTTATCACTAAAAGTAAAAGTCAAGCCCGTTTGCTTAGTAATAAAAAAAACTTTATAATCGTCATAGAATTTTGTAACAAGAATATTACAATTACCGTTTTTATACTCGTCTAAACCAATTAAAACATTCCAAGCATAATCTTCCATACCAGTAAATGGCTCACTAGCACCAAAAACTTTGTTAGGTAATAGCAATACAACCACCAAAAGCAATAAAATTAAGCTAATTTTCTTTTTCATTTGTTTCTCCTTTCAAAAAAAATAGGGAGAAATAACATAAATATTCTCCCTTGTTAATCTAATACTAAGCACTATGTAAAATATGTTGTACAAAACCGATACCTTTACGTATTGCAATAAAACTAATCATTACTGGTATACATACTGGTAAAAGTGCTGTTATCTCACTTAATACACCTGCTAGTAAATCTTTTGTTACTATACCAGCTAAAACAGATGTAGATGTTGCTGCTGCTCCTTCCATACTATCACACTCCTTTCACTAAAATTGAAAAATCATGTTAAAAAACTTGTATATGTATTTTAAAATGATAACTAGAGTAAAAAAAACTAAAAAACAAGCAATTACACTCAAGTCGGTGTGTATAGTATTTATATCAACATTAACTGGTTCTTCTGTTTCCTGTATTTCTTGTGTTTCTTGTACTTGTTCTTCCATTGTTATTCTCCTTTTTATTCTTCTTCTGTATAATAAACTTCACATGGAACTAGTTTAACTGAATTCTTGTAAAGTTCAACATTAAAATCAATACTAATACTGTCGTAAGTTTTCAAATCTTCGAATTTTTGAGCAAGTGTTTTATTAGTTTGTTTAAACTTAAATATTCTTTCCTGAATTTTACCTGAAACATTTTCATCTACTTTTACCTGGTAAGTAGGGTCAAATGTGATTTTTTGTCCTTGTTGGTTAACAAACTCTCCACCGTCTCTTTTTTCAATTTCCTTGAATACGAAATTACCTGAACAAATCATATTTTTACACTCCTTCACATATAATTTTTTACTTATAGCATATAGCAGGGTGTGAAGAACGTCTACTATATGCGATAAGCATATTACTGCAATACGGTAACTTGTTTTAAGTTATCGTAAAAATATTATAACGTATTTTAAGTTAAATGTCAATAACTTATTTTAAGTTATTTTATAATCTTATACAGAGAGGGGTAAAAAGATGTATAGAAGGATAAGAGATTTAAGAGAAGATGAAGACAAAACACAAAAAGAAATTGGAGAAATACTAAATATGTCACAAACTGGATACAACCAATACGAAATAGGAAAAAATGATATACCAACAACAGTATTAATAAAATTAGCAAAATATTACAGAACAAGCACAGATTATATCTTAGGGTTAACAAATGAAAAAAGACCATATCCAAGAGCAAAGGAGGTTAATATATGAAAGACAAATTTAAAAAATTTTTAAAATCTTTAGCATTGTTAATAATATTAGGTACAATGTTTACAATTTATTACAAAATAAAATATAATTAATAAAAGCTACCCTACAAGGTAGTTTTTTTTCATGCAATTAATTGCTACAAATCTTCTAAGGGGACTACGCGTCCCCTTCCTGAGACCACTACACCTACAACAAGTAAACTTCGTAACTTGTTGTACGGTTCGCTAGTCTCACTCACCTACGCCAGGGTCACTTCTGGGGCATACTTTAGCACGACAAAGAAGTAGTTAGCCCCTATATATCTTCTAATAACAAATGTAACTTATTACACCCTTCGCAATAAATTAGTAAAAAAGCAAGTAATATATTACTTAAAATCACGGTAATTTTTTAGAATATAAAAAAAAAATGCTATATGTTGCATTTTTACAAAAAATCAATTTACTTAAAAATCTTGAAAATATTGATACAAGCCACGAGAGAAGATTGTAGCTATTTTGCCAATTGAAATATAGCTTTGATTTTGTGCAATGTTATATGTGCTTTTATTCTCCTCTCCATCTTTTTTAATTAAAACAATTTAAAAAAGAGGCTTACTACTAAACCTCTTTTACTAAATTTAATTTATAAATTTAATCTAATAAATTTATTTATCTATTCCTTTTTAGGAATAAATTTCTCTGCAAACTTATATCTTTCTCTATTTTTAACATATAAAAATCCTATTATGCTAAAAGTTACTGCTCCCAAGAAATTGACAAACAAGTCTTTTATTGTATCTATTAATCCAATGTCTAAATAACCATTTTCTATTATTGTAATAGTACCATCTTTTGAATAAATTTCTGTCTTTTCAATGTTTTTTACTTTAATTGGTATATTTGCATTATTTTTATTTATTAAAACTGATGAGATTTCTGTAACTATTCTATCTTTTTGCATATCAGTTTTAGCAATATTATCTGCTGAAAATTCGAAAAATTCCCATAATATACCTACTGTCATAGAAAAACAAAATGCAACTATAGCTATATATAAAGGTGATAAATTAAAACTATTGCTATTTTGATTTAATAAATCAACTAATGAAAACCCTATACCAGCACATATAAATCCATTTAATGTGTGTAGTATTGTATCCCAAAATGGAATAATACCATAAAAATTATTTATCTCCCCTAATATTGCAGTTGAATATATAAAAATATATATAATGCCTTCTAATAGGCTTGGAATGCCTATTTTAAACTTTTCAGAAATTATTGTTGGTATTGTAAATAATATTAATGCTAAAATACACATTAAAACGTTCGATATGTTACCACATACTATTTGAAATATCATACTTAAAATAACAAATAGCCTTAATATTAAGTAAATTGCAATTGATTTTTTATTTGTTTCTTTATATTTTTTTCTCATTATTTTTGAAAATTTTTTCATATAAAATCCTCTTATTTAATTAATTTAAACAAACCATCTTGCGATCTAAGAATTTTTAAGAAAGATATTTACTCTTTCTAAAAATTCTGCATTATTTTTTGTTGTAACAATTTGTTCCATAATTTGTTCTGTCATTTCTTGAGTGTTCATATTTGACATTGCTTTTCTAAGTGCAAAGATTGTATCTAATTCCTCTTTTGAAAGTAGTAATTCTTCTTTTCTTGTTCCAGATTTATTTATATCAATTGCAGGGAATATACGTTTTTCTGATAGAGCTCTATCTAAGTGTACTTCCATATTTCCTGTTCCTTTGAATTCTTCAAATATAACGTCATCCATTCTGCTTCCTGTTTCAACTAATGCTGTTGCAAGTATTGTTAAACTTCCAGCATCTTCAGTGTTTCTTGCTGCACCGAAAAATCTTTTTGGTTTATGTAGTGCTGCTGGGTCTAAACCACCTGATAGAGTTCTTCCTGATGCAGGAACGACTAAGTTGTAGGCTCTTGCAAGTCTTGTAATACTGTCTAGTAATATTACAACATCCTTATGTTGCTCTACAAGTCTTTTTCCTCTTTCTAGTACCATTTCTGCAACTTTAACGTGATGTTCTGGTAATTCATCAAAAGTTGAGTAAATTACATCACCTTTTATAGAACGTTTCATGTCTGTTACTTCTTCTGGTCTTTCATCTATTAATAATACTATTAACTCCAAATCTGGGTTATTAGCTGTAATGCTGTTTGCAATCTTCTTTAGAATCGTTGTCTTTCCAGCTTTTGGTGGAGCAACAATCATACCTCTTTGTCCTTTTCCAATAGGACATAATAAGTCCATTATTCTCATTGTGTATTCATTTTGAGATGTTTCTAATTTAATTCTTTCTTGAGGATAAATTGGTGTTAAATCGTCGAAAGAACGTCTTTTCATTGCGTTTTCTGGGTGTTCTCCATTAACTGCACCTACAAATATTAATGCTGGAAATTTTTCACCTTCTTTTGGTGTTCTTTTTATACCACGTACAATGTCTCCTGTATCAAGTCTAAATCTTTTAATTTGTATTGGTGATACATAAACATCCTTTGGTGTAGGTAAGTAATTTTCTCCTCTTAAAAAACCATATCCATCAGGTAGAACTTCTAGAATTCCTTCTACAACCTCGTCTCCTTCACTTGTAAGTTTATAGCCTTCCTTTGTTATTACTTCTTTAAATTCTTTCTTTTCTTCTTCTGGTTCTTCTGCTACTTTATCTACATTTTCCTCTTTTAAAATTGAAATAAGTTCATCTTTCTTAAATTTTGTTGCAGATTTAATTCCTGCATCTTTTGCTTTTTCTCTTAATTCAGTAAGAGATAATTCCTCTAAATCCATTTTACATATCCTCCTTTATATTCTATTAATTATCTATTGTGGATTTTTATTTTAGAAATAAACTTTTTAGAAACAATTTGTAAGTTATGCATAAAGGTAGGCTAAAATGCCTACCTTATTATTTACTAGTATCTATATAAACTCTTTCATTAGGCAAATACATATCTAGTTTTTCTCTAGCTGCTTCTTCAACATATTCTTCAGAATTTATATTTCCTTTCTTTTTGTATAAAGAATCTTTATACGCTAACTTTGAAGATATTTGTTCAGAATAATATTCTTGAGCATTTTTATATGAGTTAATTGTTTTTTGTTGGTTTGCAAATACACAAATTGCATATATTGCAAGAGCTATAAAGAATAGCTTCTTATATAAATTTTTAACTTTCATTAGTATCTCCCAATATATTGTTTCTTTAAATACACTACATCTATAATAATATTCTACAAATTTATGCAAATTCCTTCTTGTTTTTATTTTTTCTTTTCTTAAATTTTATTTTTTGTGTTTTATTTTTAAAAATTGACAAGATTTTTGTAAATAAGTGTTTAAACCATTTTAATATCTTTTGTAATGGTTTCCAAATTACTTTGTTTAAGATTTTAATTATAAAATTTATTGGTATTATTATTAAGATTATAAATATCTTCTTTACTAAATTTATAATGTAGACTGATATGTTTATAAAAAACTTGCTAAATATAAGCATATAAATTGCTGCTCCAAGAATTACTCCTAGGAATATGTATATTCGTAATTCTCCATTGTTAAATTTGAAAATTGAATATAATAGTAATAGTCCAGTTATTATCCAAAATATAAAGTCTTCAAGACATGTAATAAAGTCTGGCGTTTTAAAGCTTTTTCTGAATATTCTAAAAATATCAAATAGTAAGCCAATTAAAAAACCATTTAAAATGAAAACTATAAAGGCATATGCTTGATTTTGCATCTTTTTGCCTCCATTTATTTAAATATTTTTCCAAAAATATTGCTTCCAGATTTCTTATCTAGATTTTTTTCAGAATATGATAAATTAAAAATTGTACCTTCTACAATTACCTCTGTTGTATCCAAACTTAATTTATTTATTCTTAAATTTTCTCCTTTTACTGTTAATAACCCCAATTCTGTTTCTACTATTACAATTTGGTCGTCGAAACTTAGAACATCCAAAACTCCGGAAATAGTTAATTTCTCTCGATTTTCCAATATTACATTTTGTATGGTATTGCTTGTCATCTGTTTTCTTTCATCTATAGTCATATTAGCACTCTCCCTTCCCTACTCTTTCATATTAATTATATATATTCTGTGTTTGTGATTTTATGACTAGTTTATATGTACTTTACACAACATTTTAAGATTAACTGTGATGAATAAACTTCTATTAAGCTAGAAAGTATTAATACTATTAAAATAAAGATTGAAAAACATGTATGTCTTAATATTTCAAGCTTGATATTTTCTTTTCTTCTATCTTGCATGATTGATTTATATACCTTCATTCCACTTACGGCTAGTGCAATTGTGCAAGGTATAACAATTATATTTTTAAGTAACATTGTAGAAACAAGCATTGCAATGGTCTTGCCATTATTTAATACATGAAAAATTGCTGAGATTGTATAGCTAAGGCAAAAGCCTTTAAATGCCACTATAATATACACAAGCAGAAGTCCTATAACAGTTGACCCCATAAGCCATAGAAGTATAACAAATGTAAGGTTTTCTTTTATTGTTTCTTTTATGAAAAGCAGTTGGTTTATGTCCTGGCTTTCTTTTAAATTTTCTATGGATGTACTTATGTAATTTCCAATTTCATTATTTTGTGTATCGTTTAAATTATTTATAAAGATTACTCCAAATAGAATTCCTATTATAAATATTGTACTTGCTATAGCATATTCTCTTAAATTGTTTTCTATATGTGTCTTTATAATACTATTTCTTCTTTTCATACATTCCCCCACTCTTTTTTAATATTATGTACAAGTTTGGAAAATATGAATTATAAAAAATAGAAAGCCATAATATATGACTTTCTATTTGAAATGCAATTGAAATTACTTGTTCAGCAAAGCCAGAACGAAGTGTTCGACCAAGCTTCTGCCATTCACATAGCTATCCATGAAAATGGACAGATACTCATCCTCTTCCTGAATGCTCTTGATGTGCGGGTTGTTCTTCAGATCGATCATCCAGAATACGTCCTGAGGTCTTTTATAGACTCTTACCTCATACTCATTCTTAGATCCTTCAACCCTTTCCATGAAGAGTTTGAGTTCCACACCTTGCGGTCCAAGAACGGACATTGTTGTGCCATCCTCGATGTAGCTCTTCGGGAAGTTTCTTACCATCTCGTAATGACAGTACATTTTGTTGTTCAATCGCATAAATTTTCCTCCTCAAAACATTCATTTTATCAACTGCCTATATATTAACCTGTAAAACAGGATTATAAAAATTTACGTAAACTATTATACCACATCCACCTGAAATATTCAACATTTTTCTACATAATACAGCAAAAATGAACCATACAATAACATATGGTTCATTTTTGGGTATTCGCTAGGAAACTTTATTGCCAATGAAAAAGATTCTGGGCGTCTTGATGTCTGCTCCAGTGTTTAAAGCATAGATTTCGATATTGGGCAGCTTGCCGCTTGCTTCCAACCGCCAAGCAATTTCATGAATGTCAACGGAGTTCGTGACTTCGATAATTGCCAGTTCGTCTGCTTTCATAGGTGTCTTGCTGAAAAAGAAAATAATTTCTCTTACAGCCTCCTCAACAGTTTTCGTCCGGTTTACAACCCGTTCCAGTTCTTTTTCCATTTCGTCCTTGCGATACTTCATTTTGTTTTCCTCCTAAAATAATAGTTTTTCAATGGTTGCATCATTTTTTGCAAAACGGAGTTAATAACGTTTGTACACTATTATTATACTATATTTTAGAGTGAAATTCAAATTATGTTAATTTAAGCAAAAGAAAACTCTTACCTATTGGTAAGAGAAAGATATATATCTTTTTTATTTGGCAATTAGCTTACCTTCACAATGTAAACACTGTTTCTGGTATACACCTGGTAGATGTTGTTACCAAGATAACGAACATCTTCTACGACACTGGTAGAACAGTCGTAAATTTCTGGCTGTCCTTTAATGATTTCAACCTTGGTGCATTGGAACTTTTCTCCTTCGACAGGAGCTTTATGTGCAAAAGCCATAAAAGCGTTCCTTTCAGATTTTATCTCGTTGAACCAGCAAGAGTTGAAAGCACCTTTTACTCCTTTCAGAGTGTAATCGGTCTGCCAGCCACGATCTCTTTCAGAGATGACCTCATACACCTTGCCAACAGATAATACTGATGGGTTAGTGCAGTCAAGGTAGCTGAAAATTCCACCATTGTAACGTACCATTTTTGCCATGTTTTTTTCCTCCTTGGGTAATTACCCGTTCAAAAGATGTATGTTCCTACTGATGCAACGGAGTTATAAAATGTTACATCACTTATATTATACCATTTATACGAAAAATTGTCAAAAAAGAATTTATTATATTTTCAATTCAATCTAAAAATTCTTTCTAATTTTATCTTTTATCTTCTATCTTCTATCTTTTTGTATTATCAAATTTTAATTTAGTTTGCAATTTTATGTAGAGTGTGCTATTATTAATGTTGCAAAATATTTTTAGTATCTTCAAAATAAATTTGAAAATACAGTCCCCTGATTAATTAAAAGGAGGAAAAATCTATGAAAAAACAAGTACACTATTCTGAACTGGAGGATATGCAAAAGTATATTAAGGATTTCAACTCTGATGATTATGAACGTTCAATTGATTGCACAGACCCTTCTGTTACGGCATTTGCAAGAAATTACTATGATAAGCATTTACCAGTAGATCTTACAGCTTGGGTACGGGTAAATAGACCTGATGAAAAGTTGATTTATGGCAAGTTTCTTGGAGACCAAGTTTGTTTTGTTCGTGACACCCTTTGCTTCTTGTTGTTTCCAACATATGAAGAATGGAAAGATAACCAGCCTTTGGTAATTTCAACTCACTATTCAAAATCAGTTAAATTACCAATATTTCAAATTAATCTCAAAAAATTTGGAATAGAGCTTGTTCTTCGTTACAATTTTTATGACTGGAAAATTTCGGTAAAATCTGAGAAGCCTCTTGACTTCGATTACATGGATCTTTTTGATTCAAAAAAAGTAATTCCTTCTATTTATTGTGAAGGATTTCCTAAGGATAAAGTTTATGGAAGTTATGAGCAAAATCCTTCACAATTCACTATTGAAATTTGTTCTCATTACAATGTGTATACTTTCATTTTCTTACTCAAAAATTACTTGGGTATAAATTAAAGTGTATTTGTTTTACCACGGTTATTGTAAATCAATAGCCGTGGTTTTTATATTGCAACAAAAAAGACTTAAAGAAAAACTTTAAGTCTTATCTGGTGCGGATGAAGGGACTTGAACCCCCACACCGAAGTACTGGTTCCTAAGACCAGCGCGTCTGCCAATTCCGCCACATCCGCATATTTAATTGACAATGTATATATTAACATTTTTTTTATACTTTGTCAAGTAAATTTTAAAAATTTTCACAAAATTCCGCTTCTTAGTCTTATTAATTCTTATCCTCCTCTATTTTCATTGGGTTTACATGTATTACAGTTAAATATATTTCATCTAATTTATCTATCTCTTTCTCTAGTTTATTTGCAATTTCATGGCTCTCAAATGTAGACATATTGCCATCTACATATATAGTAAAGGAAATCTGGTATCTATATCCAACTGGTGTTGCATTAAAGTGCTCTACTCTCTTTATTTCTTGATGTTTCTTAATTATCTCCATTACTTTTTCTTTGCTTTCAATACTAATAGATTTATCCATTAATACATTAAAGCTCTTCTCAAATATTTTTATACCTGTCCAGAATATCCATAAAGATATTCCTAAACCAACAGCCCCATCAAACCATGTAATACCTATTAAGCCTAATAATGATGCAATAAGGTTAAATGTTGTAACAACACAATCATTTATATGGTCTTTTGCATTTGCCTCTAATAGAATGTTGTTGTATTTCTTAGCCATTGAATGTGTGTATATGTATAGCATAGCTTTTACTAAAATTGTTGTAAGACACACTACTACAAGCCACCATGAAAATGTATAGCCGTTTTGGGCTATTAAGGCCTGTATAGAGCTTTTTAATAGCATAATTGATACAAGTATCATTGATATACTTACAAGCATTGAAAAGATGTATTCTGCCTTTCCATGTCCTAAATTATGGTCATCATCTTTTGGCTTACTTGCAATCTTGTTTCCTATATATGTCATAAGTGATGAAAAGATATCTCCAGCACTATTCATGCTATCCGCTATCATGGCTTGGCTTCTTGTTATTACACCTACTATAGCCTTTATAATTAATAGAAAGATATTTCCTATTATACCTAAAACACTTGCTTTCTGAGTTGTTTTAAATCTATCTTCCATTATTCTCTCTCCTTTAGCTAGCATTTAAAAGTTCTAGCTTTTCATACTTATAATCATTTAATAAACCAGTATAAATGACTTTTGCATTTTTAAGCATTTCGAAATTCTCTGGCCTTGGCATTTCTGGTAAACGTATATTAACATTAGCATTATTAAGCACATATTTTATAAATTCTGCACAGTAAAAGTAATTCTTTCTATGTATCCTTTTGTTGAATAGAATATACAGAAGTCCTAATGTATTGAATTTATAAATTGTTCTATTTTTTTTGAACTTTAATATCTCTTGTTCAAGCTTTTCATATTGGTAGTTGGTTATTTCTATATAACATATCATTGCTTTTGTATTTTTGAAACGTTTAAAGGATCCTTCATTTTGCTTTTCATGTACAAAACCGCCAACAAAACAATTGTATGGATGTAATCTACTAAAAGAGTACATCTTTGTTAAATTCTCATCTAATGATATAGATACATGTGTATATAATCTTTTAGTTTTAAATTGAATTATCTTCCCTAAAATTGTACCAGAATATGTTAATACAAAATATATTCTCTTCATTCCCATTCCTTCCTTTAGATTAATAAATCTATAATTATTCCTGCAGTTACACCAACTAGATAAAGTATTCCTAGAATTTTGAAATTGTCCTTTTTATCTTTATTAACTTTAAACAATATTAAAACTCCTATACCAGAGTTTACAAGTAGGCCTGCTATCATAGGACCAAGTGTAATTATCTTTTCTAGGTATAATTCGGTTAGTATAATTGAACTTGCACAGTTTGGTATTACACCAACTAAAGCAGCAAGTAATGTTCCTAATACAGGTACATTTACTGCAAGACTTGCTATCTTTTCCTCGCCTATTGCAAATATTATAGAATTTATTACTAAACTTATTATAAAAATATATGCAAAGATTTGTAGTGTATGATTAATTGAAGATTTTATAACTCCTTCTTCATCACAGTTGCAATTCTCATTTTCACATATAGAGTGAATTGAATTTTTGTTTTCTTTATGATTTTTACCTAGTAAATCTATTGTTATTCCTATTCCTATTCCTATTGCTATTTTTATTATTAATATTTTTATTATTAAAAATACATCTGCACCTTCAGATATTAATATTGGTAGCATTTCATCAGATGTTGATAAAAATATTGCAATTAATGTTCCTCTTGTTATTATTTTTGCTGCATAAAAATTAGCCGCAACTGCTGAAAAGCCACATTGTGGAACTACTCCTAGAAGTGCTCCAAGAAGCGGTCCAAACCTTCCAGATTTTTTTATAAGTTTTTCTGTTTTTTCTCCAGCACTATGTTCAATTAATTCCATTATTAAATATGTTATAAATAAAAACGGAATTAACTTTATACTATCAACTATTGTATCTTGCAAAACTCCAAACATTTTTCCCTCCATTTTACGTTGCTATTATATTATTTTAGCACATTTTAAGCAAAAATACTATTAAAATGTGCTAATTTGTCTATTATTTTATATATTTTACTTCAAATGAAGTCCCCTCACCATACTTTGTTTCAACCTTTATATATCCATTGCTTTGTTCGATTATTGCTTTTGCAAGTGGCAAGCCTATGCCAATGCTATTTTCACTGCTATTTTTTGCTTTATAAAATCTTTGGAATATATGTTTTAGGTCTTCTTTATCAATTCCGCTTCCTTCATCTTTAATAATTATCTTCAGGAATAGGTTTGTGTTTTCAACCGTTATATATATTCTAGAATTATGTTTGCTATGTTCTATTGCATTTTTCAAAATGTTTGTTAAAGCTTCTTGTTGCCACTTATAATCTGCAATAAATGTAGCTTTCTCATCAACATTAGTTATTATCTCTATATTCTTCAATTCCATTAAAATAGCCAAATTTGAGACTATATTATCAATTAGATTCTTTGCATTAATCTCATTGTTTTCCATTTTAATTGTTCCTGCATCAAATTTTGCAATCTTTAAAAGCGCTACTACAAGAGAACTTATCCAATCTATTTGTTTGCTTATTTCAATTAAAAAGTCTTCTCTTACTTCTTTTTCCATATCAGGGTCATCTTGAATATTATCTAGCATTATTCTGATTGATGTAAGTGGTGTTTTTAATTGATGAGAAATATCTGCAATTGCTGTACTTAGGTTTTCTTTTTCTTTTTCGCTTATTTCTGCTGTTTCTTTTAAAAGAACAGTTGTTTTGTATAGTTCGTTTCTAAGTTTTGAAAGTTCTCCATTATCATTTTCTTCTATTTTTAAAATATAGTTTTTGTTGTTAATTTGCTTTATATATTCGTTTATTTCGGCTATTTTCTTTTCTTGGGTTATAACATAAATTAGATATATTCCAAGAGATACTGTTCCAAAAATTATAACAAGTGCAATGTTTTGCTTTTTGTTTGTTTCAATTTGTTCACCTAATGTTTTTATGTATGAAATATCTGGAGTATAACCATATTTCTCCAAAACACTACTTTCAGGTGTTTCATTATTCTTTAAAATCTCCAAAACCTCTTCTTCAGTAATATCAGGATATTTTTCAATTACTTGGCTTATTATATTATCTATTTTTGCATTTACAATTTTTAAGTATTTTCTGTATTGAATGTTGTTTATAACCCCAAATATGCCTGTTGATATCATTATTACAATTATTCCTAATATTATTGTTTTTCTGGAATTCCTATTTTTAAATATATTCACTTAATCTTTGCCTCCTGGTATTTGATATCCTATTCCTTTTATTGTTTTTATACAATCCGCTTCTCCAAGTTTATTTCTTATTCTTTTTATATATACAGTAAGAGTATTATCATTTACAAAGTTTCCAGCAACATCCCATATCTTTTCTAGAATTTGCTCACGAGTTATGGTTTTACCAATGTTCATAAATAGTAAAGCTAAAATCTTATACTCTAATGCTGTTAGACCAATGTCTTTGCCATCTACCAAAACAGTCTTTTCATCTAGGTTTATTTGAATGTTATTATATGTAATCTTATTACTTTCTGTATTAAATCTTCTAAGCACATTGTTTATTCTGGATAATAACTCTCTATTTCTAAAAGGCTTAATGATATAGTCCTCTGCTCCCATATCTAGCCCTTTTACAACATCTTGTTCCTCATCTCTTGCAGTTAAGAAAATTATAGGAGTATTTGTATATTTTTTTATATACTCACACATCTCATACCCACTACCATCCGGCAAAGTAATATCCAACACAGCCAAATCGATATCTTGCTTTCCTATAATATTCATAGTTTCTTCAATGTTTTTGCAAGCTATAACATGAAACTGTTCTTGCTCTAATAAATATTTCAAACCCTTAATTATGGCTTCGTTATCTTCTACAATTAAAATTGATTTCATAAATTACCTCTTTAGATATTATAACATATTTTGGTAAAATAATATAGGGCAGATTTGCTCTCTGCCCTTATTCTTTATATATTGTCTTTCCTTATTGTTTCTATAATATTTTGCTTGTTTATTTTGTTTAGTGAATATTTCATTGTTATTCCAACTATTATAAATACAAATACTATTGATATTATTATTGCTGGGTATGGAATCATATATCCTACATCTACTCCTTGTGCAAATGCTTTATATACTCCATAAGAACCTAGTATTCCTAGTGGTATGCCTATTAATAGAGATTTTGCTCCGTACATTATGCTTTCTAGTCTTATCATTTTGTTAAATTCTTTTTTAGACATTCCTATTGATTTTAGCATTGCAAATTCTTTGCTTCTTAGTATCATGTTTGTGGTTATGGTGTTGAATATGTTTGTTACTCCTATTAGTGTTATTACTGATATGAAGCCATATAGAAAGATTTTTACTACTAGAACCATTCTTCTTTGTTGGTCCACATAATTATCATAGTTGTATACTGTAAGTCCTGTGTATTTTGAATTTGTTTTAATTAAGTCGTTTAATGTATTTTCTAATTCTTGTGAGTTGCTTGAATTAATTAGTAAACTTCCTATTGCATATAAAGAACTATCATTTATATCTTCTCCAAGTACTTCTTTTACGAAGTCTTCTGAAACTATAATTACACCATTATTATAATACGTAGCTTCTTGCCCCATTGGTTTACTATCATCTGCCGTACATTTAGATATTGTAATATTATATGTTTTGTCTACTCTTCCTACTTCAATCTTATCATTTGGTTTTATTTTGTATAGTCTATCTATTGTTCTGCTTCCATCATCATTATATCTAATAGCATCATCTTGTAAAAGAGCCACTGTTTTGTAGTCTTCTGGGTTTAAACCAAGTTCTTTTATATATTTTTTAAAATACTCATTGTTATATGCAGTTAAGGATATCATACTATTTCCTAGATAACGCATTTTTTCTTTACCGAATTCACTTGCATATTTCATATTATCAAAGTCTAGGCTTGTTTGATAATAATAGCTATATTCTTTTATATTGTCTAATTTTGCAAGATCTTCATATATTTCTTTTGTTCCATTGTCTACATACATATTGAATTTAAAATTTTTATAGTAAAGTCCTGTTACTTTGGTTCCTAAGTTTAATATGCTTGATAATGATATAAATATGAAAATACTAACTACTAGTGATATTACAGTTGTTCTGTATTTTTTCTTGCTTCTCTTTAAATTTTTACTTGCAATTACTCCACCTATTCCAAATATCTTTTTTGTAAGGCGTGATGTTCTTAGTTTCTTAGCTTTTGTTTTTATATCTTTGTTTCCTCTTATAGACTCGATCGGCGAAATTTTTGATGCTCTAATTGCTGGTATTAGGCAAGATAGGTATATTGTAATTAATGAAATTACTATTGATACTACTATTGCAAGTGGGTTTATGCTGTATATAAAGCTTAAATTATTTAGCATATCTACTAGTAAATAGTTTACTACTTGTAATAAAATCATTATTGCAACTATTCCTAAGATTATTCCTAAAGGTATTGCAATTAAGCCAATTATCATTCCTTCAAATATTACATTTCTTTTAATTTGCTTTGATGTTGCACCAATACTTGCAAGCATTCCATATTGTCTGTTTTTCTCTGCTACTGATATACTGAAGCTGTTTCTTATTACAAACACACTACTTATTACGATTATAGCTATAATTACACCTGCTATTGTGTATAACACAGTCATCATGTTTTCACTCATAACGCCTTCAAATCTTAAAAGTTCTGTGTTTATATCTATCTCGTTTAAAGACATTATTCCAAATGTTTTACATATATCTTTTGCAATTTCTTCATATTCTTTTGGATTTTTGTATAATACTGAGATATCTATTTTTTCTGGAATTTTATCCATGTGTGTTATAACTGTATATCCTGGTGATGAAAAGTCTTCTCTTGATAATCTTTGCATTATTCCTACAATTTTATATGTTTTTTTAGTTGTATTTTCAATATATTCAGTTTCTTCAACTTTTTCTGTTTTCTTTTCTTCTAAATCTGTTTCATCATCATAAACTATTAGACTGTTTCCATTAAGCAATGGGTTATTTTCATTTAGTTCTTCACCATCTGATGATACTCTTTTTCCAACATCTAAAGTTATTTCATCTCCCACTTTTAAAATTACTTTACCATTTGTTATAATATGCTCTGAAATTACTATTTCATTTGAATTCTCTGGAAGTCTACCTTCTGTAAGGTTTACACCTAAGTTATTTAATGCCTTATTATCATATTCTAAAATATGCACATAAGGCTTATAATCATTTGTAGAACCCTCTAAGTTTGCCCAGCCGACATCTCCTACTAAATAATAATCTTTAACTTTTTGATTTTCACTTACATATTTTAGTTTATCTTCTGGAATATCATGAAAAGCTACATGATAGTTTCCATCTTGAACTTTTATCCAATTTATAATTGATGCTTTAAAACTAGAAACTAGACCTGCAACCCCACAAATAAGGGCAGTTGAAAGCATAATACCAATTATAGTAACAATGGTTCTTTTCTTGTTTAGCTTCAAATTCTTAACTGTAAATTTATTTAAAATACTCATTTCTAATTCCTTTCATCTTTTATAATTTTTCCATCTTCTATTGTGATTACTCTTTCTGCCTCTTTTGCAATTTCTAAGTCATGTGTGATTATTATTACTGTTTGATTAAACTTTTTGTTTGAAAGTTTAAGAAGTGATATGATCTCTTCACTTGCCTTTGAATCCAGGTTTCCTGTAGGTTCATCTGCAAGCATTATACTTGGGTTATTAATCATTGCTCTACCTATTGAAACTCTTTGTTGTTGACCACCTGATAATTGGTTTGGTAAGTGTGTTTTTCTGTTTTCTAGTCCTAATGTTTTTAGTAAATCTTGTAACCTTTGCTTATCAACTGTTGTACCATCTAAATCACATGGTAAAGTGATGTTTTCTTCTACATTTAATATTGGTATTAGGTTATAGAATTGATAAATTAAGCCTATTTGTCTTCTTCTAAATATTGCTAAATTATCGTTATTCAAAGAATATATGTCTTTTCCATCTATATATACTTTACCTGATGTTGGTCTATCTACACCTCCTATTAAGTGTAATAAAGTTGATTTTCCACTTCCACTTGCTCCTACTATTGCAACAAATTCTCCCTTGTTTACAGTAAATGAAACATTATCAACTGCATTGATTTTTGTTTCTCCTTTACCATAAGTTTTAACTAAATTTTCAACCTTTAAAATTTCCATAATTAAAAAACTCCTCTCTTTTTATTAAAATTATTTTATCATTTGAAAATGACTTTAAAATGACTTTTATAAATTTTCGCTTAAAATTTCATCAGCTTTTCCTTCACTTAGTTTTCCATATTTTATCATCTTATCAATTACTTGTTTTTGGCGTTCTCTTGCAAGTTTTGGGCTTACTTTTGGGTTATATACAGATGGGGCATTTGGTATTCCTGCAAGCATTATGCTTTCTCCTTCCGTTAGGTCTTGTGGTTCTTTATCAAAATATCCAAGAGAAGCGGATTTTATATCGTAATAGCCTGAACCATAATAAATATAGTTTACATATAGTTCTAAAATTTCTTCCTTGTTATAATTGCTTTCTATTTTCTTTGCCATAAATACTTCTGCAATTTTTCTTGTTAGTGTTTTATCTTGTGTGAAATACATGTTTTTTGCAAGTTGTTGTGTTATTGTGCTACCACCTTCAATTAATTCTCTTGCCCTGATATCATTTAAAAGAGCTCTTCCTATTGCAATAATGTCTATACCTTTGTGATCATAATATCTGTGGTCCTCAACAGCAATTACAGCATCTTTATAAATATCTGGAATATTTGATATTTTAGTATAACTCTTTTGGCTCCTAATCTCTTGAACCATTTCTTCTAATGGCTTATCATCTAATGCATTCTTATACATTTTATATCCTTGACCTATATAAATTGCCAAAATACTTAATATAATTAATATTAGTAATAATAATATCTTTTTAAATTTCTTCATTTTTTACCACCTTTATTTTTTCCATATTATTTTATCATAAATATATTAACATTTCAAAGTGACTTTAAAATGACAAAAAAATAAATCTTCAAATAAATTGAAGATTTCAAATAAAAATTTGCATAAAAAAAACTGGCAACTACTTATCTTCCCAGCAAGGTAACTCGCAAGTATTTTCAGCATTAATGAGCTTAACTTCTGTGTTCGGTATGGGAACAGGTGTACCCTCAT
>QRFC01000215.1_pt1 | contig 62195 bp, 54 predicted proteins | sample 1861061 | NCBI WGS metagenome assembly QRFC01 (sample SAMN09711282, study PRJNA482702) | Human gut metagenome, whole genome shotgun sequencing project.
GGCTTGTTGCTCCGAGGGTCGGAGTCTTGCCCGAGAAGTTTCCGTTATACGTTACGGTATATGCTCTTGTGAAGCCGTTAGCTCTGAGAGCCTGTGCGGAATCATAGGTGAACTGCTGATCCGCCGTTGCGCCGCCTGTTGCGCCGTTACCGCTGAACTTAACGGTAATCTTATTCGCCGTCCACTGAGCAGTTACGGTTACGTTGCCGTATTTGCCTGCGGGAATGCTTGTGCCTGTGTAAACATCATTGAGAGTCCAATTGCTTACATCTGCCTTTTCTGTTACTTTCCAGCCCGAGAAGGTGTAACCTGTTCTCGTCGGCGTCGGGAGAGAAATAGAATCATTGATTGTGAAGGTCTTGGAAGTCGGAGTTACGCTTCCGCCGTTGGGAGCAAAAGTAATGGTATAACTGTTTACATCCCACTGAGACCAAAGCTGAGTGTTGCTTGAAGGCATTTTTGTGCTTTCGGTATAGGTTGTACCCGTACCGTTCTTAGCTGTGTTCCAGCCCGTGAATGTATAACCGGATCTTTCGATATCGGCAAGTGAACCTACGCTCTCACCCGGAAGCTTAACCTTGTTTATCGGATCGGCCGGAGTGACGTCATCCGCAACACCTCCCGGACTTGTAGTATCCTGAACATAGATGTTGCTGAATTCTGCCGTATCACCGTTGGCAGAATCACTTATTCCAAAGCGAAGAGCTCCGTAATATCTGCCTGTTTGCACTGTATAATTAAAATCAATTGTTGACTCGGCACCGCTTGCGACGGTAACGCCTACACTCTTTCTGTTTCCGTTGGTGTCTGTGCTGTTAAGATTAGAATCGGCAAAGCAGAAGATATAAACTACCGCATATTTAGCGCTTGAAGATGTGTTCTTAACCGTAGTCCTTATTCTGTAGGTATGGCCCGGTGTTACGGCAAAAGCACCAGATTTAATTCCATACCACTGACCTGTATATGCATCGGAGCCTTTTGCATTAAGTCTCAGCTTGTTCGAGCCGTAATCAATGTCGTATGTTGAATTGTTTGCACCGGAGGCAATATCCGAAGCAGTGATATTGTCAAAACGGAACTCATTATCAAACATCAGCTCAGGAGCAACAGTCCACTTTGCATAAAGCCTTAAATTGCTGTTTCCGACAGTTGATGTCGAAGTGTATTTCGTTCCCGTACCGTTGCCGGTTGAGTCCTGGTTATTATACCAACCGTCAAAAGCGTAACCCGTTCTTGATATACTTGCAACATTGCCGATTTGTGAGCCTGAAATCAAGCTCAGATTTGCATGTGGTGTTGCATCGGTAACATCATCCTTGAATCCGCCCGGAGTTGTGATATCCTGAATATAGATATCGCTGAATGAAGCGGTAATACTTGCCGTTCTGAGTCCGAGACGAAGCGTCATATAGCTTGCATCCGACGGAATCTTAAATTCACTTGTCAAGGTTCCCTCGGCATTTGCCGCAAGGCTGATTGAAGGTCTTGAATAATAAGGTGATGTGCCCACCGACGGATTAGTGCGATTGGCGTCTCTAAAGGCAAATGCCATGTAATCAACAGTACCGGCCGTGCTGCCCATCTTAACTTTCATACTTATTCTGTAAGTATGGTTCGGAAGAACATTCATGTAATATGAACCTGTTCCGTTGATATTACTTGTTGAATAATCCGTGCTTGTTCCCGGGTTTGTGATTGTGGCAGTATTGGTAGCCATATCGAAGCTGTGAGCTCCGCTGAATGTAGCCTTCAATGCCCACTGGTCGAAATCGAATTCATTATCAAAAAGAACATCGGGATTTAAAATGTAATAGAATGTATATGAATAATTAACGTTCTTTGCATTGCCGAATACAAGAGTTTCGCTCTTTGACTTTGAAACAGGATCGGTACTGTTAACCATACTATTATAATCGGTTGCGGAGAAGGCGTCTCCGTTGGACGATGCTCCGCCTTTTATATAACCGACATATTTATAGCCCTCATACTGCTCGGCAGAGAACTCAACCTTATCGTATGCCTTAAAGGTCTTGGAGATCGAAGCTGTGCCGTCAGAAGCTGCCTCGGCAATAGCTGCAACCGTGAAAGTGCCGTTGGAATTTGCAACAAGTCCGACATTTTTCTGTGTTGCGGTGTAGTTGCTTGTGTTTCTCGGAGCAGTTCCTCTGTTTGCATTGAGAAGAACGTCGACAGCGTCCATAAGAGTTTTAGCAAGACCCGAACGCTTTGTTGAATCCACATTATACGTTCCGAAATCTGCCGTTCCGTCAACCTTTGTCAGTGCATTCTGTGCGTTGGCAAGAGCGGTTGTATAATTAGTCCACTGTGTTGAACCGTTGAAGTATTCTGCCTGAAGCGCATAGCTGTACTTTGCGGCATACTCAACTGCCTTACGGAGACCGGAGCGGTCGGAAGCAGAAACGTCTACCGCTGAATATGCGTTTGTCCATTCACCTTTTCTATCCTGATTGTTAGAATAAGCATAAAGAATAAATGATGCAACGCCGCTTGTAGAAAAGCTCGAAATATCTGTTCCGCCGATATTATATGCCTGCGGTTTTGTTGATGAATATGTCGTTTTATCGCCCTTAACAACAGTTTGCTTAATAGCACTGCCTGATGTTCTTGAGTTAACAGACTTTGTCATTATCTCGGCATATCTGCACATATTACTGTCAGAGTCATGGTTTGTAAACATGGCGAAATTAGGTATTTGTCCGAAATTCGAAAAACGGCTTGTATCCACGTATAACGAACCGATACCGGATACGGCAACCATACCGCCATTACCCGAATCTCTGTAAACATATGACATTCCGTCAAAGCCCGAGGCAGTGCTGTAAACTTTTTTATTGTTATAAGGATCAGTTCTGTTAAACCAACGATAACCTGTACCGTTCGTATCGTAAGTAGGTTTAGTTAAAATGGGTTTTGGGTTGTATCCTCCGCCGTAGCCGTTTTTGGTATTACCGTGATCAGAAGTCGTATTTGAATTGGTTGCATAATAAATGTTCATGTTTTTATAAACATTTTCTTTTAAACCATGAATACCCCAAATAATGCTTGTAGCAGATTCACACTCACCTGAACTGTCTCGTCCAAGAGCCGCAGCAGCTACTGAACCGACATACGGACTGTAAACATACGATTTAGCCGTAACAGTCTTTTCGATGTTATCCTCAACATACGTTGCTGTCCATGTAATATATGTTGAAGCTGCCGAAGAAACCGAACCGCCGGAAATGCTTGCAGTCGTAACCGCTGACTGCGATGTGTTTACATATGAGTTAAAGGAAGTAACATTTCCTCCGCTCAAGGAAACACTTGACGCACCGCTTTGGGTGATCTTAACCTTGCTTGCATTTTTATAATAGAAATATATATTACCTGTTGTATCTTTGTTAGCACTGTTTACGGTAGGTGTGCAAACGCCGTTGCTCAAAGATACAGATGACATATCCGAATAATACTGGAATGTCGTTTTGCCCGGTGTAAGATAAATTACCTCGGGAACGTAGAAATAAACATAATTATCAGCAGTCGTAGTCGAATTAACGATAGAGGTTTCTATCGCCTTAACCGAACCCGAAGCCGTTCCGCTCAGAGATGTAGTCGTCTTGGAATAAAGCTGCGGATTGCAAAGAGTTTCCGCTACCGACTTAAGCTCCGTATAATATTTCGAATAGCCGCTTGAATATGTTTTGTAATCAATATGGGAGTGTGAGGCATCATTATAAACAGTACGAAGCGTCTGCTTATCGACTTTCTCTGTATAAAGACCGTTATAGTGGTGAACACCGATACTCTCGGTATATCCCGTAATATGTTTATATCCGTTATAGAACCATGTATCAAATGTAACGAGTCCGTCTATAATCGAACCGTTAAACTTATAAAGACCCCTTGCAACGGAATAGCTGTCATGGTCCGTATAGTTAGAAGTATCAACATCGCAATAAATTGTTCCGTCATATGCAATGCTTGTTGAACTGCCCTTGTTATATCTCTTAACGCTCTTGATAGAGTTAAGCTTGTTACCGTTACCGTCAAGGTCATGATAGAACTGTGCATAACCTGCGCTCAGGTAGGGGATCTGATTATAGTTTGTATATCTGGAGGTATCAACGACAATGTATGCCATTCCGAGGGTAATTCCCGATCCGATCACTCCGTCGCCCGTGTTGGTAATAGATACATTACCTGTAACCGTACCCGAATAGCTTGATGGAACGGAGATACTCGTTGTATCATAATAAAGCTCATTTTTTCCTCTTGAGCCTCTGTTATAAACAAAAGTATTATAAGGAGTCTGGGAAGACGAGAAGTTATTTTCGTTCAACGCCTGTCCGTCGCCGCCGGGAATGGTATAGTTATTCTCATTCTGAGCACGTCCGACAAACGATACAAGCGGAGCTGCCATAAGCTTATTCGCCGTTGTACCGAGGAACTGAGACTTTCTGTTACCGCCCGAATACTTCATCGCACCCGTGATGAAGGACCATGAATGGTTCTCGGTCGGGTTTGATCCTGATTTAATATATCTCTGTGAGGTCGAAGTACCTGCCTGATCAAGAAGCGGAACATAAACGCCCGTATACATAAAGGCAAAATGGTATGCTCCGTCAACCTTGTAACGGAATACCCACTGAATGTAATATGTAGTTCCCGTTGCTGCGCCCGTAAGCGAACACTGGCTCGCATTAAGTGTAACGGAAATTGCTCCGCTTGCACTGCTTGCAATCGAGCTGAACGAGGTTGAAGTTGTCGCATTATAAGCAACCTTATTCTGCGTAACAGTAACATTGTTGATTTTAAGCGTTCCCGAAAAATCAACATCGTTTTCGCCGTTCTTGTAATAGACTTTGTTGACGCCGATGGCAATCTCTGTTGCGCCCTTGTAGTCAAATTCAAGTCTCGATGTTGCGTCATTCGTGCTTATCGCCTTGCCGGTCGCAGGATCATAGTTGCTGAAATACTGAAACGCACTGCTGCCGGGCTTGAGATAAGCAATCTCGGGCGCATACATAAACTGGCTCGAGAGTGAACCCTTCATCTTGTTGTTTTCTGTTACGGTGACCATCGCGTTCGATATCACGGAACCGATATCGAAGAAGCAGAAGGTCGTCAGAAGCATAGTGAGACACAGGATTACGCTCAATGTGCTCCTTCCGAATTTGGTAAGTTTTTTTATCATTCTTTTACCTCCCATACTGCGGCAAACTTGGTAATTTACTACATTTTTCAAGTTGTCAATTTGTGAAAACTGTCGCAAAAATATACTTTGCCAACTTTAATGGGAATTTTAGCATACATAATTATAGCGTTTCAACAATGTTCATTAACTTACATTTATTTTCAATTTTTTGTATATAAATTTTCAAATTATTTAATTATATTTACTGTATAATTCGACATAAAAACAATATTTTTGCCGCAATTTAGTTTTATATAAGAACTAACATTTTTTACCATAATTGCATAATTTTCAATACGGAAAATTGTTTAATTCTTATATAATATATTAACTGTAGCAATACAGTATTGTCCGCAAGGCATAGATGACAAAAATGCAAAAATGTAAAAAATAAAAGCTTTATATGCCGTCGATTACAGATGCAACGTCAAGATCTTCCCTTTGACATCAATTCGCCATTATTTCTACCCGACGGTTCTTTTTGAGTTAAAAAGTAAAAAAAGACGGCTTCTTAAAAGAAAAGCCATCTTTTTATCGGAATCATAATGCTATGTACCCATGTTAAACACACTTATATTCTTTTGAATTTATAACGACCGCGATACCGTTTTCAGTCTGACCGTCAAAATCGAAGCTCGGCATAAAATCAGACATATCTGTATTTTTCATGTTCTTTTCAAAGCAGAAATCAACGGATTTGCCGTTAACCAAAATCTTAACCTGGCTCTTTCTCAGGAAAAAGAACACGGGCGACATCAGCTTTGCCTTGCCGTTTTCGGCATCGAGTTTGATATTCTTTGCCGAGAGAAGCTCTCTGCCGTTCAGGACAATGCTTATTTTACCGTCATCGCAAAGCACGATCGGATGACTGTTCGGGCGGCGCATAAGCCAATAAAAGCGCTGCAGCTCCGGCACGGACGGGTGCAGAACGATTGTGTCCTCCTCAATTCTCGCAAGCAGTCGGTCAATTCGCATGTCAGCCTTTTCCCATTCCTCGCCGTCGAGATGGACAGGTAATAATTTCCCGTCCTTGAGCTTCCATCGGAAATCGTTGAACACGATGCCCTGATAATATGTCGGAGCAAAACGTCCTAAGCTGTTGAAAAGCTGCTCGTAAAAATCCATTGACGTGTCAAATATATTTTCGGGCGAAAATTTCGTTGAAACAATGCTGTCCATGTTGTCACGGTTATATATATACTCGCCCTTGTCGCAAAAACCGATTTTCATTTTCGCTCTGAGTACCTCACAGCAGTATTTCTCGTCCTCGTGGCGAAAATTCGGCGTCGTATCAAAAAGGAGATTGTCCGCTCCCCTGTTCTTGATGCAAATATTTACATTTGTCTGCGTAATAAACCTGTTCTCCGGGTCAAGCAAATCATAAACACCGGTTTTAAGGAGCGTTCGATATCTGTAATGCGTAATAACGGGAACGCCGTTAAAGTATTGAATTATTTTATATGTTACAAGATCGACCTCATCATAAACCGTGTCGAAAAAATCTGTCACCGATTTTACCGTGTCGGCTCTGAGCTTATCGTCGGAATCAAGAAAGAAAATATACTTTCCGTTCGCCCTCGCGAGAGCGTAGTTCCTCGTCTTGGAAAGGCCTTCGTTCTCCTTTGAATAGAGAACAACATTTTCATGTTTATCGGCAAAGCCCTTGCAAATCGTTTCGCTGTTATCCGTCGAGCCGTCGTTAACAAGAAGGACTTCGATATTCTCAAAGCCGATCGTCTGCTCGGTCAGAGAAGCAAGACAGCTTTCGACAAATTTTTCAACATTATAGACGGGAATAATCACCGTCGCCTTGTATTCAGGCATTGAAGTCACCTCCGAGCCTGCTCTTGAAGAACGTGCAGAGCTTGTCCCTAAGAGCGCCGGGTTTCATGTGATATGCTTTGTAATAGAGGTAGGCAAAAAGGCACTGTTTGAGAACGACCTTGCCGAATTTTCCGAAATAAAAGCTGACAACCGCATCCTTTGCCTTTATAGGCATAACTACCTCGCTGTATTTTGTTTCCGTTCCGAGCCTGCGAAAATCCTCAACACTTATATCGGTCTTAAGAAGCTCGGCATCCCAGCCGTAAGCCTCCTTGAACCATGCGCAAACGGCATAGTTGCCCATGAACGGGAGCAAAACATTTTTGAGCATTTCAAAGCTTTCCTTCTGTTCGCACGACCCGAAAACCGACATCACGTTGCGAATATAAAAAAGTGTCACACGGTCGCTCGCCGTCTGAGAAAAAAGCCACGAATAATTCTCAAGGCTTGCAATGTCCTCAGCATCGGCCGAAGCCTCAGGCAGCCGCGTGATATTAAAAAGGCTTTCGTGAATCGGCGTGATCTCATCATATCGCGCATAGTCGGCTATCATGTTCATAATTGAAAATGCCGTGCCTCCTACAGGCAGGATTTGATTTTTTTGCACGGTTTCGGCATTCATAAGGCAGCAGAAATAGCCGTTCTTCGATGCAATCTCATCAAATAAAAAGTCAGCGGAGAAAAGGTTGCCGTCTGCCGAGGCACCGTTAAACACGCATGCACCTCTTGCAAGTAATGCGGCAAAAGCATCGTCAGCATAGGTTATACCGACATCGGAAAAAAGAATATAACCGCCCTGCGCGTCGGAGATCGCCTTTTTCAAAGCAACCGCCTTATCCTGCGTCGGAAAAACCTTGACCTTGGCAAGAATATCTTCACCGAGAGAGGCAAGCCTTTCGGGATCGATCCTGTCACAGATAAGAACCTCGACATCAACTCCCTGCGAAAAAACATTGTCCAACCAGCCTGCCAGTCTGCCCTCATCGGACACCTGAGGCAGAATTACACTTATATATGATTTATCCATTTAAATATCCCCTTGCATGAAAAAATAATCAAAATATTATAAAAATAATTCTATCATAAACGGCAAAAAAAATCTACAATTCAATTCCAAAAAAACATCTTTGACACGAAAAAAATAACGTCTTTTTATGTTAAAAATTATACTTGACAAGCAGCCGTGATTATGATAATATAATATGCGTTGTGACGTGCTGCTATGGCTCAGGTGGTAGAGCACATCCTTGGTAAGGATGAGGTCACCGGTTCGAGTCCGGTTAGCAGCTCCAAAAGGCAGGTTTTTACCTGTCTTTTTGTTTTGTCCGAATTAAGCTGATTTTGCCCGAAACAACGTAAAATCAACGTTTTTGGCATTTTGCAGAAAAACCGACTTTATTTTATAATTAAGCTAAAAGCATTTGATGTATTATAATCATTAAAAAGGCTGTCAAGGATTTCAACGTCATTACCGTACATTGACTTGACCCGTTCAATTATCAGTTTCCTTTCGGCGGCAATAAGCTCATCCGACTTGCCCATCATGGGCTGTGATATAAATATTTTCAAGTTCAAACCTCCTGCTTATTTGTTTTCGGGCATAGAAAAAGCCGCCACATCATTTGTGACGGCCGTCATATTATTTCTTCAATTGATTTAATTTCGTTTTCATATATTTTCTCAAATTTAATATTATTCATTATTTGCATAAACGTAATCGTAGATTTCTTGAACCCGAAGACCGAGTTTATTAAGATTGTAGTTTTTATCAAATCCCTCGAATGTCAGCCAATAATTTAACTCATCAAGAAGGTCATTGCAGTCGTCTGAAGCTATCAATTTTTCCAACTTCTCATGATTTTCATTAAAAACAAACTCTCTTAAGAATTCAATATCATTCTTTTCGATATTTATCATTGATATCACCTCATACGTTTTAAATTGCATTGAATTATTTTCCCATCACTCAAACTAAAAGCAACGGATGCTTTTTTAGTTTCATATGTGCAGCGGAGATCTCCGTCCCTTATTTCGGGAATTGATGCAGAACCCTTTGTTAACGCTTCCAAAGAATATTCCAACGGTGTTCCTTGCCGCATATTCTTGTGAGGCTCTGCCGTATAACCGATTGTTCGATTTACAAAGTGTGGCGTAAATGCTTTTATCTCTTTTCCGTCTGACGTTAGTTTTCCTATAAAAGTTTCTTCTATGTTTTTTGCAACTTCTTTATAGTAATCGTATCCAACAAGCGGAGATATTTGAGCACTCTTAACCGCATATGAATATCCCTTAATAAGTTCATATTCTTTGGGATTATTATACTTTATATCGTAGTATTTTTCAAGAGAATCCGGCAAAGAATCTGCGCCAATTTCTTTTTTCCATTGCTTATGATGTTCTTGTGCTTTTCTCGCCGCTTTCATAGCTTCCGACCTATTCCACTTGGCTATTGATAATCTGTCATCATAGCGTTTCAGGCCGTTGCTTTCGCAAAAGTGGTTATATTCTGCATTATGCATTGAAAGCCTTGCAGAGGCTTTTTCGTAGTCCTCAGAGAGCTCTTTTTTTTAAAGTCTTATCTTCTGCACAGTCGATAGCTTCCAGAAGTCCTTTAACCTTCAGCTTGTCAGCTCGGATAGTACGCTCAATCTTTCTCTGCTTTTGCGAGAAATCATAGGCTTTCTTATTTTCCTCCGCATCATATTCCTTGTAAGGATTATGTTAATCTGCAAAGAAAAAGCAGACAGCGTAGTTCTATCTGCTTCATAATCATTCAATTTGTTTATTCATCGCCCGTTTCGGGAATAGTTCCGTCAACCAATCCCTTTAGCGGAGTTCCGTCCGGGAAAACATAGTTATCAATCATTTCCTGAAGTGTCGCATAATGGTTGTCCATATACGGTCTGTCAACATCGTGTTCATAAACACGGTAGCCCCAGCCATCTACATCCATATATACCCATTGGTCACCCTGTCTCATATCAATTCCGCCGCAACTGATAGCTTCGTCTAATGATTCCATATCATCGAATCCCAAATATTTCATTTTTTACCTCCATATCCGGCGATCATTATCATACGTTTTTCCTTTTTTGATGGACTGCGAATCATACAAACCGCAGTACTTCTCTCAGCCTAAGATTTTACTGTATCATTATACTATACCGCTTTTGAATAGTCAATAAAGACATTTTTAAGTTCAATCATTGCATTTTATCCGTCACATGATTACCGTAATAAACAACCTTTATCCCTTGATAATCGCATTCTACCTCGCCACCGTAAACAAGAATTGCCGACGGCTCAAGCACACGTATCATTCAAACGCCCGATTTCAAAAAAGTGAAAAGCAGCCACTCCAAGCCAAAGTCCGCAGAAAAAATCTCGGATCCTTTGCCGAACGACGGATATTCTGCATTTTCTCCCGTAATTCTTCTCTCATATAGTAAAGCGGTACCTGACTTTGCACATAATCCAGGTACCGCTTTGCCATATATATATTATATAAATTTCCCTACAAATTTAATCTCCGCTTTTATTATGGATAATCATAATAAACAACGGTTTCCGAACCGGCAGTAAAGGTTACCTTCAGCCTGTAACTGGCAAGAGCATTTATGAGTCGTTCTTCTTCCATTGTCAGGACCATTCCGGTTCTTGATGCGGTCCATGTTTCTATTGTCTGATATATGCCGCTCTTTTTCTTCTGCAATTCCATTTTGATGTGAAGGTACATTGAACCCTTGGCATGAAGGACCGCAGACGATACCGAGTTTACGCCCGAGATTTTCAGCGAGCATGAATTGGCCGAAATGTTTTCATATGCCGGCTCAACGATTTTTGTGTCGGGAGAATCCACGGTCAGTGCCATAGCGGCCGTGGAGCTGCACATTATCAGACACATAGCAACGCAAAGAATTTTTTTCAGAACTTTTCTTATCATATGATAAGCCTCCTTTAATAGTATTTGTATATATATGAGCTTTTCCCTGCTTTGTGACAAAAAATTTGCCGAATTTTTTCTTTTCTCTGTTTTGCACAAAAAGTCTTTTTATAATTGTTAGTTTTCACCAATATGCCACGCAATTTCCTTCAGAACCTGACTTGAAATATTGCCGGAAACCGTGTATTGATATCCGTTTTTTTCCCAAATAATTCCGTATCCGTGCCGGGTTTCTCCATATTCAATATAGTCAATTCCGTTTATTTGCGTTATTTTGCAGTCCTTGTATTCGGTATTGATGTTTATCCCTTCATTACAAGCTTTTTTGGTGACGGTAAAAAAATCTTTTCCTTTTACATATTCTTTTGAATGTTCATATTTATTATCGCTTTCAAAGCTCAAGGCAAACCCGCTTGGAATAAAGCCCAATTTAAAATTATCTACCATCTTGCTGTCCGACTGTTCAAACAGTACGGTTGAATGATCCGAAAAATTAAAGATATTATATTTATATTGTGCATACCCTATTGATCCTATTGCTAACATAACCAGTATTATCGCAGCGATAAGAAGTATTCTTAGTGGCCTCATGAACCCTATGATCTCTTTATGTTTTTTGCAGATAATTGCAATTGAGTCTTTCACTTCCGATTCCGTGACAGTGTAACGTTTTATGTCGTCTATTCGCAGCAGACCGTCGCAACAAGCCATAATCAATTCAGTGTCAATCTGAGGTATGTTCTTTTTCAGCTCATCGTCTATAATTTGATTTAATTTTCTTTCCAGAGATCTCATGTTTTCTTCCATTATTTCAACCTCCCAATATATATGTCGAATTTTCTGATTTGTGACAAAAAATTTTTAATAATTTGCAAAGAATCAGCAGGCACTTTGTCACAGTGCCTGCTCAGCTGTTTTTTTATTCTATTTCTGCACCCATATCAAAGGCTTCTTTCAGTGCCGAATGACCGTTAATTGCGCCCGGAACATTGACTCCTCCGGCGAAAACCTTTCCGGCAAGCCTGCATTTTTCGTAACAGACTATCCAACCCTCAAGCCCGTGAAGCGCGCGTTCGTCAACTCCGCTCCCGTCATCGGCGGCAGTTGACAGGAAATAAATGTCCCTGAATTTACAGTCACTCGAAAAAAGCGAATTTGCACGGTCAAGCAATGTTTTCATCTGACCGCTCATCTCATAATAATAAATCGGCGTTGCAAAAGCTATAACCTCGGCGTTTTTCATTTTTTCGGTAATTTCAAGCGCATCGTCACCGATTACGCAATGGCCGAGATTCTGACAGGCAAGACAGCCCTTGCAAAACGCTATATTCTTGCCCATGAGCGAAACGATTTCAACCTCGTTGCCTGCGCTGAAAGCACCGTCGGCAAAAGCCTTTGCAAGTGCCTCGGAATTGCTGTTTTTTCGCAAGCTTGTACTTATAATAAGAACTTTTTTGGACATGATTTGTTCCTTCCTTTCGACATTGACATATATAATTCTTTGCTGTATAATGATTATATCATCTAAACTTAACTTTAGGTCAAGTGTTTTTTGAAAAATTGTGAGGTGTTTTTATGTACAGTATCGGTCAGGTTTCGGAAAAATTTAATTTGCCGGTTTCAACTCTGCGTTATTACGACAAGGAGGGTCTTCTGCCGAACATCGAGCGTTCCTCCGGCATACGCAAATTCAGTGACCGTGACCTTGAAACGCTCAATGTTATCGAGTGTCTTAAAAAGTCGGGTCTTGAAATCAAGGATATTCGTCAATTCATTCAGTGGTGTGCCGAAGGTAACGGCACATATTCCAAGCGACTGGAGCTTTTCATCAAGCAAAAGGAAAACGTTGAAAAAGAAATGAAACGTCTTGAAAAAACCCGTGCCATGCTTCAGTTCAAGTGCTGGTATTATGAACAGGCGATAAATGACGGAAACGAGGATAATTTGAAAAAAATGCTTCCGGACAAGCTGCCGCCCGAGATACAGAAAATATACGATTTTGCACACGAATAAAAAGCGGGAGATTTAACATGAACAATAAACCTTACAGACTGGGAATTTTGGTCGGACGCTTTCAGACTCTCCATTCGGGACACGCCGACATGATAAACAGGGCGATTGAGCTTTGCGACAAGGTCGGAATCTTCGTCGGCTCGTCCAACGAATCCGGCACAAGCAAAAACCCCTTTTCATACGAGACGAGAGAGGATATCCTCAAAACGGTTTTCGGTGAAAAAATATACGTCTACCCTCTCCCCGATATAGGCGTCGGCAACAATTCAACATGGGGAGATTACGTCCTGAAAAATGTCATTGACCGCTTCGGCGAAATGCCGGATCTGCTCATATCCGGCAAGGAGGCAAGACGAATAAGCTGGTTTGACAGTGTTGAGGGTGCTTCAATCGCCGAGCTTTATATTCCAAAAACAATTGATATTTCAGCAACGGAAATGAGAGATTTCCTCATAAATAACAATTATGAAAGCTGGAAAAAATACACCGACCCAAAGCTTTGGTGCAAGTACGGGAATCTTCGTCAAGAGGTGCTTTTGTCTAAAGACAATAATAAAACGCACAGTATATAAAAAACGCTGAGGCTTTACGTAAAAGTCTCAGCGTTATTCCTTTAATTATCAGTCGTTCTTCTGCCAATAGCCGTTGAGGAAGTCACCGATGTCACGGATAGCCTGTGCGATCTCGTTCGGCTCGGGAAGCATAACGATTCTGAAGTGATCCGGCTCATGCCAGTCAAAGCCCGAACCGGGAACAATAAATATGTGCTTCTCATGAAGAAGATCAAAAGCAAACTTCTTGTCATTTGTAATGTTGAACTTCTTTACGTCAAGCTTCGGGAACACATAGAACGCACCGTGGTTCTTGACAACCGAAAGTCCGTCGATCTTGTCGATTTCACGGATAACGGCCTCTCTCTGCTCATAAAGTCTGCCGCCCGGAACAAGCATAGCCTGTGTGCTTGCGTTGTCTTCAAGAGCTGCAGGAATAACGAGCTGAGTAAGAGCGTTGCCGCAAAGACGCATGGCAGCAATCTGGAATATACCCTCAACATAGTCGTCGGCCTTGCCCTTATAGCCGCTGATGCACATCCAGCCGCAGCGGAAACCGCAGACAATGTGTGACTTTGAAAGTCCGTTCATTGTGATAACCATTCTGTCGGGAGCGAGAGCGGCTGTCGAATAGTGCTCAACGCCGTCCATAACAAGTCTGTCGTAAATCTCATCTGAGAAAATGAGAAGATCGTTTTCACGGGCAACCTGAATAATGTCCTCAAGAACCTCCTTCGGGTAAACAGCACCGGTCGGGTTGTTCGGGTTGATGATAACAATAGCCTTTGTCTTGGAGGTTACCTTGCTTCTCATATCGTCGATATCGGGATACCAATTGTTTTCCTCGTTACACTTATAGAAAACGGGCTGACCGCCTGCGATATAAGTTGAGTTCGACCAAAGCGAATAGCTCGGCGAGGGCATAAGAACCTCGTCGCCCTTATTAAGAAGCGGAAGAAGCGCCATGAGAACAAGCTCACTGACACCGTTACCGATATATATATCATCGGGAGTTATTCCCTGAACACCCTTGCTTTTGTGATAATTACAAATTGCCTCACGGGCATCGGGCATACCTTTAAGATCACAGTATGCAACAGCCTTATCGGCATTGTTGAGGAGTGCATTTCTTACGCTGTCGGGCATTCCGAAGCCGAATGTGGCAGGGTTACCTGTGTTGAGACGAAGCACCTTAATGCCTTCCTTATTCATTCTCTGGCTTTCAAGATAAAGCGGACCTCTGATGTCGGAATGAACCGGCTGTAAATTTTCTGAACGTTTGATTTCCATAGCAAACTCCTATCCGCCGCTCAAATAGTGCGGCAATTTTTATCTCATACAATATAGCACAATTTAATGTATATTTCAAGAATAAAAACCAATAAAAATGAATAATATTGAATTTTAACAATAACATGCACAAAAAGCTGTTGAAAGGTGTATACTTTCACACAGCAAATAAAAGCTTTTACAACTTGAACAAATCATACCGTAATTTTTCGGTAAAAACGAACAAGAATAAGGTTGGCTCGAAAACATTTTGCTTCTATTAGGGCAATACTTCTTTTTTGTCTCAGACCGATGACGGGCATTATTCCTACGGAATTCGACATTTTTGATTCCATCGTATTCACTTTTCCCTTTTCTTTCAAAAAATAATCTCCCCTCGATCAAATCAAGGGGAGAATCGGCATAATTATTGTTCAACCGAAAACATTTTATTTTTCTCAGAATATGAAGCTCCAGAAGTCACCGAAGCCCTTTTTGCCGAAGATGAGAGTCAAAACCTTTGCGACTGCACCGAGAGCGGAAGTGAGAACCACCGTTGTCTTGTCCGGCTCCGATGCAGGCTTGTAGTCGCCTCTCATAAGTCCGTCGTAGTCGAGCTGTTCCTTAACCTCTTCCGTTGCAAGGTCATACTTTGCAACAAGCTCAGCCATAATTGAACGCATATTCTCTGTAGTCTTGTTGTCGGTCTCCGGGTCGATTACCGTGTTTGCGATAACGGCGTTTGCGTCGGCAACTGCCTTTCTGAGTGCCGCATCATCCTCAGCCGAGAGAACACCAAGCTTGAATACCTGCTCCGCATCACCGAGATAACGGTTCAGCTTCTTGAGGTTTCTCACATTATTGAACTGCGGATAAGTATCCTTGCAATCATCGATGCTCTTCACCTTGTTCATTGCGATATCATAAGCAAGGTTGAGAGCGATGTTATTGTTTGTAAGCTCGTGATACTGCTTATTGAAGTACCATGTCGTCTTTTCGAAATAAGCCGTTGAGGTGTCGATAGATCCGTCGGGAGAAACATGGTGAGACGGGTCTGCGATATATTCGTCGCTGAATGATGTGCCCGCCGGAACATATGATGTACCCGGAGCCGTTGACGAAATCTCGATAACCTCATCGGAGTTCGTTGTATCCTGAGTTTCAAAGAACTTGAAGAATCCGAAATCTCCGCTGCCGCCGCCGAAGCCGAGGTTATATCCTGCAATGAAGTAAAGCTCCGTGCCGAACTTCTCCTGCTGATACTCAAGTCTTTCCTTGACTTCACGCTGAGCCTTTGCGTAGCTGTCTGCCTGAGTCTTTGTCTCTGCATGCTCCTCGCCCTGAAGATACTTATCTGCAAACTCCTCGTATCTGTCGGGAGGGCAGAGAGAAATAAGCGATGTGTTCGGTACGATAAGCGTCTTAACAAAAGCGGAAATTATGTCATAAAGAAGGTTGTCCACTTCCTGCTTCGGAAGAATTCTTGCCGCAATGTTGATTAGTGAGCCGGTCATAGCGTCAACACCGATCTGCTGAATAGCGTCGGTATAAACCAAATCGGGAGCGTTCTCGTCAAAGTCTGCAAGCATGAGGTCGGCAAAAACGCTGCTGCCCTGCCATGCGCCTACGACGCTGATTATCTTCTCAACTCTGCCCGCATCGGGATAGAGATTGAGATAGTTGTTTACAACGCTTGCTCCCATACTCATCGGAACAAGGATGACCTTATCCGAGCCTGTCTGCGGCAGAACAACATTCTCTATGTAATCATTAAGACCCTGTGCATTCTCAAATGTGTTTGAGAAAATCGAGTAGTTGTAGCAATAAACATTGTCCTCGCCTATCTCGTCAACGAGAGCCTGACAGGGAATACGTCTGTTAAAAATTCCTCTTGCGTCCTCGTTGTATCCCGAAATCGGGCAAGGATAGTTAGGTGTTACAACGTTGTTAACGAACGAGCCGTCGGCATTTCTGAGATGGTCAACAAAGAGAACCTCAAGTGCTCCCTTGATCGTGCTCTCGGAAACGACGTCACGCTGAACCGCAATTGTTACAATAAGGCCCGCAACAAGACGAATCATCTTGACCCAATCAATAATTGAGTAGCTTGCAAAGTCCGTGTTGACATGGAGCATATTCCAGCTTGCGATCTGCTTGCCCTCGTCATCATATTTGTATGTCTGCGACTGGCCGATACCCGGAATAAAAACGACCGGTGTAACATCGTCCTTTGCGTTCGCCGTTATGGCAACAGCCGACATGGTGAAAACCATAATCACGCAAAGAATTACGGAAATGATCTTCTTTGAAAGTTTCATAAAATAACCTCCGTTATATTTTATCAAAATAATAATAACAAATATATCGAATAAAATCAATATACAATTAAAATTTTATGCAACATTATGTAAAAATCTTAATTGGAAATATTTTACAAAATATCGAATATCTCCGTTATGCAGCTTATCGTGTAGGTTGCATCGCTTACGTTTTTTTGATTTTTTCTGTTCACCCAGCAGGAGTCAAGTCCGCTGTTTTCGGCGCCTGCAATATCCGAAGAAAGAGAATCGCCGACGACGAGAATTTTCGTCTTGTCCTTTTCTTCGATGTGCTCCAGAACGTAGTCGAAATATTCTTTCTGCGGCTTATTGAAGCCGATCTCTTCGGAAATAAAAACGTCCTTGATATATTTCATAATCGGCGAGCCGCTGAGCCTGCCTTTCTGAACGATTTTTGTTCCGTTCGTCACAAGATAGAGCGAATAATTTCCGCTGAGCTTTTTGCATGTTTCAAGTGCGCCGTCGAGAATAAAACTCGCCTGCGACAGAAATTGCATATATGAGAGATTTGCTTCGTCCGTGTCCGCCGTCACACCTGTTTTTTTAAAAAAATCGTCAAATCTTTCACGGAAAAGCTGAGGTCTCGTCAGCTCTCCCCTCTCAAGCTTTTTCCATTTTTCATCGTTGATTTTTGAATAAAGCCGACGGTTCTCCTCGGTCACGGGGATATTATATTTCTCCATCAGCTTGTCTATTGCGAATTTTTCGGATTTTGAGAAGTCGAAAAGCGTTTCGTCAAGGTCAAGAAGCAGCGTTGTGTATTTCATTCAGTCATTCCTTTCGCTTTGATATCTTTAATAATTCTACTCTTTTCCAAGCCGAAAATCAACAATTTAAACAATCTGTAAAAATTTTAACAATCTTTCCCGTTTCAGGTTGAAAAATAAACGGGCATTATAGTATAATATCGTAAGAAAATATTGGAGGCAGATAAACATGGAAATTGATATGTCAAACATCACTTCACCTGAGCTTTTGCAAGAAGAAGTTGAAAAGATGAACTCCTTCGGCGTCCGTCTGACCGGCACAAAGGCTCAAAGAAACTTTATAAAATACCTCAAAAGCCGTATACACGACATGGGCATTGAAACCTTCTCCGACCCGAGCCGCTTCATGCGTTGGGAGGAGACAAACAAAAAGCTTGTAATTAAAGACTTGGATGAGGAGTTTGAGGTTCCTATTTCTTCGGCATTCCCATATTCGGGCAGAACTCCCGCCGAGGGCATAACGGCACAGATGACGCTTGTTAGAGAAAAGCATGTCGGCTATCTCAACGCAACAGATAAAATCGCCGTTGTTGAGGTCGATGAGCTTGACTTTTTGCCAAGTGAAATTGCTTTCAACGAGCGTGAAAGAAGCATTCCCGAGGGTCTAAGACTTCCGAGCCACTATAACGGACCCGTTGCAACGGCATTTGTCAACTTCCCGTTTCTCAAAATGGCAAAGCTGGCAGGCGCAAAGGGCGTTATCTGCATTTGGAAAGGCATAAATGACGACTGCATCGAGGGTCAGTATCTTCCGTTCATTCTCGACTATCAGGGAATTCCCGCCGTTTGGATCAACTCAAAGAACGGCAAAAAGGTCATTGAGGAGGCCGAAAAGGGTGCATTTGCAACGCTCACCCTTGAGGGCATAATTGACGAATATGCAAAGACAGAATCCTTCTGGTGTGTGCTTGACGGCGAAGAAGAGGGCGAAAGCGTTATCATCAACACCCACACTGACGGTACAAACTGCATTGAAGAAAACGGTCCTATCGCAATGCTTGCCATGATAAAATATCTCAAGGATAAGCCTCTCAAGAGGACGCATATTTTTGTATTTGTCACAGGTCATTTCAGACTGCCGAATTTCAAGAACCTTGACGGCGGCGGAGTTCAGGCAACATCAAAATGGCTGACCGCTCACAGAAGCCACTGGGACGGCAAGGAGGGTCACCTCAAGGCGGTTGCCGGACTTTCCGTTGAGCACCTCGGCTGCAAAATGTGGAAAACCGATGAGAACGGCGAATACAGGCAGACCGGTGACGTTGAAACCGAAATCGTCTACACAGGCAACAAGGTCATGGACAACATCTATTTCAAGTCGCTTGAGGATCGTAAAAAGGTCTATACACTCACGCTCAGAGGACATAATCTTCTTCACTTCGGCGAGGGACAGCCGCTCTTCAACTGCGGGATTCCCGAGATTGCGCTTGTTACTGCTCCCGACTGTCTTTGTGTTATCAGCGATAACCACGAGATGGATAAATTCGACGCCGAGCTAATGTATGAGCAGACGGTATCATTCATCAAGATGGCTCTCATGATCGACAGCCTCACCGCTCAGGAAATAGGACCCTGCGACGGATACTCGGCCATTGCGACAAAGAAAATGGTTGAGGACGGCACGGCTAAAATCAAAGAGGTTGCCGCAAAGGTTAAGGATATTCTTCCTTTCTGATTTTAAGGCAGCACCGCACAAATTGCATCAAAAAAGCTCCGAGGTCAAAAACTTCGGAGCTTAATTTTTATTTTAACTCAATTAAATCAATACCAGAGGAAGCCTAAGAGCACGATCATGATGATCCACTGCCACCATGCGTAGCTTACGGTTACCTTACATTCCGCCGCTGCCTTGCCATCGGTGCTTTTGGCGGTAATCGTAGCCGTACCCTTACCCGTCATTTTTACGTTGCCGCTGTCATCAACGGTCGCAACCTTGGTGTTCGAGGATTCCCACTTGATCTGCTTTGCGTCATAGCTTGACTCAAAATCAATCTTTTTAGTCTGCTTGTAGTTTGCGCTGATTGATTCTGTCTTGAAATCTATGTATCCCGTGATAAGCTTAACCCGTGAGGTCATATCAATGTTCGTGCTTCCCGAGGTCAGAACGCAGCTTGAAAATGTTGCGCCGTAATCGGACGTTGTAACGTTCTTTGAGCTTTTTGCAAAGGTTATTTCATAAAGCGGGATTGCCTTTGAAATTGTCTTTGTCGAAGCGAACGAAATCATTTTTGTGTCGGTATTGTTTGCCATTGAAACGATTCCGTTGCTGTCCTCAATGCTGTACTTTAAATCTCTGAGCTCGCTCGTTATCGCAATGCTCTTGCATGCACCTATCGGGCCGGAGACGTTGAACTGAATATCAAATGAATTTACGCTTCCGCTTGCAAGCGACAGCACGAATACAACGGATGAGCTCGACTGACTCTTTATTTTTAATTTAAACTCGGGTGCGGCGGGTGCGGCAGAAACCGAAACCGCGAAAATGCCGATCACCATTACAACAGCTAAGACGACCGCAGATATTTTTTTAAGCATTTTCATAATCAAAATGTTCCCCTTTCTGAGGCTTTTTATTTTCGGATTTACAAAACCCTTATTTTAATTTTAACGGCTTAATATAAATATGTCAATATTTATTTTATTTTTTCTGTACAAATTATATTCTCTTTGATATAATATAGGCGTATATTTTCATATTGAAAGTGTGATTTTATGAAGCTTCTTGCCATAGGAGATGTTGTCAGCGACGGCGGCTGCCGAGCGCTCTCAAGGCTTCTCCCGAAAATCAAAAGGCAATATAATATTGACGTGTGCATAGCGAACGGTGAAAACTCCGCAAAGGGTAACGGCATACTTCCAAGCTCGGCGGAAATTCTTTTTTCCTCGGGCGTTGACATGATAACAACAGGCAACCATGTCTTTCGCCGCCGTGAAGCATCGGATTTTCTTGACGAAAACGAATTTTGTCTGAGACCTTACAATATGCACCCCTCCTGCCCCGGAAAAGGCACGGGAATAATTGACATGGGCAGGTATCGCATAGGAGTCATCAATCTCATGGGCAGTGCTTTTTTCAATGCAAACTATGCCAATCCGTTTGACAGTCTCGACAGGGCGATTGAAGAAATCAAGGATTGCAAAATAAAAATCGTTGATTTTCACGCCGAAGCTACGGGGGAAAAAAGAGCCCTCGGCTTCTATGCCGACGGACGCGTTTCCGCCTTTTTCGGCACCCATACCCATGTCAGAACCGCCGACGCTCAGATACTTCCGCAGGGCACAGGTTATATAACCGACCTCGGAATGTGCGGCAGTGAAGATTCCGTACTCGGGATTGAGACGGATTGCATAATCCGTGCTCTCAAAACGGGTATGCCGACGCTTTTTCAAGCCAAGGAGGATAAAATTCTTTTAAATGGCTGTATATTTGAAATCGACGAAGCAACGGGAAAGACCGTTTCGGTTGAAGCAATAGATAAAAGGGAGTAATACCATGTTTAAATACACCAAAAGAATAATCGCCGCTTTTGTATGCCTGACGGTTCTTTTCTCGCTCTGCGGCTGCGGCGGTAAATCCGTAATGGACACAATTTCAAATCTCGGAAAGGATAAGGAGCCCGAGCCTATTGACGAGATCGGCTTCACCGTTCCTTATATACGCACGGATTCTCTTGACCCCTATAAGCTGACAAATTCCATGAATAAATACATTTCGAGTCTGATTTACGATTCGCTTTTCAAGGTTGACGAGACATTTAAAGAGACTGCCGTAATCGCCGAGTCATACACTGTTGCGGACAAAAAGCTCACCGTAAAAATCAAGAACGGTCTCAAATTCACGGACGGCACACCTCTCACGGCAAACGATGTTGTCTATTCATTCAATCAGGCAAAAGCGAGCGTAACATACGCCGCCTATCTTGAAAACATAGACTCGGCGTCAACCGACAGCACTTATACCGCTGCTTTCACGCTCAGGAATACCGACAAATCCGAGGCGGCAAACCTCATTTTTCCGATTGTCAAAAAAGGTTCCTACGACAAAACAGCAAGCGAGGATATACAAACCGACAGCGACGATGAAGAAAGCACAACGACGGCTTCCGGCGGCGGATATACATCAAAAATTCCCGTCGGCAGCGGACGCTATACCTTTGTCACCAACAGCGAAAGCAAATATCTTCAATATAATAAGTCCCGTCTGGGCGGATATAATCCGAAATATGCAAAAATCGGTCTTATTGATATTTCCGCATCCGAATCGTTCAGCAGCCTTTTCGAGCTGAATAAAATTGACTTTTACTGCGATAATTTTGATAGCGGAAAATACACCAAGTTTACAAAAATAAGCAACAATATTGAGCTTACCAATCTTGTATATCTCGGCATCAATTCTCAAGACAGCGTTCTTTCCGAGCCAAAGGTCCGCCGTGCAATTTCTCTTGCTCTCAACAGAGCCGAACTTGCTTCCGACGCCTTTGCGGGCTGCGCCGTCGCTTCGGCTCTCCCCTTCCACCCGTCATATTACAAGCTCAAGGGCTGCACTCTGCCGACTTTAAATCAAAAAACGGACAGTGCAATTGAGCTTCTTGAGGACGTAGGATATTCAAAAATCAACGATTCCGGTGCAAGATATAACGAGAATAAAGTCATGGATCTGACCCTGCTTGTAAACAGCGAAAATGATTTTCGCCGTTCTCTTGCACGCGGAATTCAGCAAGCGCTCGAAAAAATCGGCATCAATGTCACTATCAGAGAAGCCTCCTATTCCGACTACGCTTCTTCGATATCAAGTGACAGCTTCGATATGTATATCGGAGAAACAGAGCTTCCGAACAGCTTCGGACTTTCGAGATTTTTCTCGACCGACGGCGGACTCAGATACGGTATTTCCGAAAAAAGCGAAACGGCAAGAATTTATAACAAATACCTCGGCGGACAGGCGGATATGCAAAAGCTTATCGGCACGTTTTCCGACGAGCTTCCGTTTATCCCCATTGCATTCAGACAGGGCATCACCGTCAGCTCTGATAAAATAACGAGCGAAATCAAGACAGTTCCCGGCGACTGCTTTGCCAATATCGACGAATGGACGGCGCAGTGATGGACAGAACCACCAATATACAATATTTAAAGGGAGTCGGTGAAAAAAGAGCCAAGCTTTTAGGGAAGCTCGGGATTTTTACCGTCGGCGATCTTCTGCGCTATTATCCGAGAGAATACACGGACTGGAGCAAGGTGACGAGCATCGCCGCCGCTCCGTTTGACGAGCCGTGCTGTGTTAAAGCGACCGTTGACCACAAGCCGAGGGGAGCCAAGGTCAGCAAGGGAATGACGATTTACAAAACCGTTGTGACCGACGGCGAGTCGCTTATGAACATCACGATTTTCAACAGCAAATACACCGCCGAAGCCCTCGAAGCGGGCGAAGAATATCTCTTCTACGGAAAAGTCGGCGGAAATTTCCACCGACGCGAAATGTCCTCACCGCTGATTGAGAAAGCTTCAAGCGGTGAAAGGATTCATTCAATATACCACCTGACGGCAGGCGTCAATTCAAAATATATCGAAAAGCTTATACGTCAGGTATTTTCCTCCGGCAACGATTATTTTACAGATTGTCTGCCGCAGTCGCTCAGAGATAAGCTCTGCCTTATGGAGATTAACAAGGCAATTCACGAGCTTCACCTGCCGACAAACGAGGATATGCTTCACGAGGCACGGCGAAGAATTATTTTTGAGGAGCTTTTTATTTTCCAGCTCGGCTTAATGAAGCTGAAGGGTAACAGGAAAGAAACGACACCGGTTGCCGTCACACAGGATTATACCGACGAATTTAAACGTCTTTTGCCTTTCAGGCTTACGGGAGCGCAAAACCGTGCCGTCAGCGAAAGTATAAGTCAGATGACAAGCGGGATAACGATGAACCGCCTTTTGCAGGGCGATGTCGGCTCAGGCAAGACTGCCGTCGCCGCCGCACTGATTTATACCGTTGTCAAGAACGGATATCAATGCGCATTCATGGCGCCGACGGAAATTCTCGCTCAACAGCATTTCATAACATGCCAAAACTTTTTTAAAGATACAAACATTCATGCCGAGCTGCTGACAGGCTCGGTCACGGCAGCAAACAAACGGGCAATCAAAGAGCGCCTGAAAAGCGGTGAAACCCGGCTTATAATCGGCACCCATGCGCTGATTCAGGACGATGTCGAGTTCAGTGCTCTCGGTCTTGTCATAACAGACGAACAGCACCGCTTCGGCGTTAAGCACAGAGCGGCACTGAGCAAAAAAGGAGACAAGCCGCATACACTTGTCATGTCGGCAACACCCATTCCGAGGACACTTGCCCTCATGCTCTACGGTGATTTGGATGTCTCCGTGCTCGACGAACTTCCGCCGGGCAGACAGCCGATTGAGACATATTACGTCACAGGTAAGCTCCGCGCAAGAGCCTTCGGCTATGTCAAGAAGCACCTCGATGAGGGGCGGCAAGGCTATATCGTGTGTCCCCTTGTTGAGGAGGGTGACGAGGATATCGCCGCCGCCGAGAGCTATGCTGAAAATCTTTCAAAAGGGTTTTTTAACGGCTACGAGGTCGGACTGCTCCACGGAAAGATGAAGTCGAAGCAAAAGGACGAGGTAATGTCACGCTTTGTTTCGGGTGAGGTCAAGCTGCTCATTGCCACAACGGTCATCGAGGTCGGCGTTGATGTGCCGAATGCCGTCATTATGGTTATCGAAAACGCCGAACGGTTCGGTCTTTCACAGCTTCATCAGCTCAGAGGACGAATCGGCAGAGGGCAGTATAAATCAACCTGTATTCTTATCTCAGACGCAAAAACCGACAGCGCAAAAAAGCGCATGGAGATAATGACAAAAACGACCGACGGCTTTAAGATTGCCGACGAGGACTTGAAAATGCGAGGACCGGGCGATTTCTTCGGAGCACGTCAGCACGGACTGCCGAACATGAAAATGGCGTCGCTGACCGACTCGGCATTATTAACCGAGGCTCACCGCTTTGCGCAGGAGATTTTGTCAGACGACCTCAATCTTCAAAAAACCGAGAACAAAAACCTAAACGCCGCAATTTATGAGCTGTTCAATTCGGAATATATAATGAACTGACAGGATTAAATCTTGCTTGCTGCCAGGTGCCGATGTGTGAAAAACTCACTGAAACCTATTCCGATGAATAATGATAAAACGGAACTTATGCATAAATATGCGTTGGTTCCGTTTGTTTTAAGTATCCGCCGATAAAAGCAAAGCCGATTTGGTGAAAAATATGCAAAAAATCGTTCTGTTAACAGTTTATTTGTTTTTCAATTCTTGACTTTATAATACATAATATAGTATAATAATCTGAAAATATATTGGTGGTGAAGCTATGAATTCGTATATCAATCCCCTTACAGATCAAACTACACAGTCTTTGGTTGAAGAACTTAACAAAAGCTATCAGATAAATCCCGATTATTTCAATCGTTTCAATGTTAAAAGAGGCCTGCGTAATTCCGACGGAACGGGCGTCATGGCAGGCATTACAAAAATCAGCTCTGTTGACGGCTACTACATAGATGACGGTGAAAGAGTGCCTAAGGAAGGTCATCTCTATTTCCGCGGCTTTGACATGCAGGAAATAGTAAAGCATTGCCGTGAGGAAAACCGCTTCGGCTTTGAGGAGGTCGCATGGCTGCTCATTTTCGGCTCTCTTCCGACAACCGAGCAGCTCACACGCTTCAAGGATATTCTCGCCGTAAGCCGTAATCTTCCCGAGGATTTCATCGAGGACACGATGATGAAAGCTCCCTCGCCGAACATTATGAATAAAATCACGAGAACGATTCTTGCACTTTATTCATATGACGAGTCGCCCGATGATACTTCGCTTGCAAACGTTGTACGTCAATCAATTCAGCTTGTCGGTCAGCTCCCCGTTATCATGGCTTATGCCTATCAGGTAAAGCGCCGTCATTATCTCAAAAAGAGTATGTATATCCATCCGGCGAAGCCCGACCAGTCAACGGCCGAAACAATTCTCCGTTCGATTCGCTCGGACAAGACTTTCACGGATGACGAGGCGAAGCTTCTTGACCTTTGCCTTATGGTTCATGCCGAGCACGGCGGCGGTAACAACTCGACCTTTGCAACAAGAGTTCTTACCTCCAGCGGAACGGATACCTATGCCGCCATTGCCGCCGGTATGGGTTCCCTGAAAGGACCGAAGCACGGCGGCGCAAACATCAAGGCTGCCGAAATGATAAGATTCATTCAGAACGGTGTTTCCGACCCGACGGACGATGGTCAGATTGCCGACTATCTTGCAAAAATTATCAGAAAGGAAGCCGGCGACCATTCGGGTCTTATTTACGGAATGGGTCACGCTGTTTACACGCTTTCCGATCCCCGTGCGGTTATTCTCAAGGAAGAGGCTCGCAAATACGCCGAAAAAACCGGCAACACGGAAAAATTCAATCTCATTGATGCTGTTGAGCGCCTGACTCCCGAAGTATTTCTCAAAGAGAAGGGCAATAAAAAGCCGATTTGCGCCAACGTAGACCTCTATTCGGGCTTTATTTACGAGATGCTTCGTATCCCCGAGGATCTTTACACTCCGCTTTTCACGACCGCAAGAATCGCAGGCTGGACGGCTCACCGTCTTGAGGAGCTTGCAACAGGCGGCAGAATTATCCGTCCGGCCTATAAGAGCGTAATGGCAAGAAGAAAATACGTCACTATCAACAACCGAATTGCTAAATATGCTCCCGACCAGGGATATGTGCCTTATGAAGAAAGAATTATTCAGGGGGAATAAAAAATGAAAAGTAAAAGTGATGTAATTTACAAGCTTCCGCTTTTGGTTTCTCTTTGCGCACTGCTTGTTGCGGTGCCGCTGAGGGTTTATCAGTATTTCAAGGTCCTTGAACCCGAAACGGGCTTCTACTCTACGATCGATTTCTCGGTCTATATTATCTATGCCCTGCTCGGAATCGCAGTGATTACCGCAATTGTCATTCCGCTTATCAACAAGAAAAAAATGATAACCGTTGCATCGGTCAAAAAATCGCCTGTTTTTCTTGTTCTCTCGCTGATTCTTGCCGTTACGATAATCATTGACTCGGCAGGTCAGCTTATGAGCTACTTTGACCTTTATGACGCCGCCGCTTCCTCCGGCTCAACAATTGCCGAATACGTCAAGAAGCAGGGAGGAACACTTCTTCTTCTCCAGGCTGTTTCGGGTGCAATTGCCGCCGTTTACTTCTTTGTCTCCGGCCTTTCGGTCAGTCTCGGAAATTCCGACGGCTCCAAGCTCAAGCTTCTTGGTCTGACTCCCGTTCTCTGGTGCATTTTCAGACTTCTCTACAAGTTCAAGAGAACTATAAGCTTTATCAATGTCTCGGATCTTCTGCTTGAACTTTTTGAAATCGTATTTCTCATGCTTTTCTTCTTTGCATTGGCTCAGACCGTTGCGAGAATTGACGTAAAAACCGTCTTTTGGAAGATTTTTGCCTACGGAATTCCTGCCGCAATGTTTGCTCTGATGTGCTTCCTGCCGAGATTCATTCTCATGGTAACCGGCAAATCCGAGCTTCTCAACGATCACTACGGCGTTTCCTACAGTGACCTCGGCGCGGCAGCTTATATAATCTACAATCTTCTTTCGAGAGCCAAGGCTCAGACGAGTGAACCGGAGGAATAATCGGGGTAGTTTATGTTTCTTGACAATTTTATTATTGCGGCACGTCAGGTAGGCATACTGTATGTCATGGTGCTTGTCGGAGTTGTCTGCGACAGAATAGGTTTGTTCACCGAGAAAACGGGAAAAGCCTGCACCGACTTGCTTTTCTATATAATAACACCAAGCGTTATTATCAACTCGTTCTTCACACGGGAGTTCACCAAGGACAGCGGAATGAGGCTTTTGATTGCCGTCGGATGCGGATTCCTCATGCATTTTATAGCGATTGCAATTAACACTCCTTTGTTTTCCAAGGGTGACCGTGACGAAAACTGCGTATACAAATACGGCGCAATTTACGGCAATGTAGGCTACATGACCCTGCCGCTGACCGAAGCGTTGCTCGGCAGTGAGGGCGTGTTTTATTGCTCGGCTGTCGTTATGGCATTCAACGCCGTTTCTTTTACCCACGGCGTTTTCATGATGGATAATGGTAAGGGTTTCGACGCAAAAAAACTGATTCTCAACCCGGGCGTTATCGCAATGCTCATAGGTTTGCCGTTTTTTCTGTTCAAGGTTCCTCTTCCGGAGCTTGTAACAAAGCCGGTCGATTTTATAGCGAACACTCAGACGCCTTTTGCAATGATTATTTTCGGCACATTTCTTTCGCATACTCGGCTCAAAAGTCTTTTAAAACACAAGAAGATTTTTCTTGTAGCTCTGTCAAAGCTGATAGTTTTACCGGCTGTCATGATAGCGATATACAAACTCATCGGTCTCGGCGGAACGCTTTTGACTGCACTCGCGATATCATCGTGTGCTCCGTCGGCTAACAACACTGTCCTGTTCTCCGCCAAATACGGCAATGACACAGGGCTTGCATCGCAGCTTGTCGCAACGGTAAGCTTCATGTCGATAATAACAATGCCTTTAATAATTGCGGCAGTTGAAACCGTCGCATAGGATTTGATAATATGATAAATGATATCATTTCTGCAATTTCTCCTGTTTACGGCTTCTGTGATTTTGAACCGTTTCGGAACAAACTTATTAACTGCCGTGCAAAAGGCAGACTTCCCGAGAACGCCAAAAGCATTATAGTCATGCTTTTCCCCTACTATCTCGGCGAGGAAGAATACAAAAACATCAACATCTCGCGCTACGCCGTCGTCAAGGACTATCACCTTGCGATCAATTCGGCTGTCGGGAACGGACTCGAAAAACTTCGCGAAACCTATCCCGATGAGCAATTCGTTTTTTTTACCGACAATTCACCGATTCCCGAGGTGCAGGCGGCTATGGATGCCGGCTTGGGCGTTAAGGGAAAAAACAGGCTTCTCATCAATAAAGACTACGGCTCATGGTTCTTCATTTCGGAAATAGTCACAACATTGCGGCTGCCTGCGGCGGAGATAAAAGAAACGGAATGTCTCGGCTGCGGAAAATGTATCTCCGCCTGCCCGACTCATGCACTGAGCGAAAGCGGCTTCAATAAAGAGCTTTGCCTCTCGGACATAACTCAGCGCAAGGGCGAGCTGACACCCGAGCAGAAAAAAATAATTAAAGAAACGGGATGTGCCTGGGGCTGCGATATCTGCCAAACGGTGTGCCCGATGAATAAAAAAGTAATAATTGATCCCGCTGAAGTTTTTCTTGACGGAATAGAAACGACGGCAAGAACAGATAATATTTCCGACAGAGCCTACGCATGGCGCGGCGAAAAAGTCATAAAAAGAAACCTTGATATTATTAGCGGGCAGTGAAAGTCTGATAAAAATTTCTTTCGGTGCAGAAGCCTTGGTAAATTTCTTCTCACCTTAGATATGAAATAAATACTGACTTGGCTTAAAAGGCAATAAATCATATATCTTTTTACCAAACACAACAGGAGGTAAACCATGAAACTTTTAATTGCAGTCATCAACAGCGACGATTCGCATATTGTTCTCGACGAGATAACGAAGGCAGGCTTCTATGCAACTAAGCTTTCCACGACGGGCGGCTTTCTTCGTGCCGGCAACCTCACGCTTCTCATGGGCGTTGAGGACGAAAAGGTAGACGAGCTTCTTGAAATTCTCAGAACCAACTGTCGCAAGCGCGAGGAGCTGACACCGGTCGTTCCGACATACTCCTCGGGCCTTGTAAATGCAATTCCGGTCAAAATCACCGTCGGCGGAGCAACTGTTTTCGTTCTCGATGTTGACCAATTCTATAAAATGTGATGATTAACCTTAACGACATCGGAATCCAAAACAGTCTTGCAGAAAATCTTGCAGGACTAATAAAGAACGGGCGTCTGCCGCATGCTATAATGCTTCGAGGCGGCAGTGAGACTCTGCGTCAAAAGCTTTCGCTCTTTCTCGCCGAAGCATTTGTTTGTGAGGGCGATGCAAAACCGTGCGGCAAATGTTCTCACTGTATTAAGGCTCAGAACGGAAATCATCCCGACGTTATAACCGCTGACCCTTCGGCGCAGGGCGAAAAGATGTTCAAAATTGCCCTTGTGCGTGAAATTAAAGATGATGCCTACATTATCCCGAATGAAGCAAGAAGCAAGGTATATATTCTCCGCTCGGCAGATAAAATGAACATTCAGGCGCAGAATGCGCTTTTGAAGCTCATTGAGGAGCCACCAGAGTATGCGAGATTTATTCTCGAATGTGATTCCTCTGCAGCAATGCTTGAAACAATCATGTCAAGGGTTACTCTTTTTGACCTCGGCGCAGACAATGATGAGATATCCGACGAACTGAGAAAAAAAGCGGACGATACTGCCGCAAAGTTAGCCTCCGCTATTCTCAAACCGACAGAGTGTGAATTCATGAAAATCACGGCTGAATTTGAAAAGGACAAAAATCTTTTTGAGCCTACACTCCCCGCCCTACAGCTCATTTTCCGTGACGCAGTTGTTATCAAGGCAGGCAGTAATATCACTCTTTCCGACCATTCGGACATCAGCCGCCTGGCGGCATCAAAGCTGACGCTGAATTCACTGATGAAAATGACCCGTGAAATTGACAATTTCAGGGAAAGTATAAACAGAAACGCTAATAAAAATTTACTGATCACCCGATTTTGTGCAGTCATGCGCAGCTCGGCGTACAACAGGTAGTTTTATTATTTTTATTATATAGATACTCTACATAAGGAGGTTTAATATGTCAGAGGTTGTTGGAATCCGATTTAAAGAAGTCGGAAAAATATATTATTTCGACCCCATCGGATTTAAACTCAATAAGGGTGACCGAGCTATCGTCGAAACCATAAGAGGCCTTGAGTGCGGCGAAGTCGCTCAGGCAAACAAGAACGTAAACGACGACGAAATCGTCAAACCGCTCAAGCCCATTGTCCGTGTTGCAACGGCGGAGGATCTCAAGGTCGTTGAAAGAAACAAAAAGAAGGAAAAAGAAGCGTTCGACATCTGTCTTAAAAAGATCGCTCTGCACGGTCTTGATATGAAGCTTATTGACGTTGAATATACATTCGATTCAAGCAAGGTGATTTTCTACTTCACCTCGGACGGACGTGTTGACTTCCGTGAGCTTGTTAAGGATCTTGCAAGCGTATTCAGAATAAGAATCGAGCTTCGTCAGATAGGTGTCAGAGACGAATCGAAGATGAAGGGCGGTCTCGGAATGTGCGGCAGACCCTTCTGCTGCAACAGCTTTCTCGGTGACTTCCAGCCCGTTTCGATAAAAATGGCAAAGGAGCAGGGTCTTTCCCTCAACCCGACCAAGATAAGCGGAACCTGCGGCAGACTTATGTGCTGTCTTAAATACGAGCAGGAATCGTACGAGCATTTGCTCAGGGTAACTCCCAAGGTCGGCGCAATCGTTGACACAAGCTCGGGCAGAGGAACAGTTGTCGAAACCGATCTGCTCAAGGGAATGCTCAAGGTTCGCCTTGACCGCAGTCCCGAAGCCGCACCGGCAGTTTTCAGCCGACGTGACGTGAAACTCATAAAGGACAAAAAAATAACCGTAAATAAATCCGAATTAGCTGCTTTAAAGGAGATCGAAGGTTAAGAGGTCATGAAAAAGATCAATTTAAAAATCGGCGGAATGAGCTGCAGCGCATGCTCAAACGGACTTGAAAAATATTTAAACAAACAAACCGGGGTTATTTCTGCAAGCGTTAACCTCGTTATGGCTAACGCTCTCATCGAATACGATGAGGGCGTTCTCAATAGGAAAAAAATCGAAAAATTTGTAAAGGAAGCAGGATTCGAAAGTCTCGGTCTTTTTGACGAATTTGAGAAGAACAGCTCACCAAAAATGTCAAAATTATGGTTTGTCATAATGACAGCTTTGGCGGTAATCCTTATGTATATCTCCATGGGCTCAATGATAGGCCTGCCGGAAATTCCGTTTCTTGCAATGCACACCCATGATAAAGCGTTCGCATCGTCACTGCTTATTCTGACGGTACCGTTCCTTGTTTACGGCTTTGACATCATCAAGAGCGGATTCAAAAACCTGTTTCATCGCACGCCGAACATGGACACTCTTGTTACTCTCGGCGTTCTGACAAGCCTTATTTACAGCATTTTCTCGGTTGTGATGATATTCATGGGACATCACCACTATATCCACCGGCTCTATTTTGAGTCGGCAGCAATAGTTATCTACTTCATCAAGCTCGGACGTTATATTGACTCTGTGAGCAAGGACAAGACAAAGGAAGCGATTCAAAGCCTTGTTCAAATAACACCAAAGGATGCAGTTATCAAGACTGCCGAGGACGAGAAAAAAGTCACGATTGACGAAATTCAAAAGGGCGACACCGTTATTTGCAAGCCCGGTGAAAGAATTGCCGTTGACGGCACGATAACCTTCGGCAAAACTCACCTTGACGAATCATTCATCACGGGCGAGAGCATGCCCACCGCAAAGGAAATCGGCGCAAAAGTCATCGCCGGAAGTATCAACTACGACGGCTACATCGAATATTCCGCCGAACGAATAGGCAAGGAATCGACAATTTCCGAAATTGTTCACATTGTTACGGAGGCTTCGTCGGCTAAGATTCCGCTTGCAAGAATCGCCGACAGGATAAGCTCTTATTTTGTTCCGACTATTATCGGAATCGCAATTCTCAGCTTTGTGGGCTATCTTGCCGCAGGTCAGGGCTTCAACGCCGCACTGAATACATTCGTAACGGTTCTTGTTGTCGCCTGCCCGTGCAGTCTGGGTCTTGCAACTCCGCTTGCAATCGTCGTTTCAGAAGGTCGATGCGCCAAAAACGGCATACTCATCAAAAAGGGAGATGTCCTTGAAACGGCGTCAAAAATCAACAAAGTCATTTTCGATAAGACAGGTACTCTCACCTACGGAAATCTCAAAATTTCACGAGTTATCGACTTTGGCAAAATGCCCGAAAAGGACATGATGAGCCTTGTCTGCTCGGCAGAAGCGAAGTCGAGCCATCCGATATCGAAGGCTTTCGCCGAATATGCAAAGGACAATACTCTCACACTCAGCGAACCCGAGCAATTTGAAAACATCGACGGCATGGGAATCCGCACCGTTATCGGCGGCAAATCATATTATTTCGGCAACGCAAAGCTGCTTGCCAAATACGGCATTGAGAACGACCGCCTCGATGATGCAAACGCTCTCGCCGATGAGGGCAACACCCTTGTCTATGTTGCCGACGAGGTGCAAATTCTTTCAATCATCGGCATCAACGATATTATCAGAGATAACGTTGACAGGCTCATCAGAACGCTTCACAGCTTCCACGTTGAGCCGATAATGCTCACGGGCGATAACGAGCAGACAGCAAAGAAAATTGCCGCACAGGCGGGAATAGAGCACGTTATTTCCGGTGTTCTGCCTGCCGAAAAGGGCAACGTTATCAAGGAGCTTAAAGCCGAGGGCGACAAGGTTATGATGATCGGCGACGGAATCAATGACTCCCCTGCCCTTGCTCTGAGTGATATCGGCGTCAGCGTCAACAGTGGCTCCGACATTGCAATGAACTCCGCCGACGTAATACTGATGAATGACGACCTGATGAAAATTCCCGAGCTTATAAGAACAAGCAGGGCAACGGTCAGAAATATCAAGCAAAACCTTTTCTGGGCTTTCTTCTACAACTGCCTGATGATTCCGATTGCAATCGGCGCACTAAAGCATTTCAATATAACCATCAATCCGATGATAGCAAGCCTTGCAATGACGCTTTCGAGCTTCACGGTAATAATCAACGCCCTCCGACTGAGAGGGTCGAAAAAATAAGGAGGACTCAATATGTTATTTGGTAAAGAAAAAATTACAAAGGAAGTTTATATCGACGGCATGAGCTGTATGCACTGCGCCGCCAAGGTTGAAAAGGCGCTCGCCTGCGTTTCGGGAGTTGCAAACGCCAAGGTTGACCTTGAGAATAAAAAAGCTGTTGTTAAGCTCAAGAAGGACGTTGACAATGCGATTCTCAAATCCGCAGTTGAGGACCTCGGCTACAGCGTCACGGATATAAAATAACAACAAGACAAAAAATCACCCTCCGCATCTAAGGCGAAGGGTGATAATTTTTATACCGTGAACGGGTCGATGCCGTTCGTGTTTGTCGGAAGAATTTTAAATGTGAAGTTGAACGTTTTGTCGTTCACACTGTATTTCAGGTCGATATCCGGACCGCATGCTCCCGAGCCCGTTCCGGTCATCTTGTAGTCGATGCTGAATACCGTCTCTTTCATCGGTTCAAGCTCGTAATCGTGCTTTGCTTCACGAATCATCTGCGGCGTGAAGTGCTGAGCATTTGACGAGAAACTGTCGAAATTCTCGGCTCGGCATATAAATCCGATTCCGCTCTCGTTTGTAACCTTTGCCCACTTGCAGCCGTAATGGCTTGAATTCTCCTGCGGACGGACATAGTGCTCGAAGTTTTCCGTTACTGTCGTTGTGAAGTCGTCAACATAAGTATAACGCTTCTTGTCGATGTAGCTTTCCTTCGGCCCGTAGCCGAAATATTCATAGTTCTCGAAGACTTCGGGCATGATGAGCTGAAGTCCGATTCTCGGCAGAATATCCATTCTCTCCGCCTTCTTGCCGTTGACGTTAACGAGAACGCTTGAATCCGGGAGGAACGTGTAAGTAACCTTACCCTCAAATATCGGCTCAAATGTGTAAACACCGATTGCAAGATCAACGGTAATTTCAACCTTATCGTCTGATTTTGTCACATTGAGCGAACGGCACTTCTGACCGAGCTTTTCCATGCCGACCTTGTACCATTTTTCTCTGTAATACTGAGAATCGTTGTCGATATATGCTCTGTAAAGGTTAATTTCAACGGGCTTCGAGATAAGCTCCGTATCGTTGCAGCTTATCTTATTGAGCTTGCCGTAAGCCTTGTCGAAAACATATTTAACACTGCCGACACCTATTTCTACATATCTTTCGCCGTCGTTGACTGTCATTGCGGTCGTCGCAAGCGCAGCTTTGCCTGTCGGAATTGACTCAAGTCTGAACTGTTTAAGTCCTATCTCATAGCCTGCCTTTGCCCAGAGCTTGTCCGTCCTGTTGACAAAGTGAAGCGTGAGATATGTCTCACCTGTAAAGCTGTATGCCGACGGGTCGAAGATTGAAAAATCCTTCTTCTCTCTCGGCATGAGCATAAGTCCCGAGACTTCACCCGAAGCAATAAGCTTGCCGTTTGATTTGATTTCCCAGTTTATTCCTACATCGTCAAGACCCTTGAAGAAGTTGCGGTTCTTGATTGAAACGTTGCCGTTGCCTGCATATTCTGCAAAGAAAGGCTGATAAACGTACTTCGCTTCCTCAAATCCCGTGTGCGGCGTTCTGTCGGGATAAACGAGTCCGTCAACGCAGAAGTTGCCGGCATTCGGCATATCGCCGAAATCGCCGCCGTAGGTGTATTTATATTTGCCGTTGCCGTCGGGAATTGCTACGGAATGATCCGTGTACTCCCAGATACAGCCGCCGCAGAATTTGTCGTCTGAATCAATAAGCTCCCAATAGTCGCCGAGGTCTCCCGGTCCGTTGCCCATCGCATGGCAGTATTCGCAGAGATAGAGCGGCTTGTTTTTGCGCTTTTTGCTCGAAAGGATTTCCTTGCACTTTTCGATTGAGGGATACATCCAGCTTTCAACGTCGGAGCAGTTGCCGAGGAACTTACCGGCAAGCTCGGAGTAGCGATAGTTTGCGTTCTCATAGTGAACGATTACGTTCTTATTACGTGACTTGATAAAGTCATACATTGCCTGATGGTTATCGCCGCATCCGGATTCATTGCCAAGCGACCAGAAAATAACCGAAACATGGTTCTTATCACGCTCAAAAAGTCTGCGTGCTCTGTCGATATATGCTTCTTTCCATGCCGGATCGTTCGCAAGAAGGCTCCAACGCTCAAAGAAGAAGCCGTCAATCGAGGTCGAGAATCCGTGAGCCTCAAGGTCGGATTCGTCAATTACCAAGAAGCCGAGCTGATCGCACATCTCCAAAAATCTCGGGTCGTTCGGATAATGCGAGGTACGGACGGCATTGACATTGTGACGCTTGAAGATATAAAGATCCTCGAGAACGTGCTCAATCGGCGTTGCATGGCCGTAAAGCGGATGAGAATCATGGCGGTTAACACCCTTGATTTTAATCTTCTGTCCGTTGAGATAAAGAACAGACTTTGAGATTACAAGATCCTTGATACCGACCTTAACGAGTACGACCTCATCGGAAACGTCAAGGATAAGATCATAGAGCAGCGGATCCTCATCGCTCCAAAGAATCGGATTTTCGAACTTGATTTTTATCTTACCGTTGACGCTTTCACCCGAGTCAATGCTTTCGCCGTGGGGCGAAACAAGGCGGTAGCTGACCTCTCTGTCACCGACAAGGTCAAGATCCACGCTCATAATACATTTCGTGTATTTCTTTTTAAGCTCGGTTGTGACGTAAAAATCACGGATTCTGCCTCTGCGGCTTCTTTTGAGAATATAAACATCACGGAAGATTCCGCTCATTCGCCACATATCCTGATCCTCAAGATATGAGCCGTCGCACCACTTGAGCACAAGCATTGCAAGCCTGTTTGAACCTGCTTGAACAAAATTATTGATATTGAACTCGCTCGTCATGTGGCTGACCTGACTGTATCCGACAAATTTGCCGTTTATCCAAAGATAAAAGCAGGAATCGACACCCTCAAAGTTGAGAAAAAGGTCACGTGAAAGGTCGTTCTCATCAATATCAAAGTCACGGATATAAATTCCGCACGGGTTGTCGTCGGGGACATACGGCGGATCGCAGGGGTATGGGTAGTCCGAATTGGTGTAGTTCGGAGCGTCATAGCCCTTGTCGAGCGCCATTTGCCAGTTCATTGGGACCTTTATTTTGTCATAATTGCCGTTAATTTCATAATCTGCGGCGTAAAAGCCGTCCTCAACGTCAATTATCGTATTATAAAATCTGAAATCCCATTCGCCGTTAAGAAGCTGAAAATATTTTGACTCCTCTCTCGACTTTGTGAGAGCGTTCTCCTCATTGAGATAGGGAATGAAATATGCGTGAGGTTCTTCACAGCCGACATGTAAGGTTGTCGGATCCTCGTAGTATTTTGGTATATTCAGCATTGGTTTTCCTCCGATCAAAGCTCGATTTTAGCCTTTCTTGAGTTAATCGCGCGGAAGATCGATGTTTCGAACTTCGGCTTTCTCGAATATGTGTAGAGTCCGTTCTGCTCCTGCTCAACGTCGTAAAGCTGAGTATAGCAGAATCCGAACATCCTGTCATTGTCAAGCAATGCGTCCGTGAGGCCCTTGTAGCGCTCAATAAATTCATACTTGTTCTTCGGTGCATTGCCATAGCCCCACGCGTTCTGTTCATTTTCGTTAACAGACCAGCGGATTCCGCCGTATTCGCTGATGAAGGTCGGTCCGCCGGGGTATTTCTGACGGCGCTCATGGTTATCGTAGAGCTTACCCTCGGTCATGAGCATATCAAAATGCTCCTTGAACACCTTCGGATCCTGCTCATAGTCATGAAGGTCAAAAATATCGGTGATAACATGGAAGTTGCCGCTTGTATCAATACACGGACGGGTCTTATCGAGTGCCTTTGTCGTCTTATAAATAAGGGCAAGGGCATCGTCGAACTGCTTCCTTCCGTCATAGTCCCATGTCTCATTGAGCGGACACCAGCCGATGATTGCCGGGTGATTAAAATCACGCTCAACCTCCTCGATCCACTCCGGAATTACGGAATAAACAATGTTCGGATTGGAATGGTCAAGTCCCCAGTTCGGGTATTCGCCCCACACAATGTAACCCATCTTGTCACAATTATAAAGAAATCTCGGCTCAAAAATCTTCTCGTGAAGTCTTGCACCGTTGAAGCCGACATCAAGAGATATCTGAATATCTTTGATCATGGCTTCCTCGCTCGGAGCGGTGTAAATTCCGTCGGGATAGAAGCCCTGGTCGAGAACAAGACGCTGGAAAACGGATTTGCCGTTGATAAGGAACTTCTGACCGTCGAGCTTTACGTCACGAAGGCCGAAATAGCTGTCAACCTTATCCTCGTTAAAGCGAAGCTCAAGATCATAAAGTCTGCCCTCGCCGACCTCCCAGAGATAAGCCTCTTTAAGGTCAAGGTGAGCGGTTATCAAACCTCCCTCAGTCTCAACGCTTGCCGCACCCATGATTCTCTCCTGATAGAGGGCAAGAGCTTCAAACTTGCCGGTGCCGATGACCTCTGCCTGAATATCAACAGAGCAGTTTTCAACGTTTGGGAAAACCTTGATGCTCTTGATTCTCGAATCGGGAACAAACTCAAGCCAAACCGTTTGCCATATACCCGTTGTCCTTGTATAATCACAGTCGTGAGAATAATACTCCTCGCTCTGTTTTCCTCTCGGCTGAAGGGGATTTCTTGTATCGTCCTCGGCGTAAACCGTCAGAACGTTTGTGCCGCCGTTGAGATAGTCCGTGATATCGAATTCAAACGAGATGTAGCCGCCCCTATGCGTGCCGACCTCCTTGCCGTTCACATATACGGTAGCCTTATAATCAACAGCACCGAAGTGAAGAATTGTTCTCAGATCGGCAAACTTCTCGGGAACGGTAAATTCTCTCTGATACCAAACGGCATCCATGAAGTCCTTGTACTCAACTCCCGAAAGCACACTCTCGGGGCAGAAAGGAACGTTTATTGTTCTTTCAAGCTTTGTCTGCGGCTCGTAATATTTCTTAGCAAGACCGCTCTTGGACTTGTCGATTTCAAAGCTCCACTTTCCGTTGAGGTTCAGCCACTCTCTGCGCTGAAACTGCGGATTCGGATGCTCCGGACGGGGTATATTGATCATATGATATTTTCCTCCATAATTATATTCAGTTTATCATACCATATTAAAAAAGATTATACAAGTAATTATATATATTTTTTACAAAAACCGAGGTGAGAAAAACAAAGGCTTCCTCACAGTCAAATATATTCGCTTCCGGCTTTATGGCAAAAAAACTTGTAACGATGCCATATTGGAGTCTGCAATTTGCTGTGATAAAGAACTATTCATATGTGTCGTGACAGCATAGGATCAAGGTCGAACGATGACAAGAAATGACCTTTAAGCAATTAAACAATTCTAAAAAGCATTTCTTCATAAAATTTTTATTTTTCGCCGTATTTCTATTGAAAAAAAACGGACAAAATGATAGTATAGTATAAAATAGAGGGGTGTTTTTATGGAAGTTAAAAAAATGGAATCTCTAAAGGAGCTTTACAAAATCGGCAGAGGTCCGTCAAGCTCGCACACTATGGGTCCCGAAAAGGCGTGCAAGATTTTTAAAGAGCACAATCCGAAAGCCGACCGTTTTGAAGCAATTCTCTATGGCTCACTCTCAAAAACGGGAGTCGGTCACGGCACGGACAAGGTTATCAAAGTCACATTTGACCCTACCCCTTGCGATGTTATTTTCAACAATGAAGATCTTGAGCTTCCGCATCCCAACACAATGGACCTGATCGCCTATAAGGACGGCGTTGAAATTAAAAGAATCCGTGTTCTCAGCGTCGGAGGCGGAAAAATTGAAATCGTCGGCTACAAAAATGTCGATCCGCCGAAAATTTACGGGCTGTCAGCCTTTTCCGAGATTGTCGAGCATTGCAGAAAAAATCACATGAAGCTTTGGCAGTATGTCGAGGAGGTTGAGGGAATCGAAATTAGAGATTATCTCATGAAAATCTGGAATCAGATGAAGTTGAGTATCCATATCGGTCTTGAAACCGAGGGAGTTCTCCCGGGCGGACTGAACGTCAAGAGAAAGGCGAAAAAGCTCTATTCTCATCAGCATATCGACGAAAGCGCTCAAACCAAGGAAAACCGCGTTGTTTCCGCCTATGCATTCGCCGTAAGCGAGCAGAATGCGGACGGAGAGGTCATCGTAACAGCCCCGACCTGCGGCTCGGCAGGTGTTATGCCGTCGGTGTTGTATTATCAGCAGATGAAAAGGGGCTATACCGACCTTGAGATAGTCCGTGCACTTGAAACAGGCGGAATAATCGGTAATCTGGTAAAGACCAACGCTTCGATTTCGGGCAGTGAATGCGGCTGTCAGGCGGAGATAGGAACGGCGTGTGCAATGGCTTCTGCCGCACTCGGCGAGCTTTTCTCTCTTGAAATGGATAAAATAGAGTATGCCGCTGAAATTGCAATTGAACACCACCTCGGACTGACCTGTGATCCGATTTGCGGACTGGTTCAGATTCCGTGCATTGAGCGCAATGCCGTTGCGGCAATGAGGGCAATAAATGCCGTCAGCCTCGCAAGCTTTTTGAGCGACACAAGAAAGATTTCCGTCGATGAGGTCATCGAGGTCATGAGAATGACGGGCAAGGATATCCCCGGACGCTACAGAGAAACCGCCGAAGGCGGACTTGCAACATTAAACATTAAATAAATTTTGTATATTTGTCTGCCGTAAATATTGCATTTATTTCTGCGGCGTGATAAAATAGAAAGTACCATATAAGCGGCTGAGAATTCGGCCGACAGAGAGAGGAGAAGCATTATGGCATTAAGTGAAAAGTTTAAGATTGGAACAAAGACCCCGAACCTCTATCTCAGCGGCTACAAGGGTCATTTTGTGGCAGGAAGAAGCCATTTGAATTATTATATAGACATCACCTCGCAGAAATCATGTCTTTCCGAGGCGAAGGCAGTTGCAAAGGCAATTGCCCCGAACTACAAGCTCCATACGGAGATCGACACAATTCTTTGCCTTGACGGCACAGAGGTTATCGGTACATGTCTTGCAAGCGAGCTGACGAAGAATGACCTTGCAAGCATCAACGCAAACAGAGCGATTAACATTCTTGCCCCCGAGTACACGGCAAGCAACCAGCTCATGTTCCGTGATAACATTGTTCAGATGATTCAGGGCAAGCAGGTGCTTATCCTTGCCGCTTCGGTCGTTACCGGCAGCACGGCTCAGAACGCATTTGAAGCTATCCGTTATTATGCGGGTACACCGGTCGGAATCGCTTCTATTTTCGCAACAATGAAAGAGTGTGAAAACTTCCCCGTTGTATCGGTATTCGATCCTCACGACCTGCCCGAATATGAGAGCCATTCAGCTATGGAATGTCCTCTTTGCAAGAAGGGCGAGCGCATTGACGCACTCATCAACAGCTTTGGCTGCTCGATGCTTTAATTAAAACAATATAATAACCTCCGTCTGTAAGTGTAAGCCTACAGGCGGAGGTTTCGGTTTTATTTAAAGAAACTGTCCATCGTAACGCCGAGAATTTCGCATATTTTTTGCAGCGTATTCGCAAGCGGCAGTCCTATTCCGTTTTCATATTTTGAAACAGACGAACGATCCATTTCAAGCATATCTGCAAGCTGTTGCTGAGTAAGTCCGCTGTTTTTTCTTGCTTTCTTAAAGTTTTCGGAAAAGTTCTTTTGTAAATTCCCCCATAAAATAAAAAGTGCGCAGCCGAAACCACGCACGAAAAATACACGGCTTGATTGTTGCGACACAAACCCAAATTCACAAAAAAGACGAATGCGGAAAAGCCGGTATTTTTACACAAAAATACATTCATCTTTTTTGTTAGTTATTAAATTGGTTTATGTCGCAAAAATATTATATCTTCTTTATAATAAAAAATCCAGTATTTTTTATTTTGTGCAACAATTTCACAAAATAACAATTGCATTGATCCATTCTTCCGAAAAAAAATCAAGCCTGCTTTGTCAATCAAGGCAGGCTTGTACTGTTTTATTTAAGAACTATGTCGCCGTTCTCAACGTCAACCGTGATTGACGTTACTGGAGTGTCGATATTGTCGATAATCTTCTCGGCAATCTTGTCCTCGACCTTGCGTCGAATATTATTTCTGAGGTCTCTCGCTCCCCTCGTTCCGCCCACAGATTCCTTTGCAAGCTCTGCAACGGCTTCATCGGTATAGGTGAACATTATGCCTTTATCCCTGAGCGGCTCCCTGAACTCGTCAAGCATGAGTACGGCAATCTTTTTGAACGCATCTTCGTCAAGGTCATTGAACACTACAATTTCATCGACTCTGCCGAGAAATTCGGGTCTGAGAAACTCCCTGAGTGCCTTTAGCGCCTTTTCCTTATTGACATCGCCCTGCGTTTTTCCGAAGCCGAGAGCGCCTTCAGAGCGACTGCTGCCGGCGTTGGAGGTCATAACGATAACCGTGTTTTCAAAGCTTACCGTCCTGCCCTGCGCATCGGTGATCTTGCCCTCATCAAGAATCTGAAGAAGAATGTTCATAACGTCGGGATGCGCCTTTTCTATCTCATCAAAAAGGAGAACCGAATACGGCTTACGGCGAACCTTCTCTGTCAACTGACCCGCCTCATCATAGCCGACATAGCCCGGCGGCGAACCGATAATTCTCGAAACGCTGTGCTTCTCCATAAACTCGGACATATCAAGCCTGATAAGAGTCTCAGGCGTGTCAAAAAGTTCGTTTGCAAGCTGCTTTACAAGCTCGGTTTTTCCGACACCCGTCGGTCCGACAAAGATAAACGATGCCGGCCTTCTTCTCGGGCTGACGCATATTCTTCCGCGTCTGACGGCTTTCGAAACAACGTCAACCGCCTCGTCCTGACCGATTACCTTTGCCTTGAGCTTCTTGTCAAGATCGGCAAGTCGGCGAAGGTCGCTTTCAACTATCTTCTGCGCCGGAATGCCTGTCCAAAGCTGAATTACCCTTGCGAGATCCTCCTCTGTAACCGGAGAATTTTCAACCAGCGGGATAAGCTGATTTATTCTTGTCTCGCACTGCATTATATCCTGCTTTACCTTGGCGATCGCCTCGTAATCCGGCTCCTCCGCCTCCATGAGATCCTGCTCACGAATTATAAGATCCGCCTTTTCATTGAGCTTATTTTCATATTCGCTGATGTTCTTGTTTCTCAGGTTCGCACAGGTGCAGGCTTCATCAAGCAGGTCAATAGCCTTGTCCGGCAAAAATCTGTCATTGATAAATCTCTCCGAGAGCGTAACTGCGCTGTGAACAAGAGTATCGCTTATCTGAACCTTATGATAATTCTCGTAATAATCCTTTATGCCGAGAAGCATTTTATAGGTGTCCTCAATCGACGGCTCCTCAACCTTAACGGGCTGCAAGCGTCTTTCGAGGGCGGCATCCTTCTCAATATACTTTCTGTATTCAGTAAAGGTCGTTGCGCCGATAATCTGAACCTCGCCCCTTGAAAGAGCAGGTTTGAGAATATTTGCGGCGTTCATTGAGCCTTCGGAGTCTCCGCCCGTACCGACAAGGTTATGCACCTCATCAATAAAGAGAATAATGTTGCCCTCAGCCTTAACCTCTTCAACAAGACCCTTTACTCTGCCCTCAAACTGACCTCTGAACTGCGTACCGGCAACAAGCGAGGTGAGGTCGAGAAGCTGAATTTCCTTATTGGCAAGCTTTGCCGGAACCTCACCGTTGGCAATTCTGAGAGCCAAGCCCTCTGCAATAGCGGTTTTACCGACTCCCGGCTCACCTATAAGACAGGGATTGTTCTTTGATCGGCGGCAAAGAATTTGAATCGTTCTGTAAATTTCGTTGTCTCTGCCGATTATTCTGTCAATTTTTCCCTCTTTTGCTTTTCTTGTAAGGTTGGTGCAATAAAGCGGAAGATATTTGCGCTTTTTCGACTTCTTTTCGCCTTTATTCTTGCCTTTGCTTTTTTCTTTAACTTCCGTATCGGGAACATCGGTGAAATCATCCTGCTCGTCCTTATTCATAAAGCCCTGCATGAACGGGAAGGTCGGCGTTCCGCCCGGCTCGAAGCCCTCGCCCTCGTCGCCCATGCCCATCATGGCGCCGAACTGCTCGCTCATTGCTTCGTAGTCGTCCTCCGTTATTCCCATGTTTTCCATCATTTGCTTTATCGGACCCGTAGATTCCATGGCACATTTCAGGCAAAGCCCCTCCTGATGGGAGCTTTTGTCGCCGTCCATTCTTGTCATGAATATAACAGCAGGTCTGATGCCGCATTTGCTGCACATTATTTGCTTCATATTTATCTCCTGTTATTTTTTGCTGAATTTTTCTTTGAACTGCTTAAACACTCCGGGAAGATAGCTGACAAATGCCACAACCGTCAGCAATGCCGAAATCGCAACGAGCACGATGAGCATTGTATCGGGAATTGTCCAAAGGCTGTTGAAGGCTCCTACATCGGGAGCGAAAGCAAACAGCGCTATCATTACGAAGTAAAATACGCAGGTCGCAACCTTGCCGTAAATCTCAGCCGCACTCGGCTTAAGACCTATGGCTATCATAATTCCTCCGAAGAGGACCATTACAAACTCTTTTATAATAAAAACAAGGAATATCCAACTGAATGTTTTGATAAGCGAATCCGTGCTGGAGCTGAACCTGATGTAAAGAAGAACGGCAATTGTTATCTGAGTCAGCTTATCCGCCACGGGATCAAGCACCTTGCCGAGTTCGCTTATTTGATTAAAGCGGCGTGCTATCTTGCCGTCAAGGCAATCGGAAAGTCCGGAAAGAGCAAGCACGAACACCGCCCAGATAATATTGTTCGGGATAGAATCATTGAGAAAAAGATATGCAAAGACAGGAACCATAATGATTCTTGCAAATGAAAGCCAGTTCGGAATTGTGTTCCAATTTTTAAAAAGATCCTTAACCATTTTTATATACCCCCGTAGGAATTATTGAAAGTTTTGATATTCTCGGCAATCTTATCGTTTGAAATAACCGCCTGCACGATGACCGAAGAATCTATCGCATTTACATATTTCGCATTATACACCACATGGGAGGATATTTGCAAGCCCACGCTCAAAACTATTACAGCCATAACACCGCAGCCGAAGCCGAGAAGAGCGCCCAGAAATCTGTTTGCCTTTTTAAGTATCGGCAGCTTTTTCAATGAATCCAAAAGATGAATTATCCATGTGAACAAGAGTCTGACCGCTATGTAAATAAGCACAAATACAATAAGCTTTGCAAGGTATCTCTCCGTGCTGCCGAAAAGACTTGTGTTGCTGTATATCCAGTCCGTCACGGCACCGCAGAAAATTCTCGCCGCCAAAAGCGCAACGATAAACGAACCGAATTTAAATATCGTCTGAACAAGTCCCTGTCGGTAATATCTTACCGTCATCAGCACAATTACTGCCGCAAGGATTATATCAACTATATGCTCCTGCATTATTTGCTTACCTGCCTTTCGTCCGTGGTTCCTCTCGTTTTATAACTTTTTATATTCACGCCGGTCAGAATATATGTCCTGCCGCCGTCAACCGTCACTCTTTTAGGCTCGCCCGTGAAATAAATCGTTCCGACCTGCTTGCCTCGATTGTTAAACGTTTTGACCTCGCTGTCAAAAAGAACAGCGACGTATTTTCCGTCCGTATCAACGCTTCTTATTTCCTTATCGAAATCAACGGTAAACCTCTCCTTGTTGCTGCTGTTGTAAAAACTGAGCGTTGAAAGCGATGAGCTGCCGTATTTTGAAAGAGCAAGAACCGACGAGCCGTCCTGACTCACGCAATAATTGTGAAGCTTATCGGAATTGAACTTCAGGTCGTCCTGCCTGTTCGTATTGTTTTTGATGTACGATTTAAGGTTATCGCCCACGGCAACAATGTTGTTGCCCTTGATATAATTCACCTTCAAAAGCGTTGTTCCGCCGTAATCAAAGCATGCGGCATATTCGTCCGCCTTGCTGAGGTTGAAAACATAAAGCTTTGAAGATATCTCACCGTTCAAAGCCTTAATTGCGGCAACTGCGGCATATTTTCCGTTCGGTGAAAGGTCGGTATCCGTGATCCTCTCGTCGCTGAAATTCCATGTGAATTTCTCTTTGCCGTTTTTGTCATAAACCGTCAGCACGGACTGGGCGTCCTTGCCGTAGGTCGCAACCGCATAATTGCCCTTTGACCCTATCGCCGCCGCCATGATATTTTTATCAAGCGACTTTTCGATTACGGTATCCGAGCCTCGCTGAACTCTGAATTTGCCCGAATCAAGGTCAAAAACAATCATTTTTGAGCCTTTGCTTTTCATCACCGGGTTTGAATATGTGTGGCTTTTCGGCATAATCTCCTTTGCCGAGGAGGTCAGCGAAATTGTTTTATCGTCAAGCAAAAGATTTAGATTTGAATTGTTTACCGTGATATTCTTAACCTTGCCGGCACTTATTTCATAGGGATATCCGTCGCCCGAGCCGAGACTCATAAAATAAGTTTTAACATCGGCCGTAAAGGTCGATACCGTCATATTACCGAGCTTCTGAGCTGCCGTCATAACAATAAGAATTACAACGGCAACAGCTAAAACGATTGTCAGAATTTTCTTTGAACGATCCGTTATTCTAAACTTGAATTTTTTTGATTTTCCCGAGCTTTTCAAACTTCTGCCTCCCCATAGCTTACATAATCAAGAAAAAGTCCGCACGCAGGGGCGGTTCTGCCCGCCTTTTCTCTGTCCCTACTTTCTATTATAGCTGTCAGTGTGTCTTTTTCAATTCTTTTTTCTGAAATTTCTATTAACGAGCCGACCATTATCCTCACCATGTTATAAAGAAAACCGTTGCCCTCAACGTAAAAATCGACCTCATCGCCGTTCCTTACAACGCCGCAGTCATAAATCGTGCGAACCGTATCCTCAACGCTGCTGCCCGAGGAGCAAAAACCGGCAAAATCGTGCGTTCCTATGAATTGCTTTGCCTGTTCATTTAAAATATCGGCGTCAAGCTTTGATTTATAATGCCATGCATAGTTCTTGAGAAACGGATTTTTCGCCTGCGAGTTCCATATCCTGTAAAGATATCTCTTGCTTTTGCAATCGTACCTCGGGTGAAAATCAAGCGGCACTTCCTTACAGGATTTGACAGCCACACAGTCGGGTAATACGGCATTGAGCGCACCGGTCAAGCGGCAGCATTCAATGGAGCTCTCCGTCCTCAGCGTACAGCAAAAATCGTTCGCATGAACGCCGGCATCAGTGCGACTGCAGCCCGTTATGCTTTCACGCACGCCGAGAATTTTTTCAACGGCGTCCTGCAAGCATTCCTGGACGGTTATTCCGTTCGGCTGAACCTGCCAGCCGTGAAAGTCCGTGCCGTCATACATCAGGCGAAGCGCAAGGTTTCTCATTTAACAAGCACCGCCTTGAAATAATAATTCAGTACAATAATTCCCGCGAAATAAACAAGTGCTGCGCCGAGCCACACAAAGTCCGTTGCTCTGAGCTTCATTTGTTTCATTCTCGTTCTTCCGGGACCGCCCGTATAGCAACGGCAATCCATTGCGTCGGCAAGCTCGTATGCACGTCTTATCGAAGAGACAAAAAGAGGAACAATGATAGGCACAAGTGCCTTGACTCTTTGCATAAAGCTGCCGTTATCAAGGTCGGCTCCCCTCGCCTTCTGAGCGTTTGTGATTCTGTCTATCTCGTCAATGAGAGTCGGGATAAAGCGCAGAGCCAGCGTCATCATCATTGCGAGCGTTGACACGGGCACTTTTATGAGCTTGAGCGGAGCAAAAAGCTTTTCAAGGGAATCCGTCAGAACGGTCGGCGTTGTCGTGTATGTCAAAAGTGAGCTGATAACAACAAGACAGACAATTCTTATCGCCATAAACAGAGCGGTAAAAAGTCCGTTTGTCGTGATGTGGATAAAATGCCAGTTCACAAGCTCCGTGCCGCCTCTAATATAGAAAATGTTCAATATCGATGTGAACAGAACAATAACGACGATCGGCTTGAGACTTTTTGCGACCATCTTCACGGGAACCTTTGAAATTATATTAACCGTCAATGTGAAAAGCACCATAAGACCGAGCGCCTCAAAGCTTTTGCACATAAAAATCGAAACAATGAACAAAACCGTCAGTATGATTTTCATTCTTGCGTCCATGCGATGAATCGGCGATTCAACGTTGTAATACTGACCTATAGTAATGTCTTTTAACACCGTTTGCACCTCCTGTGCAGGGAAAATAATAGCGGTTTACCTCGTCAAAACCTCAACGGCACGGTCAACGGTATAGACCGAGCCGAAATCATGTCCGTTGTTTTTGAGTATTTCAAATACCTTTGAAATCTGCGGAATGTTAAGTCCTATTTCTCTGAGCCTTTCGGCGTGTGAATAGACCTCGTCAACCGTTCCGTACATTTCAAGCCTTGCGTTGTTCATGACGGCAACCTTGGTTGCTATCTTCGCAACGTCCTCCATGCTGTGTGAAACAAGCAGGACGGTACTTCCCGTTTTTTCACGGTAATTCTTTATCATATCAAGTATTGTGTCTCTGCCTATCGGGTCGAGACCGGCAGTCGGCTCGTCAAGAATAAGAACCTTCGGCTGCATTGCGATAACTCCCGCTATTGCGGCTCGTCTTTTTTCACCGCCCGAAAGGTCAAACGGTGATTTTTCGAGCAATTCCTTTTTAAGTCCGACATATGCCGCCGCCGAAACGACTCTTTTCGCTATCTCCTCATCGGGAAGCTTCATATTCTTCGGACCGAATGAAATATCCTTATACACGGTCTCCTCAAAGAGCTGATATTCGGGATACTGGAAGCAAAGACCAACCTTGAAGCGAGCTTCTCTTGTCGCCTTTTTATCCGACCAAATGTCAATGCCGTCAACAACTACCTTACCGCTGTTTGGCTTGAGAATTCCGTTAAAATGCTGAACGAGGGTGCTTTTACCTGAACCCGTGTGGCCGATAACCCCGACCAGCTCACCCTCTTCAATATCAAGATTTATATTGTCGATAGCCTTTGATTCACTCGGCATTCCCTCATTGTAGAGATGAGTAACGCCCTGCATTGAAAGTATCGGCATCACTTTCTCACCTCCAAAACCTTGAGAATAGCCTCGGCACATTCATTTTCATCGAGTATATCTTCCGGAAGTTTGAATCCTTTTTTCCTGAGCCTGTAGGCAAGCTCTGTAGCCTGCGGCACGTCAAGTCCCAGCTTTTTCATTCTTTCAACGTTCCTGAAAACCTCTTTCGGAGTACCGTCCATTGCAATTCTGCCGCCGTCCATAACGATTACTCTGTCTGCCTTAACCGCCTCGTCCATATAGTGAGTGATGAGTATAACGGTGATTCCGAACTCCCTGTTGAGCTTCATTACCGTGTCCATGACCTCTTTCCTGCCCTGCGGGTCAAGCATGGCCGTAGGCTCGTCCATGACGATACACTTGGTGTTCATTGCAATAACGCCGGCAATAGCGACTCTCTGCTTCTGTCCGCCGGAAAGACGGTGAGGCTCACGCTTGCGGAATTCATACATTCCGACTGCCTTCAATGCGCTGTCAACAGCTTTTCTTATCTCCGAAGGCTCAACTCCGAGATTTTCGGGGCCGAACGCAACGTCGTCCTCAACGATCGTCGCAACGATCTGATTGTCCGGGTTCTGAAAAACCATACCGACGGTTTTGCGAATATCAACCGTCTTTTCCTCGTCCGACGTGTCCATGCCCTCGACCGTGACCTTACCCTTGTTCGGAACAAGTATGCCGTTAATTAGCTTTGCAACCGTTGATTTGCCGCAGCCGTTATGACCGAGCACAGCAAGAAACTGCCCCTCAGGCACTTCAAGACTGAAATCGTTAACCGCGTTAACGATCCCCTCGTCCTCCAGCTCGTAGGCAAACGAAACGTTATCGAATTTTATAATGGTATCGCTCATAGTCAGTGTTTCTCCGAATTACTTTTTCCAAATTGCAGATGCGCCGCATGGGAGAACCATGCCCGTCTGCGTCACAGGCAAGCCTATCTCGCTGCCCGTCACCTTTCCGCCGAATTTCGGCACGACAAGCGCACCCAGAATATACTGCATAACAGCCGGCGAAAGTCCCGTTGTATATGAATTTATAAGCATCATTATCGGGTCATCAGAAAGCACCTCGGTGCAAAGCTCAACAAAGCCGTAAACCTCATCCTCAAGCTTCCAGACTTCGCCGCCGGGGCCTCTGCCGTATGACGGAGGATCCATGATGATAATATCATATTTATTGCCCCTGCGTATTTCACGCTGAACAAATTTTATACAGTCGTCAACAATCCATCTTACGGGTCTGTCGGCTACATGGGAAGCGGCGGCATTTTCCTTTGCCCAGTTAACCATGCCCTTTGAGGCGTCAACATGGACAACCTGCGCCCCTGCTTTAAGGCAAGCTACTGTTGCGCCGCCCGTGTAGGAAAACAGGTTGAGCACCTTTACGGGTCTGCCTGCATTTCTGATAAGCTCAGCCGTATAATCCCAATTGACTGCCTGCTCGGGGAAAATTCCCGTGTGCTTGAAGCCCATGGTTTTGACATTAAGACCAAGCTCTTTATAATCAATACGCCAAGCGTCGGGAGTTTTTCTTAAAATCTCCCAGTGACCTCCGCCCGTTGAAGAGCGGAGATATCTGGCATTGGCTTTTTTCCACATGGGATGCTTCTTGGGAGTTTTCCAAATGACCTGCGGATCGGGACGAATAAGGATAACATCACCCCAACGTTCAAGCCTTTCTCCGTCGGAGCAATCCAGCAATTCATAATCCTTCCAGCCGTCGGCAACTCTCATTCTGACATCCTCCGTTTATATAAGTCTCTCTTTAACTACCTGTGCAATTTCCTCGGCAAGGGTCTGAATCATGTCCTTATCCCTGCCCTCGAGCATAACTCTTACAAGCGGCTCTGTACCCGAAACACGAACAAGCACTCTGCCCGACTCACCAAGCTCCTTTTCTGCGCTTGCAATAGCTTTCTTGATCTCCTCGTCCTTGTCATAGCGAGCCTTGCCCATCTGGGAAACTCTTACGTTGATAAGAACCTGCGGAAAAACTTCCATCTCGGCGGCAAGCTCGGAGAGCTTTTTGCCCGTTCTCTTCATAACTGCAAGCAATTGGAGAGCAGTAAGCTGTCCGTCACCCGTTGAAGCGAAGTCAAAGAAAATAACGTGACCCGACTGTTCGCCGCCTATCTTAAAGTTATTCTCTCTCATATTTTCAAGAACGTATCTGTCACCGACTTTTGTAATCTCGCTCTTGATGCCGTTCTTCTTGCAGAATTCAAAGAAGCCCATGTTGCTCATAACCGTAACAACGGCTGTATCAGCGGTGAGGACTCCCCTGTTTTTCATATCCTTGGCGCAGATTGCAATAATCTTATCGCCGTCAACAACCTCGCCGTTCTCGTCAACAGCCAACATTCTGTCGGCATCACCGTCGAAAGCGAAGCCTACGTCGCAGCCGTATTCCTTAACATATCTCTGAAGTCCGTCAAGATGAGTCGAACCGCACTCACGGTTGATATTGATCCCGTTCGGCATTGACGACTTGATGTGGCAGTCAACCCCAAGCTCGGTAAAAAGATCGGGAGCCGTTACGCTTGCCGCACCGTTAGCGCAGTCAAGAGCAACCTTATAGCCCGAAAAATCAATATCCTCAACCGTGGAAATAAGATGACGTGTGTAATCAAACGTCGGCATCTCGGAGCTTCTGATACGTCCGATATCAGCGCCTATCTTAACAGGCGGCTGAGTTACGCCGTCAAGGATAATCGCTTCAATTTTCTCCTCCAGTTCATCGGGAAGCTTATAGCCGTCCGCCTGAAAGATTTTGATGCCGTTGTATTCGCACGGGTTATGCGAAGCGGTGATCATGACCGCTGCATCATACTCATATTTTTTAACAAGGAATGCAACCGCAGGCGTGGGAAGCACGCCGAGCTGCATAACATCTGCACCGACCGAGCAAAGGCCTGCAGTGATCGCAGAGCAAAGCATATTTGATGAAATTCTTGTGTCCATTCCGATCATAACTCTCGGACGCTTTTTGTTCTCGTCAATAAGAACCATCGCAGCCGCACGGCCGATCTGCATGGCAAGCTCGCATGTAAGCTCCGAGTTTGCAACTCCTCTTGCACCGTCTGTTCCGAATAATCTGCCCATAAAATGACCTCCGAATTATAGTTCAAATTTTTGCTGTTCCATCAGCGGAACCGGGTTGTTATTAGCTCCGTTCTGTGCTGGCATCGGCATACCCAAATGTGCATAGCCGGCAGGCGTAACCATACGCCCTCTCGGAGTTCTCGAAAGAAATCCGATCTGCATCAGATACGGTTCATAGACATCTTCTATTGTGATCGCTTCCTCGCCTATCGCAGCGGCGATCGTTTCAAGTCCGACGGGACCTCCGTTATAGTTCTTTATCATCGCCGTAAGAAGAAGTCGGTCGATTGAATCGAGACCGAGCGGGTCAACCTCAAGGCGGTTGAGCGCAAGGTCGGCATTTTCGTCGGTAATAACGCCGTTGCCGAGCACCTGTGCAAAGTCACGGACACGTTTCAAAAATCTGTTTGCGATTCTCGGTGTTCCTCTTGAACGGGAGGCTATCTGATAAGCTCCCTCGTCGGTAATTTCTATATTAAGTATTCCTGCGCTTCTTTTAACGATACTGCTGAGATCCTCGGGCGAATACAGCTCAAGTCTTGCAATAACGCCGAAACGGTCACGAAGCGGAGCACTGAGCTGACCTGCCCTTGTTGTTGCGCCGACAAGGGTGAATCTCGGCAGATCTATTCTTATGCTTCTTGCCGACGGTCCCTGACCGATGATTATATCAAGCGCATTGTCCTCCATCGCGGGATAGAGAACCTCCTCTACGCTCCTGTTCATTCTGTGAATTTCATCAATGAAAAGCACATCGCCCTCGCTGAGATTTGTAAGCAATGCAGCCAGATCCTTCGGCTTTTCGATTGCAGGACCCGAGGTCACACGGAAGTTAACGCCCATCTCGTTGGCAATTATACCTGCAAGAGTTGTCTTTCCGAGACCCGGAGGGCCGTAAAGAAGCACATGGTCAAGCGGTTCGTTTCTCTTTTTTGCCGCTTCTATATAAATTGAAAGATTTTCCTTAACCTTAGTCTGTCCGATATAGTCGCTCATCGTCCTCGGACGAAGCTGAAACTCCACATCGGAATCGTTATCCATATACTCGGGAGCGACTATTCGGTTTTCAAAGTCCATATCCTCCATGCCGTTCCCTCCTTATATCAGTGATTTAAGTGCCTGTCTTATAAGCTCCTCAACCGGCAGGGTGCTGTCAAGCTTACCGAGTGCCGCCGCAGCTTCCGACCTGCTGTAGCCGAGCTGAACGAGAGCTTCTATCGCCTCGCCCACATTCTCGGCACCTGCCGTCATCTGAACCGCTCCGACAAGCTCGGACTGCTCCTCGGTAAGTTCTGTGCTGAACTTATTTTTGAGCTCAAGAATAATTCTGTTGGCTATCTTCGCTCCGACGCCCTGTGCCTTTGTTATAGCCTTTGCGTCGCCCGAAGCAATGCTTAAAGCAAGCTTATCGGGAGTCAGAACGGAGAGTATCGCAAGCGCCGCCTTTGGACCTACACCCGAAACGGTGATAAGCTGCTTAAAGGAATCAAGCTCGTTTGGAGTTGTAAATCCGTAAAGCTCCATTGCGTCCTCACGAACGTTGAGGTAGGTGTAAACCGTTGTTTCCGTGTTGAGTGCAACATTTTTCAGTGTATTCATGGTGGAAAAGCAGAAAAACGCAATTCCGCCGCACTGAATCGCCAGTCCGTTCCGGTCAAGGGCAACTACCTTGCCTGTAAGAGAATATATCATCGTTTCCCGCCTTTCGATAAATTATTTTTCCTGCCGCTCCTGTGGGGTGCTTAGATGAATTTTTAGCCTTGGGTAGATGTGGAAATCGCCCCTGCGAATTCATCTTCTCTGTATATTATCAATAATACTTCTTCAGCTTTCCGACGAGCGAACCGCTGGTGTGTGCATGGCAAATAGCCATTGCAAGGGCGTCCGCCGTGTCGTCGGGCTTCGGTATTTCGTCAAATTTCAGCATAATTCGCATCATTTCCTGCACTTGCTTTTTCTCGGCTCTGCCGTAGCCGACAACGCTCTGCTTCACCTGAAGCGGCGTGTATTCGGCGATTTCAAGCCCGTGGAGCTGCGCCGTCAGCACGATAACTCCCCTCGCCTGCGCAACGTCAATGACTGTCTTTGCATTTGTGTTGTAGAAAAGCTTTTCAATCGCCATGACATCGGGTTTATATTGGGTCATTATCAAATCAAGCTCACGGTAAATGATCTCCAGTCGCTCGTTAAAAGGCGTTCCTGCCTTGGTTGTTATTGCGCCGTAGCCGAGCACCTTGAAATGATTGTTACTGTATTCCAGCACGCCGTAACCGATTATCGCATAGCCGGGATCAATTCCTAAAATAATCATTATTTCTTTTCGTCTCTTTCACGGATTACCATTTTCGTCGGCGTACCCTCAAGTCCGAAAACCTCACGAATCTGATTGTCGATATACCGCTGATAGCTGTAATGAAAAAGATCCTTGCGGTTGACAAAGCAGACAAATGTCGGCGGTCTTGTGGAAGCCTGAGTAATATAATATATTTTAAGCCTTCTGCCTTTATCAGTCGGCGGCTGAACTCTCGCCGTCGCTTCGGCAAGAATATCGTTGAGCTTTCCTGTAGAAATTCTCATTGCATTCTGAGTGTCAACAAACTTGATAAGCTCAAAGAGTCGGTCAAGCCGCTGACCCGTCTTTGCCGAAATAAAGATAATCGGCGCATACGACATAAACGAAAAATCGTTCATCAGCTTTTTACGGTAGCTGTCCATGGTCTTGCCGTCTTTCTCGACTGCATCCCATTTATTTACGGCGATAATACACGCCTTGCCGAGGTCGTGGGCAATTCCGGCAACCTTAGAATCCTGCTCCGTGAAGCCCTCCTGCGCGTCAATCATAATAACACACACGGTTGCTCTTTCAACAGCCATTCTCGCACGGAGAACGCTGTATTTTTCAATTGCTTCCTCAACCTTGCTCTTGCGGCGGATACCTGCCGTGTCAATGAAAATGAACTTGCCGAACCGGTTTTCAATCAACGTGTCGGTAGCGTCCCTCGTTGTGCCTGCGATATTTGAAACGATGACTCGCTCCTCGCCTGCAATGGCATTGATAAGTGAGGATTTGCCGACGTTCGGCTTGCCGATAACAGCAACACGGATTCTGTCGTCGTCCTCGTCCTCATCTTCCTCCTCGGGGAAATTTTTGATAACCTCATCGAGCAGATCGCCCGTGCCATGGCCGTGAACAGCCGAAACTCTTATCGGCTCGCCGAGGCAGAGGTTGTAGAACTCATAGAATTCCATCGGCGGCTCGCCTATTGTGTCGCATTTGTTTACGCAAAGTACGATCGGCTTTCCACTTTTAATAAGCATCGAGGCAACCTCCTGGTCGGTCGCAACAACACCTGTTCTCATATCGGTAACGAAAATTATAACGTCTGCGCTGTCAATGGCGATCTGAGCCTGGCGGCGCATCTGTGAAAGAATAACATCGTCCGAATCGGGTTCAATTCCGCCTGTATCAACTAAAAGGAAATTATGGTTGAGCCATTCGCAATCGCCGTAAATTCTGTCACGGGTAACACCCGGCGTATCGTCAACAATTGAAAGGCGCTGACCCACAAGCTTATTAAAAAGCGTGGATTTGCCGACATTCGGTCTGCCTACGACGGCAACTATCGGTCTTGCCATATTATCCCTCCTGTTCTCCTAAAATTTTATCAAGCAATTCATACCCGTCGTTCTCAACGGGTGTGACCTTTATTCCCATTTTTTGAGAAAGCTCCTCAACGGACATATCGTCAAGAAAAATATCTCTCTCGCTCCTCAACGCAACCGCCGGGAAAAGCAATTCGTCATAGAGCTTTGTGTTTTTGAGTCCAGCTATTATATCCTTGCCGCAGAGAAGTCCTGCAACGGTTATTCTCTCGCCGAACAGCCTGTTCGGGATTTTGACAACCTCAATTTGAATATTTGCGACCCTTTTTTCAACAGCCTTTGCAATATACTCGATAAGCCTGAAAGCTGCCGCGCCCGTCACCATTGTAATTCGGCGCTCCTTCGGCAGGGTGTATCCCTCGGGAATATCCTTTATCGCTTCTTCAAATTCATGTTTCAGCAAAGCCCACATTCCGACGCCGTTTTCAAGCTGTATAAAATCTCCGTATCGGCTGCAATCGGGCATCGGTAAATCGGCATTCAGATAAAACTCATCCGATGCAAAAGCTATATTCATATTATTATAACACATAAATTGAGAATTGTAACTATCAATTCGCGAAATTACATCCAAAGATTGTTCTTTTGTGAAAGGATTTAAGCCCGTCAGTCCGTCACGGTGGCAGGAAAGGCCGACAGGAACGGCGGCAATGCTCTGAACCGAAGGATACATCTTACCCAATTCCTCCAAAGAATAGGTCAACTCGTCACCGTCATTGTAGCCCGGGCACAGCACAAGCTGAGTATTGAGCTTTATACCTGCGTCGGCAAGCTTACGGACATAGTCAAGCACCTTGCCCGCTCGTTTGTTTCCCATCATCTTAACACGAAGCTCGGGATTCATCGTGTGAACGGAAATATTAACGGGACTGATGTGCATTTCGATTATTCTGTCAATATCCCTCTCGCCGATATTCGTGAGCGTAATATAGTTTCCGAAAAGAAAAGACAGACGCGAATCGTCGTCCTTGAAATAGAGGCTTTCACGCAAGCCCTTCGGCAACTGATCTATGAAGCAGAAAATGCAATTATTGGCACAGGAGCGCTGTTTATCCATAAGATAAGTCTCGAATTCAAGACCCGTTTCGCCCTCGCCAAGCTTCAGATGAATTGTTCGGCGTTTTCCGTTCGGCTTTTCAACGACAAGCACAGGTGCATCATCAATATAGAATTGATAATCAAGCACGTCACGAATCTCATGACCGTTTACACTTATCAGCTTGTCCCCTGCCTTCACAAAATGACGTGACGCAGGCGAATGGTGCTGAACAGATGAAATTTTAACAGCCATAAAGACCCTCCTTTGCTTGTTTTTTGTTGATATATTTATTCTAAAACCTCATTAAAGCCCCTTTTAGGGTAGCCATGTGTAGTTTTTACGTGAGATTTTTTCGTTAGGCGGATTTTATTCCAACGAAGGCAATATTTATATATGCCGAGGGGGATAAAATTCATTTTACTGAAAAAGGAACAATGCATTTATTTTTGACGAGAGATTTTTCGTTAGGTGGATTTTATTCCACCGAGGGCAATATTTATATATGCCGAGGGAGATAAAATTCGTTTTACTGAAAAAGGAACAATACATTTATTTTTGACGAGAGATTTTTTCGTTAGGCGGATTTTATTCCACCGAAGGCAATATTTATATATGCCGAGTGGGATAAAATTCGTCTAACGGAAAAAGATCCGTCAAAAAAGTCAAAAAGGCAGAGAACGGACACTATTTTACGGTCCAATCTCTACCTTCTCCGTTTCACATTGAAAAGACTTATGCGTCCTTCTTGACAACAAGCTTGCCGTTGTAATAACCGCAGGCTGAGCATACTCTGTGAGCTCTCTTGTACTCACCGCACTGCGGGCACTTTACAAGTGCCGGTGCTTCCATCTTCCAAACGTTTGAACGTCTCTTGTCTCTTCTCGCTTTAGAAACTCTTCTCTTCGGTACTGCCATTCTGAGCGCCTCCTTAATGCTGATAAATAATTCTTACTGATCTTCCTGTGTGAGCTGTAAGAGGGCGTCCCAGCGAGGGTCGTACTCCTTGCCGCAGTCACACGGACCGTCATTTAAGTCTTTGCCGCACCGGGGACAGATCCCGAGGCAGTCATCCCTGCACAACACCTTGGTAGGCAGGTTCAGGAGAATATCCTCCCGAACAAGCGGTTCGGCATCGTATCGGAGCGAATCGACAACAATGAATTCGTCATTGCCCTCGTCATTGTTAAGCTCCGTGACAAGCACATGCTCGATCGGCATTGAAAAGGTACGGTCAAAATCGGCCGCACATCTGTCGCAGGTGAGATCGAGAGTAAAATCAGCCTTCGCTTTAATGCTGACTATGCCCGTTGAGTTCTTGATTTCTCCCGTAACGCGAACGGGTGAATTAAAAGATTTTCCGCCGTAAATATCACAATCATTCATGTCAATCGTGAAATTCAAAGGCAGCGCCATGCCCTCATTATTAAAGACAGGCTCAAGCTCAACGAAATACATAAATACTCTTCACCTCAAATGTCATGCACCAAACATTATATAGTGTAAAACGCGATTTGTCAATAATAAAAATACAAAATCCACCGCTTTTTCCCGATTTTTTTCAGTCTTTGTCCGTTTCTTACAAAACAAACGTCAATATACAATTTTTTCCGATAGAATCAAAGCAGCGATATAACAAATATACATCAAAAATTATCTCTTTGAAAGGACTTCACTTTCATATTTTTCGACTTCGTTTAGCCAAGCACCGTCGGCGATCACGCCCTGACGTGCACAGTATTCCGCCCAAACATCGCCGGACGGGAAGAACTTCAGCTCCTCCTGAGTTGCGAGCAGCTTTGTGAATTTACTCTCGTCCTGAAGCTTTGCAAGCTCCTTATGCGGAGTGAGAAGCGCATTGAGAAGTGCCTTCTGAACATTTCTCAGACCGATTGTCCATGCTGCAATACGGTTGATCGAAGCGTCAAAATAGTCCGTTGCAATGAATACACGGTCAAGCGCATCATGCGCGACAATTTCCTTTGCGATTTCCTTTGTCTCGTCGTCAAAAAGAACAACATGGTCGCTGTCCCAGCGGACAGGGCGTGTGATATGGAGTGCGATCTTCTCATTGAAAAGAAGCAACGAGGAAATCTTATCGGAAACGACCTCTGTCGGGTGATAATGACCGTTGTCCATGAGCGGAGTGATACCCTTGTAGTTTACATATGAGAGTGCAAATTCGGCAGAACCGACCGTATAGGATTCAAGACCGATGCCGAAAACCTTGGATTCGAGCGTAATATAAACCTTGCTCTTGTCATATGGTATTGAAAGAATTTCGTCAAGCGATTTTTTGAATCTCACTCTCGGAGCAAGTCTGTCGGCAGGAATATCCTTGTATCCGTCCGGAATCCATATGTTCATTACACAAGGAACACCCGTTTCGTTTGCAAAATACTCGGCAATCCTAAGGCAAGCCTTACCGTGATTTACCCAAAATGTACGAACCTTTTCATCGGGTGAAGAAAGTGTAAGATTATCCTTAACCATCGGATGAGAAAAGAAGGTAGGGTTAAAATCAATGCCCATTCCCCTGTCCTTTGCAAACTTCACCCATTTCGCGAAGTGCTTCGGCTCAATCTTATCTCTGTCGGCAAATTCGCCGTCCTCAAATATAGCATAGCTCGCGTGAAGATTGAGCTTTTTCTTGCCCGGAACAAGTGAAAAAGCCTTATCGAGGTCAGCCATGAGCTCTTCCGGAGTTGTTGCCTTTCCCGGATAGTTTCCCGTTGTCTGAATTCCGCCGGAGAGTGCTTGCTTTGAGTCAAAGCCAGTAACGTCATCGCCCTGCCAGCAGTGAACGGAAACAGGAACCGTTGCAAGCATTTCGATAACCTTTTCCGTGTCAATGCCTATCTCGGCATATTTCGCCTTTGCATATTCATAACGTGTCATAAAAATACCTCCGTCAGTTATTCGTATTTACTTCGGTCAGCTCTGCAAGCTCCTGCGGAATTTCGGCTTTGCCTATCCACATGTTACCCCATTCCTGACCTGCAATATCCTCACAAATTTTTCTTTCCTCAGCCGAAAGAACAGCCTTGCCCGTTTCTTTCTTCTCGGCAATAGCCTTCTTTATAAGTTCGTGATCGCTCTTTGTCATCTTGTAACGGTAAATTCCGATAATTGAAAGCAGAGCGAAAATAATCGGCAAAATGGAATATGTAAACTTGATTCCGAACATACCCATAGTAGTCTGAACCGCACCCTCGCCGGTATGGAAGCCGAATGCGGCAAGAATATAACCTGTAAGCGCCGCCATCAAGCCGTTGATGGTCTTTTTGATAAGCGATGAGAACGTGGAAATAACTCCCTCACGGCGGCGACCTGTGATAAGCTCGTCAACGTCGGTAACGTCGGGCTGAGTGTTTGTTCCGACAAAGCCCACGCCCGAGAATCCGAAGCAATAAAGAACGGATGCGAGATAAAGAACCCATGTTGGCGTGCTCTCATTGACAAAAAGCGAAATGGCAAGGCCGACTATCATAATCGGTCCGAGCAGCTTGCCGCAGAGCTGTTTGCCGTATTTCATTGTCAGCGCATAGTTTATCGGGAATCCCGAAGCCTCGGCAACACCTGCAACGGTATTGAGAATGTTATACTTGTTCCAGCGCTTTGCGGCATGCTTTATAAAATACTGGTTAGAGTTATTGTAGAAGCCCTTTGAAATCGAATAAAACGTGCTGAGTGCAAAATACTGTCTGAATGACTTGTTCTTGAAAACGAGCTTGTATTCGTTGATCATATTCGGGAAATTAACGGGCGGAACAACAATGTCTCTTGAATCCTTCTCTTTGGACGAGAAAAACGTGATAAGAAGCGGAAGAGAGAAGAACAGTGAAAGCACAAGACCCATGAAGAGGAACTTGCTTCTGATTTCCGGCGTCGCTTCAAGAGTTTTAACATCTGTAAATCCGAGAACGGCGGAAACGAGCACAAATGAAGATACCATTCCTACCGAATTAAAGATATACTCTACGGATTTGTACTGCGTTCTCAGCGAGTATTCCGGTGCGATTTCGGGAAGCATTGCTGTATAAGGCACACAAACGAGTGTGTATGCAGTGTTAAAGAGCATATACGCACAGGTGTAATAAACGGTGATGACATTCGTGCTGACGATTTGTGAAAGACCGAACGAGTTCCACAAAAGGAAGTATGAAATAAAAATAGGTGCAATGCCCCAAATAAGATAGCGGCGATGCTTGCCGAACTTCGATTTTGTTCGATCGGTAATAAGACCCATCGCCGGATCGGTTATTGCGTCCCAAATGTGAGCAAAAGCAAATACCCAGCCCGCCTGCTTAGTGTTAAGACCCTCAACCTCTGTCAGATATGACATAAAGAAGAGGCTGATTATGTAGGTAGACCCGCCGAAAAGAATATTCGCGGCATTGTATCCGAGCATCGGCCGCAACTGATGCCAAAAACTCTTCATGTTGATTTTACCTGCCAATTTCATACCCCCGTTGTATTTGGATGTTTTCTGTTTATTAAATTATTATAGTTGGTGCGATTATATATCGCCTTGAATTTATTCACTTAGTTTTGTTGCTTTTTTGTCACCGTCAGATACCCCGTAGAAAGATCCCATGCTCAACCGGTTTTATTCATAATTAAGATTATTTATCAAATAAAGCTTAGTATCAGGAACATATTCCTTATCATAATCGGTTTGTTCTTTCCATGTTTGCCCGTCGTAAACATATCTGTATGTTCCGATATCGCCCGATATTGCAAGAATATTATCCGTATCCTTTTCAAATCCAAGATACTTGAAATCCTGTAAACGCCAACCGTCGGGACATTCAAAACGAATTGTCTGAGAAGCTTTATCGAGAACATAAAAAGATATATACATTGAATTAACGGTCTTGTCCTCAGTAATTTTTGAGCATAAAATAAAATTGTCCTTGTCGATTTTGCTTTCCTTTACTTCGTTGGCATATTTCACGCTGCTCAAATGCACATAATAAGGGTAGAGATAATTTATCGCAACTATTGCGACCGAAAAGAAGAGTAAAACGGATATTACTATAACAAATACTTTTTTCATTTTTTATGCTCCTTCTTCGGCAGTCGTTAAATGCACGTTTCCATTATCACAAGCTGAGCATATAAAAGCATTTACAAAGCTTCTCAGTCTCGAAAAGCCAAGACAAATCCCATACGGGAGCGCGGAGAAGTATCTTCTAACTTTAAAGTAAAAACTACACAAAATCTAAAACCTATTCTAACACAACAGAATAAAAAAAACAATAAAAACTAATCTATTTATCGGTAAAAGACTGCTTATTTATAATGACTAAACAATTTTTAATTTTTGCAAAGCATAAATAAAAATATTAAGACAACAAAAAAAGACCGCTAAAAGCGATCTTTCAGGATTCACACCCTCAAAACTGAACAAAGAATGAGAAAGTAAAGGATTGGGAATTGTAATAGTCTGAACCAAAGCTATGGTCAAGCCCTCGACCTATTAGTAC
>QRFC01000221.1_pt1 | contig 61681 bp, 66 predicted proteins | sample 1861061 | NCBI WGS metagenome assembly QRFC01 (sample SAMN09711282, study PRJNA482702) | Human gut metagenome, whole genome shotgun sequencing project.
GAGGCAAAGAAGCAGATTCTCGACTTCTACAAGCAGGATCCAGAGAATGCCAAGAAGCAGTTTGGTGCCGAACCGTTCGAGCTCAAGAACATCCTGAAGTACTGGGTACGCAGCAAGAACTCAGACATGCACTTCATCCCTACAGACACCGTCTATGTAACAATCGACAAGGAGGCTGTGAAGAAGAGCGGCATGATGATGGCTTCTGATACCATCCCAGACAAGATGGTGATTTCACTCGCAGGCAAGAACGCTCTCTACAAGGGCGACCTGATGATGCTCGAAATGCTGTCACAGTGCAACTGGACACGTCCTATCTACGTGGCTCTTACCGTGGGACAGGAGAACTATATGAACCTTGGCGACAACTTCGTACAGGAGGGTCTTGCCAACCGTATCACTCCATTCACCACCAACAAGCCAGGTGCGAAGAACTTCGATGCTGAGAAGACCTATCACAACATCATGACCCGATTCAAGTTCGGTAACCTGAAGCAGAAGGGACTCTATATCGACGAGACTACCATGCGTATGTGCTATACCCACCGTCGCCTGCTCGCCCAGACTGCCCTCCAGCTCATCGCCGACGGCAAGAACCAGAAGGCTATCAACATCCTGAAGAAGGCTGATGTGGAGATTCCGGCATACAATGTCACCCTCGATTACATGAGCGGTGGTCTGGATATGGCTCGCGGCTGGCTGCTCACCGGTCAGAAGGCAAAGGGTAAGGAATATGTAGAGGCTGTCTGGAAGAATGCTTACCAGTATCTCAACTATTACCTCTCATTGTCCAACGACCGCTTCCTGCAGAGCCAGAACGACTGCATCCGTCAGATCATGATTATGCAGAGTGTCTGCGATGTGGCAGGTATGGTAAGCCCTCAGTTGCAGAAGAGTTATGAGAAGCAACTCAATGCTCTCTACACACTCTATCGCGGCAGAGGCGGCAGCATGCCACAGGGCAATCAGTAAAATAAAGAATATCAAGGAAGACCTGGCGTTTTTGCTAGGTCTCCCTTTTTGTATCATCCCCTAATCAAGTTATTCCTATGTTCATAGAGCAACCAGCCAAATGGCTCAGATGGTTATATCCGAAGGCAATATGGAGAATGGACAAGAACGACCATTCGGTATATCTCACATTCGATGACGGTCCGATTCCCGAATCCACCCCATTCATCCTGGAAACCTTGAGAAAGTACAACATCAAGGCTACCTTCTTCATGGTGGGCGAAAACGTATTGCGCAACCACGATCTCTACAACCAGATTGTAGCAGAGGGTCATCAGATAGGTAACCATACCTTCAATCATATCGGTGCCTTCAAGCATCGTGTCATCTCCTACGTGCTCAACACCAACAAGGCGAATGACATCATCCATGCCCATCTCTTCCGTCCACCTCACGGCTGGATGCGACAGAGCGAGTACTGGTGGCTGCACCGCACCTACAAGGTAATCATGTGGGATGTGGTGACCCGAGATTATTCCAAGTGGATGACGGCAGAAGATGTGGTGAACAATGTGAAGAAATATGCCCGCAACGGCAGCATCATCACCTTCCACGACTCGCTGAAGAGCATCGACAAGCTGAAGACGGCGCTCCCGCAATCCATAGAATGGCTGATGGAACAGGGATACGAATTTAAGATTTTTGATTAAATCATCTTTGATTAAAATATTCAAAAGACAATGAGCAAGAGAATCAATAGTTATCAGGCTGTAGCCTCTTTCGTAAGAGGATTCTTCGAGGCATACGCACGCGGCATCATGGATGCTGCGGTTGGCGGCGATGACTTCCAGAAGAAGAACGACCCCAAAGAGGTGAAGCAGATGATGCTGGAACACTATGGAGAAGTGAACCAGTACTTCTTCGACATCATGTTCTCTACCCTCGTACGACTCAACTACAAGAGTGCGGAAGAGGCTAACGAGCGCATGCAGAAGAATTTTGAGAGCATGAAGAAAACCGATCCTACCTTCGAGCCTACCATGCTCGACTATCTGCGCATCGCCTGCAAATCAAACCAGCTGTACAAGGCAATGGAAGCTGAATACAAGCGCAACTTCACCTGGCTCCTGCAGGGTAAGTTTACAAGCATAGAGGAGCACGTACGCGATTATACCCATGGTGTACTCATCAGCCTTGCCGATGAACCGATGGCTATCCATCTGCTGGTGCGCATCATCGTGAAGGCTTACGCTGCCGGACTGAAATGTGGCAGCAAGGAGGGAACCCAGCCTCAGCTTCACATGCCTACCCTGCACGGTATGCTGCTGAACAATGTGAATATCCTCCTGAACGAGGCTCCGCTGAAGGGCGATTCAGAAGATCCTGTCGCTCTCTTCAAGGAGGCGTGCAAGAACCAAGAGGAAAACATCAATGTACTGTTCAATACATTGAATGATGCCATGAAGGAGCTGGCAGAGCTATAAGTTTTCCATCATATCGAGCCGGAACTTTTATAAACGAGAACGACTTCCAACGCTTATAAGCATTGCTGCCTATAATCGTTGGAAGTCGTTTTTTATATAAATACAATATCTTATATATATACAATATCTTATATATGATGCAGTATCTTACTGCATATCATAAACTACCTGCATGAGCTTCTTTCCAAGCTCATCAGCCTGCTCCATGGTAGAAGCCTCGCTATATACGCGGATGATTGGCTCGGTGTTACTCTTGCGAAGGTGAACCCACTTGTCAGGGAAGTCGAGCTTCACACCGTCGATATCAGTAACAGTTACATCCTTCTCCTTGCCATACATCTCCTTTACCTTCACGAGGATAGCATCTACATCGGTAGAAGCAGTCAGGTCGATGCGGTTCTTGGCGATGAAGTAGTTAGGGAAGCTGGCACGAAGCTCGCTAACCTTGCAACCCTTATGAGCCAGACTGCTCAGGAAGAGAGCAATACCTACGAGGGCATCACGACCATAGTGGCTCTCTGGATAGATAACTCCACCATTGCCTTCGCCACCAATCACTGCGTGAACATCCTTCATCTTGGTAGTTACATTCACCTCGCCTACGGCAGAAGCACAATATGAACCACCATGCTTCTCGGTTACATCGCGGAGAGCACGGGTAGATGAAAGGTTGCTGACGGTGTTACCTGGAGTCTTGCTCAATACATAATCAGCTACACTTACCAGGGTATATTCCTCGCCAAACATCTTACCATCCTCGCAGATGAAAGCCAGACGGTCAACGTCAGGGTCAACAACGATACCCATATCATAGCCACCCTTCTTCAACTCATCCATAATACCACCGAGGTTCTTCTCCAATGGCTCTGGATTGTGAGCGAAATCACCGGTAGGCTCAGCATTCAGGAATGTATATTCTACGCCGAGTGCATCGAGCAACTCTGGGAGAATAACACCACCTACAGAGTTGATGGCATCTACACAAACCTTGAAATGAGCGTTCTTGATAGCCTCAACATCCACGAGCTTCAATGCAAGCACTGAGTCGATATGGCGCTTGTTGAAGGTATCATCTTCTGTATATTTACCGAGAGAATCAACATCAGCATACTCGAAGTCTTCCTTCTCTGCAATGCTCAATACCTCGCTACCATTGGCAGCAGTAAGGAACTCACCCTTCTCATTGAGAAGCTTGAGCGCATTCCACTGGCGTGGATTATGAGAAGCTGTGATGATGATACCACCGGCAGCACCACTCATGGTTACAGCCAACTCTGTAGTAGGAGTAGTAGCCAGACCGATGTTCAATACATCGTAACCCATACCCATCAAAGTTCCACAAACTACATTCTTTACCATCTCGCCCGAGATACGTGCATCACGGCCAACCACGATGGTGTTGCTCTTAGAAGCACCGCTACGACGGATGAATGTAGCGTAAGCAGATGTAAACTTGACGATGTCGAGCGGATTCAAAGTATCGCCCGCTGGACCGCCGATGGTTCCACGGATACCAGAAATAGACTTAATCAGTGTCATAATAATATCTTTTTAAAATGAAATTATCTTATCTGCCTCTCTGCAAGGTTAAATCATAGAGGCAGGCATATACGCTTCCTGATGCCGCTGTAGTACCATAGGTATGAGGAACTACCAGACGAACGTGAGCTATTCTCTCGCCCTCGGCATTACCACGACCAATCTTTACCCAACTGAAAGGAACCAGCCAGCCGCTAGGTACTGTTCCACTATAACCGCCGGAGTAGTTTTTGTTGTAAGTGGCTGCCATCAAGCTGCTATTCACATCAAAAGTACCGGTGAAAGTGCCGGAAGTATTGGTCACGGTCATCTTATCAGTATAGAAAGAATACTGCTTCAGATTATTGCTCAACTGCAAAGATTTGAGACTCATCTCTGCTGCGGTATTCAGATTGTATTCAGAGAAACGAACGAGCACATCGGTAGTCTCGCCCATCTTGATATAGTCGCCGCAACCCATTTCCAATACCTGCATATAGATACCGTTACTGTTGAAGAGCACATACTCGTTGTTGTTCTTGGAAGTATCAGTAAGAACCACGCTGTTGTCCTTCTGCTTCTTCTCCCAACGACTCTTGAATTCCTCTTCTGAAATAACCTTCACGTTTTCATGACGCAAGAAAGAACTGATAGAGTCCAACTCGCGGTCACGCAAATCCTTATATGTCTCAGTATCGTTACATGCAGCAAACGAGAAAAGTGCTGCTATAGCCATGATGGCAAACAAAAATTTCTTCATTCCTTTTACTAAATTCTAATTTATTGGGCAAAGGTACAAAAAAGAAAAGACAACACCGAGAAGTATAGGATGATTTTATTATTATTTATCACTTATTATCATCCTAATGCCTCTTTCGGGGTTGTTTTTCCTAATTTCTCTGTTTTTTCAGGCGCAAAAGCCTCCTTATCTCAGTAAATCGGCAAAGGCAAGAATTGCCTTCTGGGCAATCTTCTCAGCCTCCTCGATACTGCAAAGCAGCTTACCGCCTGATGCGTTGCGATGTCCACCACCATTGAAGAACTGCTCCGCCATCTTATTGCATGGGAAATCATCCACAGAACGGAGACTCACCAGTACGCGGTTATCCACATCGGTATCCTCTCGGAGCGAGATGGAGAGCTTGTGACCTCTGATGGTAAGAGGCACGTTCACCAATCCTTCCAGATCGCCCTTGATGAAATCATACTCCTTCATCTCCTTGCGGGTTACGGTATAGTAACTGGCATGGAGCGACTCGATGACCTGCAGCTTCTCGTTCATCAGATGACCGCGGAAGCGGACTGCAGAAACACGGGCGTTGTTGAAGACGCTGCGATAAATCTTATCCTTGTCGATACCCTTGGTAAGCAGCTGACAGATGATGTAGTAGATGTCCGGATTGGTAGAGTTATAGGTGAATCCACCCGTATCAGTCATCATACCGCAATAAACGCAGGTAGCCCAGGTCTTATCCAACTCAGGGAAACCACCCAACTGCCATATCACACGGAACACCAGTTCGCTGGCGCTGCTGGCATGAGGCTGCGAAATCATCAGCTTAGCCTCCAGGTTAGGAGCCAGATGATGGTCGATGACAACACGCTGTGCCTTGCAGCCCGCAAGCACATGATCCATCTCATCCAGTCTGCCAGTGCTGCCGAAATCCACGCAGCATACCAGATCAGCCTCATCAAAAGCCTGCTGCACCTTGTCGGGATACTTGTCGTATCTCACGATATCATCACTACCAGGCAACCAGGAAAGGGCATCCGGTATCATATCAGGCACACAGATGACAGGGCTCTTACCCAAAGAGCGCAAAAAATAAGCCCATCCCAAAGATGAGCCAATAGCATCGCCATCAGGTGACTTGTGGGCACAGATGACAATATGCTGAGAAGCCGCTATCGTCTCTCGGAGAATAGCGGCTTCCTTTTCGTTTAAAATATCTAATTGAATATCCATCTAATAGAATTAGAAGAGCTTGTTAGGATATACACCCTCGTCGATGAGACCCTGGATTCTATCTACTACACTCTGACGGTCGGCTGCATAAGTTACACCAAACCACTTGCTGGTGGTATCGAGTACCTTAACGGTAGATGTACCCTCGTTGATGAGCTTGTTGACCATCAATGGGATAAAGAACTCTGCCTTCTTGTTCTCCATGTTCTTAGGATCGCTCAGGAACTCCTTGAAGTAAGCCTCGCTGTGAGCGAAGTAATCTGGAGTAAAGCCCCATACGTTCATAGATACAGGAGTGTTGTCGCCTACAGCAACCCACTTGCCTTCCTCGTCCTTGTAAGAAACCTCACCATTGATACGCATGATCTCGGTACGCTCTACACAAGTTGTCAGGTTCTCGTTCTCGTCCTTAGAGCAGATACCACGAGCTACTGTACCGTTCTCGCTCAAGGTGTTGCCTACGCGGAAACCTACCATAGCATACTTGTTGGTGCTACCCTCTGGAAGCTCAGAGAGGAACTTGCCGATAACCATGAAGCAGTCACGGTTGTAGAAGTCATCGCAGTTGATTACGCAGAAAGGCTCCTTGATAACGTCCTTTGCCATCAACACTGCGTGGTTGGTACCCCATGGCTTCTCGCGACCCTCTGGTACGCTGAATCCTTCAGGGAGTGCATCCAAAGACTGGAAGCAAAGCTCTGCTGGGATATGGCCCTCGTACTTAGAGAGGATTTTCTCGCGGAACTGATCCTCGAAATCCTTGCGGATAACGAAAACGATCTTACCAAAACCAGCCTGAATAGCATCGTAGATACTGTAGTCCATAATAGTCTCACCATTAGGGCCCAGACCATCGAGCTGTTTCAAACCACCATAACGGCTACCCATACCAGCAGCCAAAAGCAATAATGTAGGTTTCATAATCTATATTTTTATTTAATAGTTGATATTTACGTTTAATCACCTGCAAAAGTAATAAAAAAAATGCACCTAGCAGCATCTTTTCCTACTTTTTTTTTGATTTACATCATTATTTGAATGATTTATGGAGCTTCATCCCCCAAAAAACCGGGGCTAGAACGGATAGCCCACAGACAAATGATGCTAGAACGGATAGCCCACAGCCAAATGCAAGCTCTGGTTCTTCTTGAAGCTTGGAATGTTGTAGAATCCGTTCTTACCCGTATCGTATGGCAGATGCAGACCGATTCCCCAATCTACTCGAACCACAAACATTCCCATATCGTAGCGGATACCCACTCCGGTGCCTACAGCCAGCTGCTTGTAGAACTTATCAAACTTGAAGGCCTCGAAAGAGGACAAATCAGCATCCTTCATCCAGACATTACCGGCATCCAGGAACAGAGCACCATAAAGATCGCCCCAGATCTTAGGACGGTATTCCAGATTCGCCTGGAACTTGATATCTCCCGTACGAAGGATGTTGGCATACTTGTTACTCAGGGCACTGTAGTCTTGCTCGCCTGGTCCGACACCTCGCACACTGAAGGCACGGATACTGTTGGCTCCACCTACATAGAACATCTCCGTATAAGGTGCCTGACTCGAATTGCCGTAACTCCAGATCATTCCGGCATTCAGATGTCCCACCAGGGTGGATGTTTCATTCAGCTTCCAATACTTCACGAAATCTGTTTCCAGCTTGAAGAACTGAGAATACTCGTTCTTGAACAACGTCTTACCCTTGTCGTTCCATTTTCTGCCGCCCAGGAGATAGCCCAGCGACAGAATGTTGCCGGCTTCACTCACCGTGGTTGACCACACGATAGGGTTGCGGTATTTCTGTGCACTGCGATAGGTGTAGGTATAGCTCATCTTCGGGATGAAACGGTCGGCCATCGAAGTTGCCACATACACATTGTTATTCATGATGCTGTCGAACTTCGGAGAAGTATAGTTCATATACTCATACGAAAGAATCAGCGGACTGAACGAATGGCGATGCTGATAAGAGGTTGCCCAATCATAGGTCAACTCTCCTCCAGCCACATGACGGCGGAAATAGCCAGCACGGTTCAGGATATTCATAGATGCCTTGATGGTGGTATTCGGCATACCATAGTAACGGCGAGGGATATGACCTCGGCGGAATCTGCGCTCATTCTGTGCCATCGTGCGGAAAGCATTCCAAGGGGTGATGATGCTTGGGAACGACAGCGTGACATCTGATCCGAACTCATAGGAATTGATCTTGCTGGAACTTCCCCCCTGCCCCGTGATGGTCTGCCACTCATGAGAACCATGGAAGTTGATATCCAGCTTCTCACCACCCCGGAAGGCATTGCGCTTGGTCAGACCCACCACCAGCTCTGGACCTACCCTTCCGGTAGTCTTGCCCTTGGCGTTGGCTTCTACATAGAAATCGTAGGGTTTGTCGAACACCAGATCGATGTTGGCATCCAGTGTATCACAATATTGCACATTTCCCAGGCTGTCCAAAACCTGAGTGCTTCTAGGCACAAACTGCAGGTTGGTATAACTGAAGAGTCCCATCGACTGCAATCCAGCCTTTGCCGTATTTTCATCATCCACCATATAAAGCTTTCGTGGGCGGAGCTTCAACTCCCTGAGCACCACTCCGGCACGAATCGGCATCTTCTTGCCTGCATATCTGAAACTCAGATAACGGCGCACGAAGCTATCGGTCATCTCCTCCATAAACTGCTTCTTGAAGTTGATGTTGATATTGCCGATATACCACTGTCGGGTTGCTTCCGGCTCTATGCTGTCCACCATCGACAGACGGAGGTTCACCTTGCCGGGCGTATTCACGGTATCTGCAAGATAAGATGCATAGCCATTCTGATAGAAGTAATAGCCATGGTTGCGGAAAAGACGGGTGAGTCGCTGACGCTCCTGCTCCAGATTGGAGACATTGAATGGGCTTCCCTTTCTGATGACGGCCTGCGACATCGTAGAATCGATGAGCTGCTTGCCATGTTCCGGGAAATTGAGATAAGCCACGGAATCCAATCTCCACAAATGTCCCATATTCACCTTATAAGCCACCTTGGCTTCCTTCGGATTGCTCTGGGTGATCACTTCGTAATCTACCTTGCCATTGAAATAGCCCAACTTGTCGAGCTGATGCTCAGCCACCTGTGCTCTCAACTTCGGATTCACATTCTCCATCAGCTTAGGTTTCGAACCGAACACCTTGGTAATCCATCTGGAAAGAGCATCATCCGACGGAGAGAAGGCATTCCATATCCATAAGCGGACAGGAAACGGAGTACGGAAATAGCTGCTTCCCATAAAAGCTCCCGTCGGGGCTGATGCAAGAGCAAACTCCATCTCTTCCTTCACCGAGTCGGCATAGGTATTCGCCTCGTAGTTGGAGTATTCTATAGGCTTCAAACCGGTAAACAGCTGCTCGTTTTCCTTCAGGGCACTCGTAGAAGAGCACCCTGTAAACAGGAAGCTGAACAGCATCACCGCTGCCGCTATATATATAATAAGGTGAAGTCGATTCTTCTTTCTCATATTCACTAGCTTATTTTTCGTTGTTTCTAATAACAGAATCCTTGCGGGTCCGCAGCATCACTGAATCCTTGCGGGTCCGCAGCATCGGAGAATCTGCAGGCACCTGCTGCTTCTCAGTCTTCCATCTGAAGATATCCGAGAACTTGGAGAGTTTTCTGCGCCAGGTGAAACCGCCGCCATACTCCCCAATCTGACCATCCAGCCAATCGTAGGTGTTGGCATTATAGAAGGCTCTGACATACATGCTGGCTCCTTCGTTGAGACGATACTGAACCTCCACATTGTTGAAGAAAGACTCATTCTTGTTGGCATTCTCCAGTTCTGCACCGGTTGAAACCTGTCCACCCACAGAGAAACTCAGGCGATTATTGAAGAATCGCTTGGCGAACTTGAAGTTGTAGTCGGTATGCGTTCCGCCAGAGGCATTAGTCTGGTTATCCACCGACATACCCACATCGAGTCCGATGCTTCGCATGGCTGTACCTGCAATGTTATTGATCTCGGAGTTGAGGAATGAAGTCAGGGCGGTATTCATCGAGAACGAACTGGTGGTTCCACTCGCCAGATACATACCCGAAGCCAGCATCGTGATGGCTATCTTGCCTCGCTCCTCTACACTCATCGAATTCAACTCATCCTGGATGGTCTGGTCGTTGGATGCCGAGATGATAAACTGGATACCCGGTTTCTCCAGAGTCTGACTCAGCTTCACACCACAGATGAAATCCACCGAGCGTCCACTACCCTCACCCTCGTTGACGGTAGTCTTGATATCCTCCGTTGCCGTAATATTCAGGGTAGGATTAAACGGATCACCCGTAAACTGGATATAGCTTCCATCCTGGATATTAAAGGTCTTCAATGGAATGATAGGCAGAGAGTACTTCATCTCACCATCATTCAGGGTATATCGACCCGTCAGCCGGATACCGTCAGCCGTATTGTACCGCATCTGCAAATTGCCTCCTCCCATCAGATCCACATAATTGGTCTTATCGGCATTCAAGGCACAGAGAATACGCGCCGACTCATCGATTGACATACTCAGCAACATATCGAAACCATCCAGCGTAGGCTTCTGAACCACTACCTCCTTGCCACTCTTGAAATTGGTAAACTTCACCAGTTCCTCCAGCTGGTTATCGGTAGTGAGTTCCGACTCACGCAAGATATAGGTCATATTGGTCTTGCCCAGTACATCCAGCTTACCCATCATCTTCAGATTAGACAATGAGCCCTGCATGCTTCCGAAGAAGTTGACATACGCCTTGCCGAATGCCTCGGAACGGGCATTCTCCTCTGCATCAATCAGCAGGAAGTCCTGCGCTCTCATCCGGATATTCAGCTTCATATTCTCCACATCCGTGAAGTCGAGGGCACCCTGGATATTGAGCGGACTCTCATTGTTGGCATACATCATGAAGTTCTCGAAGAGCAGCTTACTATCCGTAATGCGCACAGGATCATTGGCAAATCGCATGGAAATACCGTATGGCACACTTACCAGATAAGCAGAATCGAGATATACCTCGCCATCGATATCAAGATTGCTCAAGGCACCCTTCATCTTCAAGGCACCTTCGCCATATCCCTTCAAACCGATGAGCTGATCAGGTACAAAACCATTGATAAAGTGCAAAGGAAGCTTCTCTAATCCTACCTCTGCATCCAGATCGCCGGCACCTTCCGACTTGTATGTACCCGTAACAGTTGCCACCTCATCACCCTCATAGGTAAGGATGGCATCTACATAGTGAGAACCGTCACTCTTTGGCATATAGGTAAACTCCGAACCCACATTGCCCATCGGACATTTCTCGTAGGTCATGTTATCTATCTTCAGATTAGAAGAAACAGAGAGTTCTTCCTTGGTCTGGATAAAGTGGAAGTCACCATCCATGATACCCGTAATATCCGGCATATACGGAATCACACTCAGCACCTTGTCCAGATTGAACCTGCTCATGCTGACGGTGATATCCTGCAGGGCATCCTCGTTCTTATCGTTGGAATAGACACGCATACCCATATTGCCCGCTGCTGCCTTCAGCACCAGATCGGCAGATACACGTCCGTCATCACTCAACATCACATAGTTGGAATCATTGGCTACGAACTCCTTATAACCCAATATCGGATGGGTATCTATCAGAGACACTTTCACACCATTAGGCTGCAACATGGCAGCGAGTCCCACATCCACACCCAACTTATTGGATGCATCATAGAGGCGAGCCTTGATATTGGAACCATGCTCCTGAACCTCACCATCTACCAATGCCCGGAACACATACTGCGGATTGTGCTTATTGTTCTGAACACGAGCAGAATAGCGGATGGTATCTCCCTGCGTATGTACCTGGGCACGGATGGTATCCAGTTGCATGCCACCCGCTACCAGGGAGTCGATGTTCATATATCCTTCGAGTCCTGCCACAGGCGAAGCATTCAGCTCCATCTCCACCGTCTTGAAATGGTAACCCATATATTCGATGAATCGGGAAATGAAGTTATCCTTACCTGTAGAAAGGTAGATATGTCCGCTCGGGAAATTGTTGCGAATCATCACCTGATCGATGCGACGGTTCTTGAGCTGCTTCCATAATTCCTTCTGCAAACCGGTAACTCTGTGCAGGAGTTTCTCGTAGCCTCCATGCGCATCCATGTTCAGACGGAAATCTCCACACTCTGCTATGGCATGGGTGGTATCTCTATCGGTCAGGATATCTACCTTCACACCTACTGGGCGATAGACTTTCTTTTCTGTCCTTACGGTGATATCATCCAGGTTAGCCCATACCTTGTGACTATCCTTCAGATCGGAATGAACATCGATCTGACCACAGAGCGAAACATCCACTGGCTTATCGGTAATCTTCAACTGATACATATCGGCATGGCGCACATCTGCCACCAGTGTAGCCTTCAACTTCTTGGTATTAGCCAGGGCATCCACGGCGATGTTACCATTCAGCAGCTCATTCCTACTATCCAGCTTGGCATGAATTCTACCGTTGGCAACCTGCGCATCAGCCACCATGTCATGCAACTGATACTTGTCATAATGTACCTGGTTAACCTTGGCTTTCGCCATCAGTCGGGTTCGAGGCGACAGGAAATCTGTACCCACGCCCTTTGCCTCTACCTCTCCCGTAAAGGTGTAGAGATTCTGGTGAGGCAGGAAATGCTGGGCCTGAATCTGTCGTGCCTGCAACTTTGCCTGATAAGCCAGGCGATTCATATCGATGCTGCCATCCCTACGGGTCTTGGCATCGATGGCAGCATCCACCTTCATGCTTCCCTTACCTTCGGTAAGAGCCAGTTTGGTGGCATACTTCGTTCCATCCATCTTCACATTTCCCTGAATGCCGATGCCGCTAGGGATGCGGATTTCCTGTGTTAAGGCAGGATCGAGCATGGCTGTTACCATACCGAGATTGTAGGTACGTGCCTTCAGATTGATATTCGCTTTCAGACAATTCATATCTGTCATATTAGCTACCATGCCATCCGTGCTTAAATCGAAAACGGTAGGCAGATTCACCTTGACACCCGAGAAAGAGGCACGCTGCATGTTTCCCTTCAGCGAACCTTCCAGCTTCATCGGATAGTAAGGCCATCGGCTCTTCATCTGCTTTGGCAATGCATCACCGATGAAGAGGAATAGATCAGAACGTCCCAAGGCACCTTTCATACGCGCCATTACCTTGCCAGGATTCTTCGCGGCAAAGGCATTCATATCCATATCTACAGTTGCCTGCAAATGAGATTCTGGAGTACGGAAATAGAGGTCCGGCAACTGCAACTTCACGGAATCCATCACAAATCTGCCATTAAGCTGTTCTAGCTTCAGTCCACTCTTCTCCTTCATCCTTGCTTCCTTGATCTTTACATCAATCCTGGAATCGCAGAAATAGAAGGAATCGGCCTTCAATGCCATATCGTGGAAGGCAAGATGGTTGAAGTCCAGACCGGATACAGGACGTTCAAAATTCTGGTCGTAGTTCACCCTGCCGTTCTTCCAGTCCAAGTGCTTGACCTGATACAGACCTTTGAACAGGTCAAGGTAGGTGGTGCGGGCGAGCGCATCACCGAAATAAGCATTCACCTGAAGGGTATCTCCAGGCATGTGTAGGGTAAAATCGGTATTCTTTAGTTTCAGTTTCTGTAAGCGAATCTTCCAGTAATTGGTGCTCGGAGTCGTATCTGGCGGAACTGTATCGCTCAATTCCACAGACAATCTGGCATCTGAAATCAGGGCATCGTTCACATTCACGTGCTCCTTACCCAGATCTATACCATGCGCCATCAGCTGCAATCTGCCCACATCTCCCTTGATTCGGGCTTCGTGGATAAAGTTGGTGGTGTTCACCTTCATCTTCGTGAAGTTCAGTTCATCCACCATCACCTGATTGCTGAAGAGTGGCAGCAACCGTACATCTACCACCATCTTCTGGATGTCGGCTACGGTATCTTTTTTATTTCTTAAAGCAAGGTTTCTGCTGTTCTTCAATGAATCGACCGGTTGCAGTACTTTCACGCCTTCCACTCCCAGCTTGAGAGGGAAAACGAGTTGTACATGCTTTACGGAAATATCCATGCCCGTCGATTCTGAAGCATAAGAAGCAACTTGCTTTACTGCCCAGTTCTGTACTGGAGGCAAATAAAGCAAAACAGCTAACAATAATATGAGCACGAATGGGGTAAGAACAACGATCCCCATCCATTTCGCATACTTCTTCATAAGCATGGATATTAAATTGTTATGGAGCAATAGCTCTCCATAGATTATCATCTGGCAGAGGAGCTTCCACTACAATGGTTTCTTTTGATACTGGATGCACAAACTCTACCTTGTGCGAGAGAAGAGAGATACTTCCGTCGGCATTGCTGCGAGGAGAACCATATTTCAGGTCTCCCTTGATCGGGCATCCCATCTTAGCTAACTGGCATCTGATCTGATGATGACGGCCTGTCATCAGGTTCACTTCCAAAAGTGTGTAATGATCAGTATGCCCTATCACCTTATACTTCAATATCGCCTTCTTCGAATTCTTCACCTCATGGTCGTAAGCGTAGCTTTTATTCTGCTTTTCGTTTCTTACTATCCAATGAGTCAATGTTGCCTCAGTCTCACGTGGCATATTCTTCACGATAGCCCAATAGGTCTTGTGAACTTCGCCATCACGGAACATATTGTTCAGACGGCTCAAAGCCTTGGAGGTTTTGGCAAATACCACGAGTCCTGAGACAGGACGATCAAGTCGATGCACCACTCCCAGGAATACATTTCCTGGTTTCTGGTACTTCTCCTTGATATATTGTTTTACCGTCTCTGAGAGAGGCTCATCGCCGGTCTTGTCGCCCTGCACGATTTCACCACTTCTCTTAGAGACGATAATTATATGGTTGTCCTCGTAAACTACCTGCATGTTTTATCTAAAACAGATGCCAATAGATTACATATTCATACCACCATCGATCTGGATTACCTGACCGCTTACGTAGCTTGACATATCAGAAGCGAGGAAGAGACAAACATTTGCAATATCCTCAGTCTGACCACCACGACGCAAAGGAATCTTCTTCATCCAGTCCTTACGGATTTCCTCTGGCAACTGTGCTGTCATAGCTGTCTCGATGAAACCAGGAGCTACTGCGTTAGCACGTACACCCTTAGGACCCAACTCCTGGGCAATAGACTTAGCCAAAGCAATCATACCAGCCTTAGAAGCTGCATAGTTGCACTGACCAGCGTTACCATGAACACCAACAACAGAAGCCATGTTGATGATAGAACCGCTGCGCTGACGGAGCATGATAGGAGAACAAGCGTGGATAAAGTTGAAGGCAGACTTCAAGTTTACATTCAAAACTGCATCCCACTGAGCCTCACTCATACGAAGCATCAAACCGTCCTTAGTGATACCTGCGTTGTTAACGAGAATATCGATAGAACCGAAATCTGCGTGAATCTGCTTAACGGTCTTCTCAGTCTCCTCGAAGTCAGCAGCATTACCAGCATATGCGCGGCATGTTACACCAAGAGCCTCAATCTCCTTACGAGTAGCCTCCAAGCCAGCTGCCATATCATCATTGAGTACGAGGTCTGTGAATGCGATGTTAGCACCCTCAGAAGCAAATTTCATAGCGACAGCCTTACCGATGCCGCGAGCTGCACCTGTTACAAGGGCAGTTTTACCTGTTAATAATCCCATTTCTTTCTTATTTAATTAATAATCAGTTTATTATGAATATCTTATTTAAAGTTTTAAGCCTGATTTACCCAAGGCGCCATAAACAACCTTAGCAACCAGCGGTTTACTTGACTCCACATTCATACCATGGCCTAATCTTCCATAAATGAAAGGTACTTCCAGCCCCTTGATACAATAGTGGGTAATATCAGCAACTAAATCAATATTGTCGATGTCAAATTCCCCATCTTCCTTTCCCTCGGCATAGACACGACGGAAGATTTCGATTTCATCCTCATCAAAGTTCTTGCGAGCTTTCTCTACCATCCAGATGTTACGGAAGAACTCAGCACGAAGATTGCCATTACGTACCACTGTTTCCTTGATCATACTGAGATGGGTATAAATCAATTCTATGATCTTGTCCTGAGGACGCATCTTACAGTTGGCTACCTCATCCAATTTATCAGAAAGACGCTCCAACTCCGACTCGATGACTGCATAATAGACATCTTCCTTTCTACTGAAATAGGTATAAAGCGTACGACGCCCCTTACCAGATGCTACAGCAATATCATTCATTGTAGTATTGGCTATACCATTCTTGGCAAACAGTTGTCTTGCAACATCTACCAGTTTTTGTCTTGTTTTGGATACTGACATATCGAAGCCCTTCCTTTATTTTATTAGTTGCACATAAATTTATCAATGTGCAAAAGTAGTAGTTTTATTCGATATACGCAAATATTTAGTGTTAAAAAATAGAATATGTTGGATTTCAGATGAATATATTGCAAAATGAAAGGGAAATTGATGGGAAAACTAAAGAAATTCATGATCAGTAAGAGGGATAAGAGAAAAAGGACAATGGAGGAGAAAAGGTAGAAAAACATAATATGGAGAAAACAAAAAAGGAAGTGATTATTTAATCACTTCCTTTATTTGGTTGCGGCGGCAGGACTGATGACAATCCCACCTCCACCGGATAAGATTTTAGATGCCCAATATCATAACCAACACATTAATAATATGATATACCTTATTATATATAGGGAAGAAAAGAACTAAAAAAAATCAGTAAGCACTAATTTTCGTTTGAATTTAGTCCTTTTTCTTACTTTCGAGAAGTTTTATATAATTCTCCAATGTATTGATGCGTTTATCCTTTTCCTGGATTAACTCTTTGAGATACTGGGTCTCCATTTTACTATTGTTAATCCTAACATTCGAGAGAACATTATTAGGACCAATGACTTCTCCCGTCTTTTTCGTGGCCCACTCGGGAGTGGTAAAGAAGTCATCCATCGAGCACTTGAGTACATCACGCATACGCTCAAGGGTATTGCAAGTGACACTCGTTGCCGTTTCAACATGATACAAGCCAGTTGATTTTCCCTGAAAAACCTGTTCTTCGAACTGTTTCTTGGTTAAACCAGCTTCTGCTATTAACTTTCTGAGTACCTGACCGTTATACATAACAACACAATTTAATTAATAATATTTAACTAATATCTATTAGTATTTTTACTAAAAGATATTAGTATTTTCTAATTTTTATTAGTAACTTTGCAACAAAGTTAATAATAATATTTGAAATATGAAAGAAAATATGCAAAAAAGTGATGAAAAAAATTCATTGCGCGACTGGTACAACGAGATTCCTCGTAACAAGCGCAACAAGTTCATTTTGGCTCTGCAGCTGAAATTCGGCATGTCGGCATCAGGCATCTACGACAAGATCAAGAAGAACAACTGGTTGCCATACCAGCGTGAGATGGTAGATGAGGTTATCAACGAGGGTAAATGGGAGAAGTAAATGGGAAAGATGACTATCAAGTGCAACAGCGAACAGCTGAAGTACATCCAGAAGGACTTCGAGGACGCTAGCGTTCCGGTCGATATGTCGTACGGACCTTTCCATAAAGGCAAATCTGAGGTTAATCTTTTCTACGATGACGCTGAAGACGGAATTGTAGAAGGAATTGTTAAATATAGAATGAGAAACAATGAAAAGAAAGGTTAAAACTATGTCTATAGAGGATGCCATCAAGGAAAAATTCCCTGATGCTACTATATATGAAGTTAGAAACGACCGTTTTGGCAAATGTATATTAGGTGTAGTTCCCACCAAAGATGGGAAAGATCATATTGTCGAATGGGATAAATCCGGGAATGCTTCCGAATGTGAGGTAGGCGGTAGAGACTTCCGGGAAATCAGATGGAACGAAGAGGAGCAGCGACCAGAATACATCCACACCAAGCTACTTCTCCACGACGATAGATTTAACGTACAAGTAGATGCCTCCAAGTAAATGTCTAAGCTGCCCAATAGGGGTGAACTGTATCAACGGAAGATACTGCCCCCTATTTCGCAGATATATAGAGCATAGCTCTGAACCACTCGGATGTACACCTGAAAAAATAAACGAATATGAAAGCAATAATGACACTGGAATCAGGGTATAAGGCTATCATAGATTTCCTTACCCCCCCCACTACGTAAAAGATTCGAGACACAAGCGGAATTCGAAAGCCGCATTCTCTCAGAAATCAACCTATCTCAGCCAAATGCTGTCAACAAAGCCGTAAAGCTACATATCCTAAGGCATTAAGGCTATCGGCAGCAAGTATTTTGTTTTGAGCCTGCAAACATTTATCTTTGCAGGCAGTTTTTAAAGGAAAAGAAATATGATCAAAGCAGAACAGATTTACCAGGCAACCGATGACGGACTGGACATAATCATCGCATTATACCCGGACGCCAAAGAATGCGTGCAGAAATACTGCACAGGAACGCCCAAGAAGCACTTTGCCATCCGAAAGGAGAATACCCCATCGTGTTCCCTGAAGAAGTACAAGGAATGCTGGAGAGTAACAGACTTTGGAGGCGAAGGAAATGCAGAATCTCCTATCGATCTCTATATGAAGGAGAAGAATATCGACCGTTTCCCTGATGCCATCCTTCGCCTGGCAGCAGAGTATAACGTTACCGATGAGCTCAAGAAGGATGTAAACAAGCCTACGTTTGCCGAACGTGATGCCACCATCGACGAGAAAGATGGTACCCGCATCTTTGAACTCAATGAAAAATTCACGGAAGATGAACTGAAAGTTCTTGGTCCAAACGTGAAGCAGGAACATGTGGATGCCCTCAACTGGCATTCAGCCAAATGGATTGGATATGTCAAAGACCGCAAGGTCAAGATCAAATACAGCAATGAGCACTACCCTATCTTCATGCGTGAGTGTCTGGTTTCTCCAGCTGAAGGAGAGAAACCGGAAGTAAAATTCTACAAGATATACGAACCACTCAACTTCAGCAAACAGTGGAGATTCTCATATACTCCTGATGGTGTCAAGCCTAAGAAGTACATCAATGGCCTGGCTGAGCTCAAGAAAGCATACCATGAGTTCAACGCCAAGGAGATGGCGGAATTCAACAAGACCAACGTCGATGAATCGAAGGTCTATAAAGAACAGAAACTTCCTGAAGCATTCATCTGCAGCGGCGAACGAGATAGCCTCTGCTGCAAGTCTCTCGGTTATCACCCTCTATGGTTCAACTCTGAGACCTACAAGCTCAGCGAGGAGGAATACAGAGAAATCATGAAGTACGTGGAAGTGCTCTATAATATACCGGACATCGACGAGACCGGCATCTCCAAGGGAACGGAACTTGCCCTGCGCTACATTGACATACATACCATCTGGCTTCCTCAGTGGCTTCGCACCTATCACGACAACCGAGGAAAAGGCCGCAAAGATCTCCGCGACTGGATGGAACTCCGCAACACCCGCAAGGACTTCCGCAACCTGATGACGCTGGCAATGCCTGCCCGTTTCTGGGTGAGCAAGCTAAACAAGAAATCCAACACCTGGGACCACTATATCGATACAGCGTGCCTCTACAATTTCCTTCGCCTTAACGGTTTCTACACGCTCCACGACGAGAACTCCACCATCACGAAGTATGTAAGAATCACCGGTAACATCGTGAAGCTCATCACCACAAGAGATATCCGTGAGTTCTGCCGACAATGGGTCATCGACAGAGCAGAAAAGCGAGATATTCTCAACCTGGTATTGAATACCCCGAAGCTCTCCAGCGCTGCGCTCGATTCACTCCAGGAAATAACGCTTGACTTCACCAATTACACCAATCACTCCCAGCTGTTCTTCTTCCCTCGTGTCAGCATAGAGGTAACCAAGGATGGCCTGATTGAGTATCAGCGTGAAGGAAGCTCGCTCAAGAACTACGTATGGCAGGAGAACGTCATCGATCACAACTTCAAGAAGCTCGATGATATGTTCACCATCACGCGCACCATCGATGAGGATGGCAGACCGAAGTTTGATATCGAGGTCAAGAACGTGAGTTCTCACTTCTTTGGCTATCTGATCAACGCCTCACGCACCTACTGGCGCAAGGAACTGGAATACAACTTCGAGGAGAGAAGCGTTGATGAGAAAGAAGCATATCATAAGGCTCACCTATTCGATATCGCAGGTGAAGGCCTGACCGATGTCGAGATTGCCGAACAGAAACAGAACCTCATCAATAAGATATTCACATTCGGGTATATGCTTCATCATTACAAGTCTCCTTCACGAGCATGGGCGCCAATGGCCATGGACAACAAAATCGGTGAAGACAACGAATGCAATGGCCGTTCGGGTAAGAGCTTCTTCTTCAAGACACTCTCTCTGCTGATGAAGACCGTAAAACTGTCCGGACGAAATCCCAAGCTGATGGACAACCCTCATGTCTTCGACCAGGTAACCCAGCACACCCAGATGCTGCTGCTCGATGACTGTGACCGGTATCTCAACACAGGACTCTTCTATGACAATATTACTTCAGATATGACTGTAAACCCAAAGAACAACCAGAGCTTCACCATACCTTTCGAGGACAGCCCGAAAATAGCCTTCACTACTAATTATGTGCCGGCAGATTTCGATCCGTCTTCAGAGGCGAGATTGCTGTATATGGTGTTCTCAGACTATTATCATCAGCGCACGGAGGATAATGACTACCAGGAGACCAGAAGCATCAGAGATGACTTCGACAAGGATCTGTTTTCCAAGACCTATTCTGAGGCCGAATGGAACGCAGATATCAACTTCTTCCTGCAATGCTGCCGCTTCTACATATCTCTCGTGGGAGAACCCGTAAAGATACTGCCACCTATGGAGAATATCGTTAAGCGCAAGTTTAAGGCTGATATGGGTGTTAACTTCGAAGATTGGGCCAGCTCTTACTTCTCTGAGGAGAGTGGAAGACTCGACGAGTTTGTCGTAAGAGAAAAGGCATTTACAGACTTCAAACAGTTCTCCGGCCTTAACAAGGCAACGACACAGAGCTTTACCAAGAAGCTGAAGGCATTTGTGGAGCTATGCCCATACATTGAAGCCCTGAACCCGGATGACCTCTGTAACAGCCAGCATCGCATTATCAGAAGAGATCCAGCGCATCCTGATGGAAGCCCGGTTGAGATGATTTATCTCAGAAGCAAGAAGAGTGATTCTCCAAAAGAAGAAACTCAAGCAAAAAAGGGTGATTATCAATCGACAATCGACTGGAGCAAGATAGATACTAATAGTAACGAAGCTTTCTAACCCCTACATATATAATAGGGTATATAGCCCCAAGTTATAGTGCAAAGGTACAAAAAATATCTGAATTATGCAAATATTTTCGGCAAAAATTTCAAGCGAAATTCGCTGATTTTTATATTTCTTTTCTCATGTTACGAGGGAGTGATGAGCATCTGTTCATCGCTCCCTTTTTCGTCTTCACCAGGTATGGCCAGCCCTGCTCGACAGGCCCATTTTAGCCCTTTTCCCCCGCCTACCGCTGTTTTCCCCACTCCCCTTTCTTATTTATTATACAAATCTTTTGTAACTCTGTAACAGAATGTTGGTGAAAGAATATAAATAACTAAAAAAGAGCGAGTTAACCAAAACCCGGGCCGTTACAAAGTTGCGTTACATCTCAGTTACAAAGTTTTTGAAGTTTGTAACGAACTGTTTTTGTAACAGCGCCCCACCTTCTCATATAGGTTATGTTACAACTTTGTTTTGGCTCACTTTTTTGTATCGAAAAAATGTATCAAAAGAATAGCACTGATTATCAGTAAGTTACAAAGCCGTAGTTACACGATACAAAAATACAAACTTTTCGGACGAAATTACATCACATCAAATTTACTAAGAAATATTAGCTTTTTACCAATAATTATTAGTTATCTCAATTTTTATTTGTATCTTTGCCGAAAAATGGCATATGAATAGAGTAGTTTACATCAAGGTGCCTGCTCATATCAGGCAATGGGCATACCATAGTTATGGAAATCCAATTATTTTCCCTATCATCGGCAACGAGGTTGCCGTCATACGTCGGTTCACAAGTAAACCGCCTCAGGCTAAACTGTCGCCTGTAGAACAGGAGAGCCAGGAAGAGATGGAGAAGGCGGATGCCGCCTCACTGCACCAGAGCGTGACGAATACCTTCAAAGATGAGGAGTACGAACAGAGCCGATGGCTCATTCACCCTAATGAGTATATCGCCATCTCGCTACCGGAATCCAAGGCGAAGCCAATACGTGAGTACAACTACCTGGGCCCACGTGCCAGAAGAGCCGTGAAGGAGATGATCACCGACCTTTTCAAGATGGATCTCTGGGCATCCCTGAAGGACATCGCTGACCGCTCATGCAAGCTTTCATCACTCATTTCAGCCTGGTGCGAACAACATGGCATTGGCATCGATTACGAGGATACAGTGCGCCAATGCTTCTACAGAATGCGCGATCAGCACGCAAAAAAGGGCGTAAATTTAAACTCTACAACAAGATTTAATAAAGATTAATATATTTTTTTCCGTTTCGGCGAACAACTCCGAACAGAATGGAAATAATCGAAATAACCAAACAACTTAGAAATATGGCATACATCAAAAACATCATCAAGATTGAGATGACAGAGGCAGAAAACCTCAAAAGTGTCGTCTTCCCTATGGATCAGAGATGCATTGTACCGTCGGCTGCTAACTTCCGGTCAATTCAATGCAAAGTTCCGTCAAGTTGTGAGATTTCCGACAAAGTAGAGTCAAAAGTCCGCATTTTCACCTCCAAGCTCACCTTCAAGTCGTGCGAGCAGATAAATCCGAACTACCGACCTCTAGCCTTCAGAATCACCACGGCAGATGGCATCCGCTACCTTATGGGCTGCGACCGCCGACCATATCCGGTACTCACCCGTACCGAAAACCTGCCAAGTTCACATACGGAATCTTCCCTGATTACCTATACAGCGACTTGGACAGACGTCATCAGACCGCTCCAAATCATAGAATAAGTTTTTTTATTTCTTCTCCTTATTATATAACTTTGCGGCAATCAAATTCGCTAAGTTGTATGAAATATCAAATATCTATCACCGGTTATATAGGGTCGTGGACCAAGTTTATGGTCCGCGATATCCTTAATAACAACAAAGGCAAGCACGTCGATGTAGCCATCGATTCGCCGGGCGGTGCGGTTTCCGCAGGTCTCGCCATCTGTCAGATGTTCAAGGACCATGGCGATGTGACGGTTGACTTTCAGGCGGGCTTCTCTGCATCTGCCGCCACCATCTGTGCGATGGGCGCCAAGAAGATCCGAATGAACAAATACAGTTTGCTCCTGGTTCATAAGTGTTCCACGGAGCAGTTTGTATGGAGCGCCCTCAATGAGGAAGAAATCGGTTCCCTCATCGAGCAGCTGCAGAAGCAGCAGGAAGACCAGCAGAAGATAGACAATATCATTGCCAATGTTTACTGCGATCGCTCGGGAAAAAAGCACGAGGATATCATCAAGGTGATGTCAGAAGCTAAATGGCATACCGTGGATGAGTGCATCGATCTCGGTTTAGTCGATGAGTCGATGGATGGCAAGCCGGCTGAAATCACGGAGTCAACACAGAACTTCATCAAGTACAACAATCTTCCAGCATTGCCAGAGGTCGTCAATTCCTGGTATGAGAAGAAGCCGGGCTTCCTGGGACGAATCTTCGGAAAGGAAAACTCACACAAAAATGTTTTAGATATGATTAAAAAATGGACTCACATCAACAATGTTCTCAACGTAGAGGGCATTGAGGCAGAGGAATCAGCCAAGGACTGCACCATCTCCCAGGAGCAGATGCAGAAGCTGGAGGATAAGATTGCTGCCGACTCCAGCTCGATCAAGACCAAGGACGAGGAACTCGATAAGGTCAAGAACGAGAAGAAGGAACTGGAGGATAAGGTCAAGAACCTGGATAAGGCAAAGAAAGACCTTGAAGAGAAAGTAAAGGATCTGGAGAAAGAACCGGGTGGCGAAACCCACACCGCCGTGGACGACAACAAGGCAGAGGATTTCTGCTCAGATCAAGTGTCGGACGCTTTAATTGATTTTGCATAATATGTCAGAGACTAATAAATTTGTAGCACCTGTTGATGTACACGAGCAGCTGCAGAATACGGCTAAGAAATACCGTAACCAGTTAATCACGATGCCTACCAGAGGTCTGAAGAAGTCACTCAGCTACATGACTCTTCGCCCTGGCATCCGTGTTTCAGAGACCGTAGGCGAACTCACAGGCGGTGCTGAGCTCGGTCCATACGATGAGAACCGCGTGGCAGACGGCAACGTCAAGATTACACCTCGCACCCTGGAGGTGTTCCTTGGTAACGTCGATATCAAGTTCTCGCCTAACTCTGTTTATTCCACCATCTGGGGCGCCAACGCTATGAACGGCGATGCCCTGAAGAATGTGCCTATCACCTTGCAGGTTCTGAACCTCCTTGCCCTGAAGCTTGGAAAGAACCTCGACAAGGTTCTGTTCAAGGCAGTACGCAACCCTACAGGAACAGGTTCTGTTGACCTCTTCAATGGTTTTGATACCATTGCCAAGACAGAACTGGATGCCGGCAAACTTTCCAGTGGCCTCGGAAACCTCATTAAGGTTGCTGACATTCTGGGCGACAACAAGACCATCAACGATGACAACGCCGTAGATTTCGCACAGGGCATCTGCGAGTTTGCCGATGAGGAGCTGATGGCAGAGGATAAGGTTTATCTTTACGTTCCTCAGTCGTTTGTCAACCTCTACAACCGTGCCTATCTCAAGAAGTTTGGTTCTGTGCCTTACAACAAGGAGTACAACCACCTCACTGTAGAAGGCTTCAGCAACGTAGAGTTCGCCGCCCTCTCCAACAAGAAGGACGCTCCTTTCTTCGAGCTTACCACCAAGAACAATATGCTTGTAGGTGTCAACGAGCTTAACAACAACGATGCCGAGAAGGTTAGCGTGGAGAAGTACAATCCATGGAAACTCGACTTTATCGCTACCAAGTTCTTCGGAGCCCAGTTTGAGAGCATCAACAAGGAGCGCGCCCTGTTCATCACCGATGATGGTACCAAGCCACTCATCCAGAAGGCAGCCACATCATCTGCCAGCCAGACTGGTGGCAAACAGAGTGGCAAGGACGGTACCGCTGACGGAAACGTCTAATGTTTCACCATATATAATATAGGAGATTAAAATATGGCATGTACTAACAAAGATTTATATAAATCAGTGCGCAAATGTCCGGGTACGATTATTCGTCCCGGCATTAAGCCGAAGTTCCTGGCCATCCCGCTTTCGCAGATTCTTGCATGGCCAAAGCTTCCAGATCCTGGCGATACCACCAAGGGACTGGAGGAACTCGCCACCTATAAGGGTGACTTCACTCTTGCCGCAGATGCCAAGTGGCACGCAGTTGACCTCGTAGCACTCAAGTCTTCCATCACCACGGAGACTCAGGGCGAAGCTCCATCAGCTACCTTCCTCAACAAGGCAGAGTATATCATCGGCGGCACTGATGCCGATATTACCGGGTTCGGCCGTATGGCGATCAATGACGAACTGGTCTATGCCCAGCAGGATCCTAATGGCCGCTTCCGCATTCTCGGTAACGAGATGTTCCCGGTGAAGACCACATTTGCCCAGAACAGCGGCGCCGGAGCTACCGACTCAAAAACCTCAACTCTCAGCGTAGAGGCCACCGATTTCTGCCCTGCTCCATACTATGATGGCAAGCTTGAGACAGATGAAGGTGATATCAAGGGCAGCGATGGCTCTGCTTGGGAAGCAACCGGTCACGCGTAAGATTTGCCCAAATTTACATAACTACACATACTGATTTGCTTAGGTGGCTCTCGCTTCGTGCCTGAGCCGCCTTTGTTTGTTTTCACCTTATTATATAATTGAATATGGATCATCAATTTACCAGACAGATGCAGGAGTGGCTCAACTCCAAGCACGAATCGGATGCAGAAATCATCAAGGGAGCAGATATGCTCTTCCGTCTCAACCGAAACCGGTTCTATCATGTCCGAGCAACCCGACAGCCCCAGGCATACCGCACCAACATAGAGTATGAACTGAATAAGTTCCTCAAGATCCGTCTCGACAATATGACCATCGAGGAGGTCAGGAAGATGAACGATATCGTGATTCCTGAAGCCCAGGCTATCATTGCCGAAGGAGAAGCGGAGAAAATCGGAGAAAATGAGAGAATATCAGAGAATAACGGAGAAAATCAGGGAAAATCGGAGAAAAACGGCGATTCCATCGAGGAAAATGCCTCTACCGATGATACAGAACTCCCGTCCTCGGATAGCGATGGAGTGGCTGTTGTCCGTAAGGGCAAGCGCAAGGATCACGATTTCCTGCCCAAGGAAGTAGCCGACCTCTGGGATATCAACGCCAAGCGATACAAGGAAATCAAATCTACCTTCGAGACGCTCAAGGCGATGGAAGACAAGGAACCATGCGACCGATACGAGCATCTGAAGATTCTTTCGGATCTCGACAAGAAGTATCGTGCCGATATGCTCACCTACGACTCATACCAGGTGACACGTGCCGACCGTGACCGGGTAGCTAAAGCCAGACTCGCCGAAAATGCCAGCCAGGGTTAAAGTTGCCGATATACTCAAGCCCATCGATGAGGTGAAGACACAGGCATACTTCGGACGGCATCTGCACACACTCGGACTCATCAAGTGGATCCTTTCACAGATTGGTCCTGCTGATGTGTGGGTGTCTTCCTACTCCACCTCCGAGGAGTTCCTCAGAGGTTTCCGCCTGATGCGGGATTCGGGCAGCATCTCGTCGGCAAAGATGCTGCTGGATGTGAAGGCGAGCAAGAAGACCGTACACCTGTGGCGGCTTATGTCGGCATGCTTCGATGATGTCTATCTGGGCGAGAACCATTCCAAGGTGACGCTTTTCCGGAATGATCAGCATGTTGTTTCGGTCGTCACGTCCCAAAACCAGACATACGGCAGCCGTGACGAGAGTACCATCATCACCACGGAACCACAGGTCTTTGCCGACCTGTTCAATGGATATACCAGTCATTGTGACAATCAAAGCTTAAGAATCAATGGAAATTACTCAGGAGTTACTCAACAAAGTGCAAGAGCTGGCAGAGAACCTGACTCCGATCTCGGAGATGTCCGTCCTTTTGGATATTAAGGAGGATGTTCTGCGTGAAGAGATTCTCGACCCTGCATCAGAGCTCCGGCGCGTCTATTATCTGGGCATGGCAAAAGTCAGGCAGCAGATTCGCAGGAATGAGCTGGAGCTGGCTGCAGCCGGCTCACCTCAAGCCGTACAGCGCACACATGAATATCTGAATAAAATGATAGAGGAGATCAAGATATGAGAGAACCAGCCAACATCGATGCCATCATCGACCTGATGGACCGCACACCCGAAGAGATGGATGCACAGAATGTTCCCGCACCCGTGCGTGACCGCATTCTGCGCATCCGGGCTCTTTATGCCTGGTGGCTCATCAATCCACGCAAGACAGACCAGGAACTTGTCTTCAAGGATATGCAGGACTACAAGGTGCAGCGCATGATGGCTTACAATGACCTGCACCTCATCAAGCTCATACTGGGCAACCTGCAGAAGGTATCCAAGGACTTTGCCCGGTACCGCTTCGACCAGATGATTCAGCGCACCTATGAGAAGGCAGACAATATGGGCGATGCCAGAGCCATGGCTGCAGCAGCTGCCGCATACGGCAAATACCACCTGCTCGACAAGGAAGACCCTGTGGATAACGGCTACGACATGATCCAGCCTCAGGTATTCATACCTACTACCGACCCTCGCCATCTCGGACTGAAGCGCATACCGAACGTGATGGGTACCATCAAGAAGCTCATCAGGAAATACACCGACAACTCCATGGATCTCATCAGGATCGAGAGCGAGGATTATGACGAGCAGCTCCTGGAATATACACCAACAGAAGAAGTCAAGGAAGAGGAGAAATCATTATGATAGAGCAATATTTCAATCCGGCACAGCAGGAAGTAAACCTCATCAATGCCCGCGACTCTGTGGTCGTGGGCGGTCGTGGTATCGGCAAGAGCATCCTGCATGCCACCTTCAACCTGCGCAACATGCAGCGTATGCCCGGCAGCGACGGCGGTTTCGTCTCTGCCAATACCAAGCGATGCCTTACCAATACGCTTCCTTCCATGCTCCAGCACTGGGAGCGATGGGGATTCCACCGGGGCAAGCATTATCTCATCGGCATCAAGCCACCCAAGAAGCTGGGATGGCCGGAACCGGTAATCCCGCCTTCCAACTGGGAGAACACCATCTCTTTCTATAACGGGTCCATCGGTACCATCATCTCGCAGGACCGAAAGGGAACCTCCAACTCCCTCTCGCTCGATTACCTGGATATCGACGAGGCGAAGTTCATCAACTTCGAGCAGCTGAAGGATGAAACCTTCCCTGCCAACCGTGGTAACGTGAATCTTTTCGGGCGCCACTACTACCATCACGGCATGCTCATCACCTCGGATATGCCCGTAACCAAGAAGGGTTCCTGGTTCCTCAACTACAAGAAGGACTGCGACCAGCAGCTCATCGATGTCATCTCATCGCTCGTAGTGGAGGAATATGATATCCGCAACCGCATCAAGACCTCAGGGCACATCAGCCTCTATGCCAAGCGCAGACTCAAGGAGATAGGGCTGCACCTGGCACAGCTGCGCTCCAAGGCTCTCTTCTATAAAGAGTACTCTTCAGTATATAACATCGAGGTGCTGGGTATGGATTTCATCAAGCAGATGAAGCGAGATTTGCCTGCCCTCACCTTCCAGACCTCCATCATGTGCAAGCGCCCTTCCATCTCGCTCGACGGCTTCTACTCCAATCTCCGGGATGTGAACCTATATACGGCGCCCAACCTCGCCTATCTGGACGGGCTGGAGTATGATATCGACAAGCTTCAGCATGTGGATTCACGCATGGATGATGACGTGGATCCCGACCGCCCGCTGTGCATCGCCTTCGATGCCAACGCCCTGATCAACTGGATAGCCGTGGGGCAGGACAACCTGCGGGGTGAAGCCCGCTGTCTGAAGAGTATCTTCGTGAAGTATGAGGAGAAGCTGCCTGCCCTGCTCGATAAGTTCATGAAGTATTACGAGTATCACCGCTGCAAGGAGGTGAACTTCTACTACGACTCCACCTTCGTGGGCAACAACTATGCCCTGATGAATGATGACTTCCATACCTTCATCACCAACTACCTCACAGACCATGGCTGGTATGTGAACGATGTGTATCTGGGCAACCCAATGGGACATCTCGAAAAGATGCTGCTCCTCAACCGTATGTTTGTGGGAAGAGCTGAGCACAGGATAATGATCAATAGCGAGAACAATGAAGACCTGCTCATCTCTATCCGTCTTGCCGGAGTATATAATGGCAAGAAGGATAAACGTGGAGAGAAGCTGGCAGAGACTGAAGAGGATAAGCTGGAGGCCCGCACCGACGGTTCTGATGCCTTCGATACGCTGATGATTGGTATAGAGAAGTTCCCGCAGTCTGATGGGTACATCGCTACTGGTTCTATGCTATAACAAATAAGCTCTCATAAAAATTGTTCTAATGTAAATCTGGTGGTGGCATTCTTGCCCGACCGCCGTTGAGGGGAGTGCGCTGTGAAGCGTGCTCCCTTTTCTTTTCCTTTTACCTTCTTACAAATTCTTTAACGGGCGTTTACATATTCCGCCCATTTCAAGGAGGCAGGAAGCGCCCTCGGGCGTAGGGCAGTGGGGGGGGGTCCTTTCGGCGACAAAGGGGAATTATTTTCCCTTTGAATCCCTAAAACCCCGATAAAATCGAGGTTTTCCAACCTTTGGGTGTGGAAAACCTGTCGTAAAACGACACATTCGGCATCTTCAACTTCGAGGTCGAAGCCTGCCAAATGTTGCGATTTCATCGGTCTAAGGTATGTTTTCCGTTCCAAAGACCGCAAAACATCGTTTTTTCATAGCGCAAACTCCTCATCTCCCAGTATTGTATATTTTAGTTAAAATTTGCACATTTTTATGCCCTGCTCTTTGTTCTTTTGGATATTATTTATTATCTTTGCACCTACAAAAGATAATAATGCTATGCATGATTCGGGCAGGCTTCGTGTAGAGCAATATATAACGACATACAGCTGTAATGGCTCGTGCTGAAGGACTGCCCTCTGGATGCACGAGCCGTTTTTTATTAGGGAATGATTACAATAGAACAACTTAATGACTACGTTCAGAAGGTTCAAGAGTCAACAGGCTATTGGATGGTACGTACTATGGGCGGAGATTACTACGAGGAATTCGACAAGGAAGGATTCGTTGCCATTGGATATAACGAAATAACACGTCATGAGATAAACAAGCTGGATGCTGATTGGAATAAAGCAAATGTGCAACTTAGAGAAAAGGTTAAAAAACTCTTTCCTGATGTACCTCGTCCTGGGCATATAGCTTCGCAGTTGCTGAGATTTTGCCGTTCTATAAAACCAGGAGACCTAATCCTTGTGCCAAGCCATTCGTCATATAGAGTGAGTATATGCCGAGTTACTGGCTCCGTGTATGACGAAGCCAATGTAAAAGACGGAAATGGAAAATGCCCTTTCATCAAGCGTTTGCCGATAGAAGTAGTAAAACACACTACTCGACTAGACCTTCCTCCTAAAGCTCAACTTATGTTTAATTCCCGCCACCCGATATCAGACATTTCAGGCTACGCACCATATCTTGACAATGCAATATCTGATTTCTATAGCAAGAGTGATGAATTCCATTTAGTTCTAAAGATAAATACCACAGAGGATGTTTCTACCTACTCTTTTTATGCTCTAGATAAGATATTCGGTATCATTGATGGCTTTTGCGGGGAACAAAATATAGCGAACCAAAAGAACGATGTTATCCTAAAGGTTCAGATGGAATCTCCGGGTAATCTCCATTTTATCTCAAGCAACAAAATAAAAATAGCCATTGTAGCATTAATAATACTGGCTATCAATGGAGGCGGCTTTAAACTTGATTACGGAGATATGCATATCGATTTATCTACCAATGGGTTCATAAAAAACCTCAGTGAGTACCTCGACCGAAAAACGGATAGGGAAACTAAAGAATCGATTAAAAACGCCTTAGACTCTTTGGAAATTAATACTCCCAAGGCATTCCAAGATGCAGCCGTAGAACTGTACAAGGCTCAAAATAATGCCCGCAATAAATACTAAGCAGGATAATAATAATAAGGAATAAGAAGAGAAGCTGCTATAATCCCAAGGATAATAGCGGCTTTTTTTTGCACGCTTGTTGTGTAACCGCAAGTTAGGACAAACAACATATTAAGTACGCTCGACGTGATAAAATATATCAGGTAAAACGTACAGCCAAAAGCCAATATGTTTCTGAAGATGTCCATATATACAGTTTTATTTTCGCTGCAAAATTAGTGATTTTTGCTGAATTGGCAATGATTTAGTATGTTAAATTATTGCCTAATTCCATTTTTTTAAGCCTAAGATGTTAAATCTTAGTTAATATTTGCGTATTTGCAGTTATCAGAAATTAGCGTGTTCTAATCTTTATAACAAACTTTATAGCAAACTTTATAGTTAAAATTGCAATAAATATTTGGCAGTATCAGAAAAAAGATGTATTTTTGCAGCGGAAGAAAAGAAACATCAATAATAACAAAACAACAACGCAAGTAATGAGAGCATTAAGAATTACAAGACGTAGAGCTGTTAGCTCTATGACCATCGCTCGCCACCCTTTAGCAGAAGGCTTGCGTAGTTTAGGAAGCCTCGGTGGCGACAACAGCCTGTTCAACGATTACTTGAAAGGCAACCATGTGTCTGACTTGAGGAAAGACTGGGAAGCAGTAGGTTCTGATATGAGGAAAGTTTTAAACGCTAATAGACGACAACTTTATGCAGCAAGATAAAGAAGACAACAAAGAAATCGCAGAGATTGAGGATGCCATACCGGCAAACGTTAATGACATCCTGCAGGAACTGCCAGAAGACAAGCGAAATGCTATCCTGGCAACGATGATGTCTATTGAAGAAGAGCGAACCTTTAGCGGTCCTCTTCCTCCACCGGAGCATTTTGAAGCTTACGAAAAGACATTGCCAGGAGCAACCGACCGCATCATGACGATGACCGAGAAGCAGGTAGATCATCGCATCGATATGGAGAAGAGAATCGTGAATAGAAAATTCAATCAGGCTACATTAGGACAAATCCTGGGTACCATTCTCATCATCTTCTTTGGATACATTGCTTATATTTTAGCAATGAATGGTCATGACAATGCTGCAATAGCTATCGGTGTGACAACGGTAATCAGCCTGGCGGTAGTTTTTGTACTCAACAAAATACCACCAATATTCCCAAAGAAAGATACAACAGACGATAAAGAATAAACATAGCCCTCGGTGCTTTCCGCACCGGGGGTATTTTTTTGTATCCAAATGTTAAAATCGAACTAAGCATAACATTTTTATTATGCAATATTTGCGTATATCAAAATTATTATGTACCTTTGCAATCGAGTTAAGGAACATGTTTAATCAATTAAATTTTTAAGCTATGCAAGAAGATTTAGAAAAGGAAATCGAGAGAAAGAAAAAGGAAATCGAAGACTTTCTCCGAATCGTGAAATTCACTGGTCTTTCGCAGAAGGAAATAGAAAAGAGACTTGATTATCTCTTGGACGACCTTTCAAGACTGATGAAGAAAAGAAAGTAAAATTCAACTTCCCCTCCTTCGGGAGGGGATTACAAAATATATATTGATATGGAAGATATTAGAACCCTATTGGATGAATACAAGTCTCTTGCAGGTAATACCGATGCAATGAGCGAGGAGCGAAAAAATGAAATTATCGCTAAGCTGGAAACTATGGATAAGGATGCTGTGGCTGAAGTGGCAAAACCATTCCTGGAGGAAAATGTAACTCGCCTGGAGGGCGAAGTGAAAGCTCTCCGCAGCCAGATAGATGCAGAGGATTACAAACTGCTTCCTATCTCTTACATCGCTAAGACCTATTTCAACAAGAGTGCATCATGGCTTTTGCAGCGTCTCAACGGATATCAGGTACGTGGAAAGGTCTATACGCTCAACCAGGAGCAGAAAGGCATCTTTAACCAGGCGGTCAAGGAAATAAGCAATCGCATCAGCGCATTGCAGTTAGCATAGCTAACATGTTCAATAACTCAACTCAGTCCCCGGCACGGAATCGTGCCGGGGACTTCTTCTAAACGAAAAGAATATGGATGAGAATAAAATTATAGACTACATACTGGGACTGTTCACCAAGAACGAAATGAACAAGGATGATATTCATTGGACTATCAACGAAAAGTTTGATTACGACAATGAACCATTGCTGATATTGAACAGACTGATAAGAGAAGGACTCATCCTCGAAATGGGAGAAGCATACTACAGCCTTACCAGTGAAGGGCGAAAAGCCAAAAAGGGATACGCGAAATATGTAAGGAACCGAAAATTCTGGCAATACATCGACAAGGCCAACAAGGTTTCTACCCTTGTAAAGTTCCTCTATGGCGCAGGAGGCTTCATTGCAGGATGGCTGGCCAAGGCCTTAGCAAATGTTCTTGGCATGTAGCAGGACTACCAGCAGGAACAGGCATACCATGATAAGAACCAGGATACCCAGTATGCTTTTTACAGCATACCCCAAACCGCCATTTTTATGATAGTCGTGCCAGATGGGGCTGAATGAATCCAGCAGGGAGCGCTGCTGCTTCTCGAGCATCTCTACTCGCTTCAAGAGATCTTTTTCTTCCATACCTTGTATATATTATATCCATTAAAAACACCGCAAAGTTAATCATTTTCCACAAAAACACCGCACATTCCATTGATTAATGTTAAATAGTAGTAAAATAGATACGATTTAACCTAAAATATTTGGCTATTCGTAGTAATATTACTACCTTTGCAGTGTTGAAATCAATAAACAGCGTTCTATGAAAACAGTTAAAGTGAGCAAGATCCTTAGGATCTTAAAGAAAGACGGTTGGGTTAAGGACCGTCAGAAAGGAAGCCACAGGCAATTCGTGCACCCTACCAAAAAGGGGACGGTCACCGTCAACGGTGGAGATAACGATGACGTTTGGGGATTTCTGCTTAAAAGCATCGAAGAGCAGTCAGGGCTTGTGTTCTAAACACAGCCCGCTCTTCGGAGCTGACGCTGTTTCGCATAGCGTGTTTGTGGTTTCGGCACTGAGCGACCTTGGCAAGAGCCTCGGTCGCTCCCTCAGTGAAATATATTAAAGACTATATATATATGAATAAGGTTATCATTGATACGGCTCGCACGGAGCAGGGATACAGCGCAGCATGCAGCTTGCTGCCTGGCTGGGTAGTCGCATATAGCGGCGATTTCGAGGGCTTCCGCCAATACGTGCAGGAGAGCATCGACTTCGAGATAGAGGGCTACAAAGAAAGGGGCACGGCTTATCCTGATGTCTTTGATGGTGAATACGAGCTTTACTTCAAGTTCGATGTCCGCTCACTCCTGGACTACTACCGTGGCATCTTCTCCTTTGCCTCGCTCCAGCTCATCACGGGCATCAACCAAAAGCAGTTGGCTCACTATGCCTCTGGCATCTCCAAGCCGCGCCCAGCGCAAGCCGAGAAAATTGCCAACGGCTTGCACAGATTAGCTAACGAATTACAAATGGTCACTGTTTAAGATTTCAACATCAAGGGCTGCTGACCACAGCCAAATGGCAGCCATGTACAATGGTTGTACTTCATGGAATTTAAAATTAAAAGATCGCTTTAGAAGCCCCTGGTGCGAGATGCATCGGGGGCTTTTTCATTCCCCTCCCTCCCCAAATCACCATGTTTTTATGCTCTAAAACATAAAAAAGTCATTTATTTCAAAATTTCCCCGTTTTTTTTTGGCGGTTCCAAATATTCTTCTTACCTTTGCCAACGCTTAACAGATGATAGTAAACTATCCGGCAGGGCGACCGTTTCGCCTATGGCTTCTCAGCCGCAGGCTTTTTTTATGCCCAAGAGTATCATTTTCCCGGCAACGGGAAAAAGGTGTACCGATATGGCGGCTGCATGAACCGTAGATTTTTGATTAGTCCTCTCGGATAAGTCATCATCTGTTAAGCAACGGGGAATGCAGCCGCCACCCTTTTCTCACGAAATCAAGTTGGCTGCTAATGCTTAACAGATGATGCAATATGCAGAATTCTATTTTATTAAATGATGCGCAGGTGAGACCTGTAGGCATCAACGTCAACGAGGGCATCCATACCCTCAAGTGTGCAATCAAGCGTGAGGCTAAGCGCCTCTGGGCTACCAAGAGCGAACCCTTCTCTTACCTTTGCGAGGAGACGGTTACGTATGGCGAGGTAGTGAAGACCATAGTTGGCATAGTCAGCTTCGTGTGCGTGATGATAGTTGGTGGTTATCTTTTCGGAGGGGAGGTGATGTAGTTATGGAAGAGAATAATAAGAAGACTCAGGACGTAGCGGTTAGTGCATCACCATGGCAAGATATTGCCCAGGTTGAGGGCAATAAAGTGCCATCACCGGATAAAATTGAGAGCGTCGGCACGCAGGATGAGTCGCTTACTACAGAGAAGTTCCATGAGCTCCTTGAAGCAAATACGGCTAAGCTGAATAAGCTTCGCCTGGACTACGCCAATAGAATGTCAGACCTGCATGATAAATATAATGATGAGCTGGACGATATTCTCGCTGTGGAGCACCACGCAACTGATGAGCTCCGTAATGCAAGAAAGGTGTATGAGGATGCCAAGGTGATATACGAGCTAAAGCTTCGTGAACTGATAAAGCAACGCACCGAGGCAGGACGCAGACACAACGTAGGCAAGGCTGAAGCCAAGAGCTTTTGGACTACAGAGAACGAGAAAATCCAGACCGAGCGCAACCGCATCTTCAAGCGTTTTAGAGATTCGGGGGGGGTACTTCCGGAAGAAGCCAAAGGACTGCTGCACCCAAGTTGGGAGAGAGACAAGAAAGGAGGAATGAGCGATGAAGAACAATAAGAAAGTTACTCATGCTGAGAAAATAGGCGTGGGTACAGATTCTGAGATTCCGGAGAATTTCAGACCACTGGAATTCATACAGAAGGTGACTAAACTGCTGGGCGAATGGGCTCAGCAGGATAAGGAAAGAGGTTTTGTCTTGATAGCAACGAGTGAGTGTTATGATGGTGATGGTTGCGGCCTGGCATCAGGCTGCGATGGCAACGATGAAGTGCTCGCCAAAATGATGTGTGGAGCCTTGGAGCACGACAAGAACCTACAGAAAATCGTGATTGATGCCTGCAGATTAAGGGAGTAAGCCAATCATTAACAAAATAAAGATTTGTCATGAACACGAATATAACAACCAACCTGCACATGACAGCAGACGTCTGGAATGCGCTAGTAGATATGATGAACGTTGGCCAGCTGGACAACTTCATCGAGACTCTTGAGTTTGCTCAAGACAAGTTTATCTCAAACGAGGTAATAACCAATGCCGTGGATGATTTCGGCGGTGCCGGACAGGTTCTCCTAATGCTCAATGCATTCAAGCGCATGGAGAATCTCTTCAAGACCATCAACCAGGCTCTGAAGGCGAAAGGAGGTGTGGCATAATGAAAGAACGCAAACGTATCGTGGGATTCTCGCCAAACGGCAATTCCCCGGAACCATCCGTAGAGGAGAAGGAAACCAAGCCGGACTATACCCGCATGGCTCTGGACCAGTATCTGGCAGACTACAAGCCGTACAATCCGGAAGAAGATGATGTACATTGTGACTACAAGACCTCGAAGGAGATACAGAACGACCTCAGGGATATGGTTATCGCTCCCGTCTCCACCATCACCGAATATATGGTGGAGCAAGGTTTCAAGATGGTTAAGATAGAAGGCGGAACGCTCGCCTGGCATCTGCAGTACGACCATCCCTTCTAGAAAAAATCAAGCTTTTGCATTAATAATTAAATACTGGTAAGGCTAAGCGTAGCCTGCGCTTCGTAAATTGTTTTAAGTTAATAAACAGTACCCGGTCACCGTGAGGTGGCTGGGTATTTTTATATTCACCCTCCCTATCCTATCTTTGCACAAGTTTAATGAAACAAAGATATGATTACAGTTATCCATCAACCCAGCTCGCCGGTATTTACCAGCGCCCTCGACACCTTCTCGTTCAAGATAGGCGGCGAGAATGCCACCGTCGCCATCTCGTGCGACGGTGAAGAACTGCTCTGCGAGACCTACTACCCTGTATCGGGCAACATCACCATCTACGACCTCGGTACCCTCATAGCCGATGCAGCCAGAAGAACCGTGGCTGCCACCTGCAAGATCAGCATCACGGAACATACGGGAGACAAGAATGTAGATACCTGGAGCAAGGAGTTCAGCGTATATTATGCCACCGTTGACGTGAACATGAGCTGCCAGGCATTCCTGGATTCATTCTTCCTCACCCTGCTCGACGGCACCAAGCTTACACAGCTGGGCCATCGGGAATACCTGCATGCAGCCGGCGAGGAGAGTACCACGCCGGAGGTGGTTGCCAGCTACTACAACAGGGAATCGGGCAGCATAAGCACCGCAACCATCGATGCATCAGCCACCCCTACCCATACCGTGAACGGCATCACCACCTTTGATGTTTCGCCCGACAGATACTACGATGAAGCCAAGGGCAGCCTCTTCGCCTATACCGTGACCGTGGGCAGGCGAGTGCAGGAGTACCAGATAGACCATACCCGGGCAGTGGCCGACCCGGTGCTGCTCTTTACCAACTCGTTCGGATGCCAGGAGATTTTCTACTGTCTGGGCAGAAAGAAGATAGCCCCTACCTTCGAGCGCAAGCAGGCGGTAATCTCCGGCAGGAAAATCAACTATGCCGTGAAGGAGACCCGCTCCTTCGAGGGCGACACCGGCATCATTCCGCCATCCATGGCACACTTTGCCGAAGACCTGCTCAGAAGCGATGAGATCTATCTTTTCCGGGATTATACCAAGGACAAGGAAATCACCTTCACCGACTCGAAGAGCGAACGGACCAACGAGGAAGACGACATGGCAGAGTTCACCTTTACGTATCAGTATGCCCAGAGAGTGCAGAACGTAATCTTCAGGGATGTAGAGAACACGGGAGGCAGAATCTTTGATGACTCATTCGATGATACGTTCAACTAGAAGTTTCACCCTTATAATTTTGTCGCAGATATGAAAGAAAAGACACCCAGAGCCATCCATATCAACGAGCTGAGACGTGCGCTCGACATTTCGCGCATAGACCGCACGCCCGTGAACCTGGACTGCTGGAAGGCAGCTGACGGCTCCATCATCCAGTACCGGGGCAGGCTGGTGAAGAGCAGTTCCTGGCAGCAGGGAACCCACAACCTCTACAATCCGGTGAATCACCAGATACGCAAGGTGAGGGATATCTTCATCTTCAGATACAATGACCATCCAATATACTTATAATAATTATGGCAAGCAACAACAACAGCAACAACATAGACATCACCTATGCCACCATGGGCGAGGTGATGGATTATCAGACATCATCGCCCACGAGCGGTTTCACGGAGTCGTCCACCGTCTTCGATGATGATGGTACCACGCCTCTCGTCAGCGTGGAAGTCGGGGGAAAGGAATATACCTATGTACCCTTCGGCTACGAGAACCAGCTGCCCTACGAACTGATCAGCAACATAGGCAGAAGCAGCGTGATGGCTCAGAACAAACTCTTCAACGTGCTCACCTGCTATGGAATGGGCTTCCAGTATAACGACATCGAGACCAAGCTGCCTACGAAGGACAGGGAGGTGAACCTGTTCCGGATGCACAACTCGATGAGCCGCTTCTTCCTGGAACAGATTACCGACATGAAGTATTTCTTCTTCTGCGTATCTGCCATCGTGCTCAACAAGAAGGGCGACAAGATTGTGGCGGTAAGACACAAGGAGGCGTGCTACTGCCGGTTTACCAAGAGCGTGAACGGACGCTCGGAATATGTGCTCTATGCCAACTGGAGAAATGCCACTGTGCCAGCCAACATAGAGGTGCTGCCGCTGCTCGACGAGCTGGATCCGCTGGGCGACCTGCAGAAGCGCATGGGGCTGGACGGGCAGAACGGCAAGGTGAAGGCAAGACAGTCGGGGCAACCGGGATGCAAGGACAGGGTCTTCGCCATCGTTACCCGCTTCCCTACCCCGGGCTGCCAGTACTATCCCGTGCCCTACTACTCCGCCATCTTCAGGGACAGATGGTACGACATCTCCCGTCTCATCGCCATCGGCAAGATGGCGAAGCTGAAGAACCACGCCACCATCCCCTACCTGGTAGAGATACACAACGACTACTGGCGCGGCATCTTCAAGGAGGAGCATATCACCAGTACGGAGGAACAGAAGAAGCGCAAGCTTGCCGAAAAGGAGAAGATACGCGACTTCATCTCGGGCATAGAGAACAGCGGCAAGCTCTGGATAGCGGGCTACTATACCACGCCCGACGGCAAGGAGGTGAAGATGGTGCGCATCACCCGCATCGATACCTCGAAGGATGGAGGCGACTACAGCGATGATATCGCCGAGAGCAACAACATGCAGTGCTATGCCGACAACATCCACCCCAACCTGGTGGGCGCCACTCCCGGCAAGAGCCAGAGCAACAATTCGGGTTCCGACAAGCGCGAGCTCTTCACGCTGAAGCAGAGCATAGAGAAGGCATTCCACGACCTGATGGAGACGGTTCACTGGGTGATCATCTACTTCAACCACTGGGAGGAGAAGGTTTATCCGGATGTGCCGCTCATCATGCTCACCACCCTTGATGAGAACAAGGATGCCAAGAAAGTGTCTAACAATCCAAATTCAAAGACAGATGATTAATATTACCGCAGAACAGTTTGAGCAGCTCCTTCCATTCGTGGGGGCTGCTTCTGAAGATGTCTTCACGAAGATGCAGCCTGCGCTGGAGAACGTATATTTCGACCTGGTGGCTACGGTTATCGGTTCAGACTTCGAGGATGCCGCCTGTGCAGAAGGCAGCGCCTTACTGGGCAATATCCGCTCATACGTCATCCTGAAGGCATTCATCCTGCGTCTCCGTTCCAACGATCTCATCATGACCGACAACGGTTTCGGTATCGTTTCCAACGAAAACATATCGCCAGCATCCCAAGCCAGGGTGGATGCCCTGCTCAGGGAGCTGACCTACAAGCAGGACCAGCAGCTGCATGGCGTGCTGAACCGCCTGCGCACGGTGGAAGGCTGGAGCGAGACGGTGCAGGCGTGCAACAACATCGCCTCTTTCTTCTGGTCGCCATTGACGCTGAGGGCTTACTCGAGTGTACGGGGTTTCGTCACCTTCGACGACCTGGCAGCACACCGGAACGAGATAGGAATGGCAGAACTGGTGCTGCGCAAGCAGTTCTCCGATTCGCTCATCGATCAGCTGCTTGAGGAAGAGCGGAAGGCACAATATGAGCCATTCCATCGGCACGCCATCGTGAAAATGTGCCATTTCATCGGTGCTCATATTTCTACTAAAGAGACTCCTGCCGACCCTCGATACAAGGATCTTGCCTATGCTGCAGCAGCCAACTTCATAGAGGAGAACATCGATAAATTCCCAAAATACAAGGATTCACCGGCCTACAAGGCCAATCACATGCAAGCGTATGAGAACAAAGCTGACGACCCGACCTTCTTCTTTGCAGGATGACGGAACACTGAACCTTCACGTTCCCCACTCCTGGAGTGAACTGACACAGGACCAACTGCGCTATGTGCTCATCCTGCTCACCCAGGGATGGGAGGAGTGGCACGTAAGAACCTACCTTTTCGCCCGGTTTGCCGGCATCAGGGTGCTCAACGAGAAGAAGGACGGCTGGCTCTGCGAAACCAAGACGGAGAAGGGCGGAAAGGTGAGATTCTTCCTGGAGCTGTGGCAGGTGCAGAGCTTCTGCGAGGCATTCGACTTCGTGTTTGAAGATACCGGGGCTGAAAACAGGCTCGATTCCATCGGACTCTACAAGGCAGCAGACCTGGAGCTCTACGACTATCCGTTCGAGTATTACATCTGTGCGGACAACTACTTCCAGCAGTATCTGCAGTCGGACAAGACGAGCGATGAGCCGCTGAAGGAACTGGCACGATATCTCTATCTGGACAATGAGGGCAACCAGGCAGCACACATCAAGTGCTCTACCTATGAGCTGATGGGTGTGTTCCTCTGGTTTATGTGGATAAAGCACAACTTTTCCACAAAGTTTCCCCATCTCTTCAAGCCTGCAGCTGAAGGAGGCGAAGGAGAAACTGACATGGAGGCATCGATGAATGCACAGATCCGGGCACTCACGGGCGGGGATATCACCAAGGAGGAGACAATCAGAAAAGCCAATGTGTGGCGGGCACTCACCGAGCTGGATGCCAAGGCACGCGAGGCAGAGGAGTTAAACAAGAAACTGAATAAATCATGATCAAGACAGAAATCAATACCCCATCGGTACAGGTGGGCTTCGATGCATTCTCTTACTTCAGAGACCTGGCAAAGCGCAACAAGCTATGCTGCGAGCTGGCTTTCATTCCTACCACATGCTCTACACCACAGGCTTTCGAGGGAATGCTGGCCAATATGTCGAAGGGCAGGAACTTCATCGTCATAGATGACACCAACGACGGCAACGTGGCCATCAACGGCGACGGCAGTTTCCGCAAGGTTGTCACCTATACGGTGTGGATCCTGATGCGATACAAGTTCAACGACATGAACGACCGCCAGGAGAAGCTGAACACCTGCAGAAAAATCTTCCGGCAGTTTCTGAGCCGTATCATCATCGACAAGATGAAGTGGGAAAGCGACTTTACCTATCTGCTGAGCGACCAGGTGGACAACCGGGAGATAGGTGCATATTTCATCAACGGACTCACTGGCGTGGAATTCCACATCGACGTGAGCGAGCCATTAGACCTGGTATATGACAATGAAGAATGGAACGAATAACATCAAGACTCCCGTATCTCAGGAAGACATCCATGCCTATGAGCGTGGATGGGCAGAGGAGATGGTGAAGATCTGGAAGGAGAAGATCATGCACTACCGCATCCGCCATACGGGTGCTCTCTTCAACAGCGTGCAGGCTACTTCGTTTGGCGGATCATCAAGAGTCATCGCCCACAAGTTCCTGCTCTATGGTCTGTATCAGGAAGCGGGAACGGGCAACGGTTATTACCATGGCAATCCTGGAGATCTCCCGTTCCTGGATCCGAAATACCGTGCGCAGCATCATCTGGGCGAACCCAGACAGAGGCGTCCATGGTTCAACCGGAAGTATTACTCATCCATCATGAAGCTGAACGATATGGAGGGCTATTTCTATGGCGAGGAATACCAGGGCCTGATGGCAGACCTCTTCAAGCAGATGTTCGGCAAGATATGATGTATTTTTGTTAAGGGAATCTTATTTGTATTTTTGCTTCAAAATTAAAATAAGAACATGCAAAACGAAAATACCATACAGGAACTGATCAGCAGACTCACGGAAATTCGAGACGAGCGAGCCAAGGGAGCCAACACGGCAAGACGCGTGGGCAGCGCCATGCTCGCCCTGCTCAACTACGCCATGCAGGATAATGGAACCTATCTCTCGAAGGAGCATGATGATGCTGCAGATGGCGTCATCACCTTCCTGAAGGGGCTTATATCCGAGGCCAAGGCAGAACTGAAGGAAGGAGCTACGTTCGGCGACTTCGTATCAGGAATCAATGGCGGCAAAGGCGCACAGATAGACACTCTTGGTAATGCTGAGATGGAGAGCATCACCGTACGCTCATACATGAAGGTGATGGAGCTGATCGTGAACCGTCTGACTGCACTGGAGGGAGACCAGCTCTTTACAGAGAGCGATACCATCGAGAGTGTCAGCTACCTGGGAGACAACTGCTACGGACTGAAGCTCCGGTCCAAGTATAAGGGTTATTTCACTGCCCAGCACGTAAACAACGTGCTGAAGGGTATTGTCAACAACGTAGCCACGGCTGCTGTCAGCGACAAGACGGCACTCTATTACACCTCGTGGATGCGTGTGAACAGCGTGAATGCTGTGACCAACTACATAGAGATATCTCTGTATCCGGACAGCGAGGTTCCTGCCGGAAAGAATTTCCCTCCCTGCGAACTCATGAATATCGCAAGATGGGGAAATCAGACGGATGAGAGTCTTCAGCAATGTTTCTATCTGTCGAGTTCTGAAGGCAGGATCGTGAAGCTTACGGGAGTGACCAAGCCTATCCTGGAGAACTGGAACTACGGTATGGTGTTCGGAGATATGCCATCCTTCCTGAAGGAGATGAAGCTGCCACTGATGAAGGACCGGGACTATATGTACGCTGCCGGTATCATCACCCAGGACATTATACAGATAGACTATCAGGGCAAGCCAGTGGTGACCTACGTGGATAGAGGTCAGTTCAGCAAGACAGCCCAGTATTACTGTGCATCGCTGAACGCTGAAACCGGCAAATATGAAACTTCAGACGTATGGTACACCGGCTGCAAGTGGAGATGCCAGAAGACTGGAACCCATACGGAACCGCGCTGGAACAGCACCGACTGGGCAATGATAGAAGGCAATCCTGCGTTCACCGTGGATTTCCGGGAAGCGGAAGCCATCTACGACTTCGATAACTTCATCGCCCCGCTCACCATCGTGGCAACCCTGTACGGGCAGGATATTACGGATGACATCCTCGACACGGACGTTGCCTGGACCCGATATACAGAGAACTCGCAGGGAGTGCAGCGCGTGACTTCGGACACCATCTGGGCTGAGAAGCGGGGAGGTGCAGGCAAGTCTATCGTCCTGACACAGGAAGACCTCTCGCTGGACAGTGATGGTGTTCCGAAGAAAATCAGCTTCACCGCCACAGTCATCCTGAGGGACGGCATGGGCTATGAAGCTGACAGACAATCCGTATCCTTAGATTATATGAAACCATAAAAAATATCATTATGAAACAGATAAGATTTGATTTCAAGTACCAGCCTTTGCAGGTCAATAAATCGGTGACGCTGGGAGGTGGCGTGCCGAACGAGCAGACCTATGATGCCGACTCGGGAGAGTTTTCGCCGGACTATTCCCTCGTACCGGTCTGCATCAAGCCGATAGTCGGCATCATCGACAGAGACCTGATACTGACGAACGGCAGCGTCAATGCCCAGCTTACCGACGTGAGCTGGCGCAGGGTTATAGACGGAGTGGAAGAGAAGACAGCTCTGGTGAACACAGCAGGGAAATATGTGATCACTACGAGTGGAGACGAGAACGGCAAGCTGCTCTGGTATGTCAATGCCGCACCGCAGAAGCCCATTCTCCTCAGGTTCAAGGCAACGTATATGGACCCCAGAACCGGACAGATATATAATATTGTAGAAGACGTCTCTATTACATGCCGTAATGCGACGCATTACATTCCGGTGCTCCAGCTCTCTGGCGGAAGCAGTTACTATAACCCGACCCGTGATGAGGACAAGCAGACCATCACGGCATCTCTCCGTCTCGGAACAGAGGAATGCAGCGCCGGCAAGCGGGCCTTCGTGTGGGAGATAGCCCGCAGCAGCGGATACTTCACGGCGGTGACGGCAGACGACCTGGAGTTGAAGATCTCTTCAGACGGGACCACTGCCACCCTGGACCGCTCCCTGATGGGCGAGCAGATTACGATAAGATGCAGGGCGAAGTACAGCGCAGCCGGCAATCCATCTGCCGTGCAGCTCACAGATATCTCTCCTTCCAAGGTGATCACCATAGCAAGAAGAGTTCCACCTGTAGATGTCGAGATTCTGGACACGATAGATACTCTGCAGCCGGGAACCAGGAACTTCAATCCGAGAGCCTACATATATGATAATGTGGGCGAGATTCCTAATCCTACCAAGGATATCCTCCCGATATGGTATTTCGGCACCAACAGTCATACGAAGGAGATAGACTTCGTTCAGCAGGGGCACGGGCTCAACCCTACCATCCCCACAGACCTGATGGATGCCAAGCTTGGAGGTATCCTGCAGATAGACCCGAAAATCCTCAATCCGCTGGCTCTGCTGGCAGACGGAGACGGAAAGGTGATAACAGATGGCGACGGAAAGGCCATCGTGTTCCATTAATTTTCAGAAAATCATCAATTATCAATATAACTATGGAAAGATATGTAAAAGCGAACCGCAAGGTAGCAGAGTTCCTGCACCTTGAGAATGACCGTACACAGTTCAAGGACGGCAATTTCCTGCTCTGGATGCAGGATATCATGGTATTCGGCAGTCTCATCAACTTCAATCAGATTCTCGCCCAGATAGGTGCTGTAGCCATGGACGGGGAATCTGCGAAGCAGGAGCAGGATGGTGAGTGTACTCATCTTCTGCCTGTAGCTACAGACGAGAGATTCGTCATAGAAGAGAAGTCAGCCACGGATGAAACCGAAGGCAAGGAGGAGTCTTCTTCCGGTAATACAGAGGGCAAGGTGGAACCTTCTTCTGGTAATACAGAGGACAAGGAGGAACCTGGCGAGCAGGTTTCCGGCGAGGAGGCAAGTGTTCAACCTGAAAACAAGGAGGAATAAGGTATGAGTAGTGCAAGTAAAACCGTCCATATCAAGTTTCTCAGCAAGCTTGGTACCTACACCCCGCTGATCCAGTCGCCAAGCGGAGACCTGTATCAGGAATACCAGCAGATAGGAAATCAGGTGGTGACATACCCGGATTTCTCCAAGACCAAACCTGAGTTGTATTTCATCTGTACATCTTCGAGAGCGGTCGAAGGTGCGGTCACTCCGGTAAGTATGAGATATTACTTCAACGATTCCGAAATCACCTTCGATTCCAGCGGAGTTTCAGACGGACTGTTTTCTGGAATGTTCGAGATTATCCGCCCTAGTACGAACCAGCCATACTTCGGTCTCAGAATCGTGAAGAATCTTGCTGAAGCTTCCCGCTTCGCATCCATCGTCATCAAGATGGTAGGTAAGATAACCGCAAGGGGACAGCAGTCGGATCTGACGGATGATATCCAGGAGACGTACACGATATCCGTAGGTCCTTATATCGGAACAGCCTACAGAGTCACCATCATGGCTGGAGATAGCAAGATGTTCACGCTCCAGAGTCCGACAGACAGTTGTGTACTGAAGGCGAAGACCACGCAGGGCAACGAGACACTTTCCAGCGGACTGTATTATAAGTGGTACAGAGCCGCCAACACGGCGAGCGGCTGGGAGCAGATTTCGGGGGCTAGCGGTTCCACCATAACAGTGAAGGCTGCCGACGTGAACTGTACGAGAGAATTCATGGTAGAGGCATATAACAACAGCAGCATGAGCAAGGACAGCATGCTGGGATTCGATTTCCAGACCGTCATCGATACAAGTGATCCTTACGAGATAGAACCTCATCCATCTCCTTCGGACGGAAGCATCGATGAGGATACTTCGGGCAACGGATCGGTAACTTACACCCCCAAGCTTGTGACCAGAGGTACGAATAACGTAGTAGCCTCCAAGTTCTTCTTTACCCTGAAGTCGCAGTCGGGTGTGGTTCTCAACACGGAAGCAAGCAGAAATAATACCAAGGCGCTCAGTTCCTTCACAGTGACAAGACAGGATTGCATCAACGGCGGATACAGCGATATTGGACTCACCATAGATTCAGAAAAGTAATGGCATCAAAAACCGTGATAATCAGATTCAACCGCATCGGTGTTGGCATTTCCAACACCGATGTGGAATATGCAGACTCCACGAGCAGTTCTACTGCCCCTACATCCGGCTGGCAGACCAATGCTCCTGCCTGGCAGAACGGTCACTATATCTGGACTCGCACCCATATCTACTATACGAATGGAAATGAGAAGCTGAGTGAACCAGTCTGCCTTCCATCCGGAAAGGGCGTCGCCAAGATTGAGGAATGGTATTACCTGTCCTCATCGGCAACCTCGCTCGCCGGAGGCTCATGGGTGAAGAATAAGGCTCCTACATGGAAGAACGGATATTACATCTGGACGAAATCCGTCATCACATACACCGATGGCACCAGCAGTTCCACGTCACCAATATGCACGGCGGGAAGCCAGGGAGAAAAAGGAGACCCGGGTGAAAAAGGAAAGTATATGAGAGGTCCCCAGGACTGGGAATCGCTCCCGGATGGATTCACCTTTTACCCCTTTGAGAACAATGAGGTCGCTTTCTTCGATACCATCGAATACGAAGGTGAATACTACGAGTGCAACAAGAAGCACACGAAGAGTTCCTCAGTGACACCGCTTTCTGATTATAAGACATACGGAGGTAAAGGAAACTGGAAACTCGGCACGCTGTTCAGCATGGTGGCCGCAAAGATATTGCTAACGCAGTACGCCTTAGTCAAAAATCTGGGTGTAGAGACCATCGACATGAAAGATGCCAATGGCAATATTATCTTTCAGGCAAAAAACGGTGACGTAATTTGCAACAGCGGAATATTCAACAATATAAAGGTTACGGGCAATAGCGAATTTAGCGGAACGATGAAAGCCGTAAGCGGAAGTTTCAAAAGTCTAAATTGCGTGGATAATAACGGCAAAGTCGTGGGTAATATTACCTTTGGTAGCGATGGGCGAATGTGGTTTGATGGCGATATGTACAGCCAGGGCTACAACAGCGAAAAAAAGCGAAGCAACCGATTTTACACAAGTGACGTACTTTGCCGTGGAATGTTTGGGCACAGGGAAAAGATTATGGCCGTCGTTAAAGGTGCATATATGTATGTGTATTCAAAAGGAGCGGATCAGACAGGAACGTATGTAAGCCTCAAAACAGGCAAGACCTCAGATAATAAGACTTTCTACTACGTACCGCTTTACAGCCCATCAAATACTGATGATTTGTCGGGTTTGCCAATCGACGTTGTGGTTTTTAACACATCAAGTGATTACTATTATGCTTTTTCGGGCATGGGAAATGGCAAGGAATGGCGAGTTATTAACGGAAACAACAACCAGACAGTACATTTTTGTGATGTTGGCGGTTGGCACTCATTATTGGGCGGTGCCTCAGTAAATTGTATGTATGTAAACCCAGCATGGCTAAATCCAGTACCGGGCACATCTGATATTGGAAGAGGTGTATTTTGGACTGGAGAGACGGATTTAAATTGGTAACAAACTTTAATTTTATTGAATTATGGAAGTAAAGACATTAAAGACGGTAAACGCCGTAACAACAGTTAACAGCAACCAGACATTCCCGATTGTTGACAGCAACGGAAACATAACCCGCATCACCCTCGATACACTTCGCAAGGTGATTACCAGTGGACTGGATCTCAATGCCATCGAGGATGGTATCTTCATCATGTATCACCGTTCCAGCGATAACTATCCGCTGATGGTGAAACCGCACCAATGGCCATCTCTCGAAAAATCGGGAGAAATTGCAGACGGAGTTGTGGTCTTTGAGGGTGGCCGTCACCTGGTTGTGGCTCCAACCCAGGCAGATGCGCTGCCATGGTCGAGTGCTGCCGTACAGGCAGATTCACCAAATTACGGAAATGATGATAATTATGCAGCAGAGGTTAGCGGAAATAACCGTCTCGCAGCTATGCTCGACTTTAATGGCCGTCAGCATACGGACGCAGCCATCAAGGCATCATCCTCTGCGCACGTCACCAATACGGCATCATACGCTCCAGGATATTGTCGCGCATATAGCCGTGCGAACAGCAAGGGCAAGGGTCTGACAGCCGGCTACTGGTGGCTGCCATCTGTCGGAGAATTACTGGTGATGTATGCCAACAAGCTTAAAATCAACTATGCTCTGTCACTCATCAAGGGTGCGCAGCTCCTCGATAGCAGTTGGTACTGGTCCTCAACCGAGAGCAGTTCTGCGGGCGCGTGGAGTCTGGGCTTCGGCGGCGGCTTCCTCAGCTGGGGCGGTAAGGTTCAGACTAAGGGTCATGTTCGCCCGGTTTCAGCATTTTTACGATAGTTAGTTGTTAATAGTTAATCGTCCTCGACCTTAAAGTCGAGGACACCCCAGAAAGGCAAATTAGAATATCAATCAAGAGAGATATGGCAGCAACGAAGTTGGCAAGTAAAACGAGAATATACATCGATACCAAGCAGATGCTTGATATCACGATTGGTGTGGTTAGGAATTTCCCGAAATCGCAGCGTCCGATATTCGGAGACAGGCTATGCAATATGCTTATTGATAGCCTGAATCATATCGCTAAAGCGTATATGCTTGGCGATTTGAATGTACGAATCGAACATCTCGCACAGTTGCAGACAGACCTTGAAGTCATATCAACCTTGATTGATATTGCAGGTGAACAGAGGTGGATAATGGGTACGAACAGACTGGCAACTCTTCTCCGATTGCGCGAGAGTGTTGGCAAGCAATGCACAGCATGGAAGGGATCACTCCTTAAAGCACAGGCTACTGAAAGGAGTTCCAGACAGTAGCCCGTAGCTTGAGTGGTTTAAGCTAGGGTCGGTAAGATAAGTCAAGCCGAGAGAGCATCCTTCCTTATTAAATGGGCCGCATCCTATCATGTATAGTTAAGAACAAGAAATTTGCGGCGACAACCGAGAACAGTTCTGCGAACGCGTGGAATCTGAACTTCGGCGACGGCAACCTCAACAACTGGAACGATAAGGTTCAGAATAAGGGTCATGTTCGCCCGGTTTCAGCACTAAATAAGGAAGATAAGCAAAACTATAAGATGGAAAATGATAGAATTTGACATACTCTTAGAAGCATATTTTGACTGCCGCCGTCACAAGCGGAAAACAGTCGGCGCTACGGAATTTGAGATGAACTATATGAGCAACCTCGTTCAGTTGCTTGATGAAATCAATTCACGTCAGTATAAGATATCCAAATCTATCTGCTTTGTTGTCAAGTACCCTCGCTATCGAGAGGTGTTTGCCGGTCAGTTCCGTGACCGCATTCTCCACCATTATATTGCACTGAGACTCGAACAGAGGTTCGAGTCTCAGTTTTCTGACCGCACATACAACTGTAGAAAAGGCAAGGGCCAGCTGGCTGGTATCAGGCAGCTTCAGCAGGATATCAGGGAAGTGAGCGAGAATTACACGAAGGATGCCTACGTGATGGGAATCGACTTGAAGGGATTCTTTATGAGCATCTCCAAGCCACTTCTTGCCAAGATGGTAGATGATTTCATCGTAGAGAATTATCATGGGGATGACAAGGAAGACCTCCGCTGGTTGTGCAATATGGTGGTTATGCATCATCCCGAGAAGGATTGCGAGAAGAAAAGCGCAGATTATCTCTGGGAGTTCCTGCCCAAAGAGAAGTCATTGTTCACGAACGGAGAAGACAGAGGTGTAGCTATCGGCAATCTCTTTGCCCAGCTCTTTGCGAACTTCCTACTGTCGAAACTTGACAGGAAGATAAACTACTACTGCAAGCATCATGTGAGATATGTAGATGATATGGTACTGGTAGCAAGAAGGAAAGAGGCGCTCCTTCGCTTGATGCCGATGATAAGGGAGACGCTTGCATCCTTAGGTCTGCGACTGAATGAGAAGAAATTCTATTTCCAGCATTATTCTAAGGGAGTAAGGTTTGTTGGAGCCATCATTAAGCGGGATAGGATATATTCGGTTAACAATACCGTCAATAACTACAGGAAGTCTGTACGCAAGCTCAATGAAGCTGCAAAGGCTGGAAATATTGAAGCTATCAACAAGGCTATCCAGTCGGTAAATTCATACCTGGGAATCTTCAGTCATTATAACGAATATGGTATGAAGAGGAAAATCATCAAGGAAGAACTGAGCAAGGAATCCTGGCAATACTTCACGGTCAAGGGGCATTTTCAGTCGATTCATCTGAGGAAGAAGTTTAATATCGATATAAAATATAAGAATATGGCAAACGAAATTTTAAATAGAAAAATAGAAGAGAGAAAGGAAGTTCCGAGTGAAAGCGAAATATCCAGGATGCTTGACGAAGGGAAAGAACTAGAGATTTATAAAACTCCAGAAGGGAAAATACACATCGATATCACACCAGCCGAATAGTATTTTTATTATAGGGCAAAACATGTTATCTTTGCCACAAATAATAAAAAGAATAACATCATGCAGAAGAATACAAAAGAATGGATTCAGTACGGATCGGCAGTAGTATCACTACTCCTCGCTATCATACTGGTTTATATCAGTTACTTCACATCGCAATCTCGTGACGTGACAGACAACGTGCTCTGGTATTTCGCCCAGACACTTATGTACGCAGGCTCCATCTTCGGAGTTGGCATCGCCATCGACGCGAAATTCGCAGACTTTAAAGACAAATTTTTAAATCACAATAAAAATGAGACAGATTAAACGTATTTTCGTTCACTGCACAGCAGGTTCGCAGAAGCAGACTATCGATGACCTCAAGGCTGAGTTCCGCCGGAAAGGGTGGAAGAATCCTGGTTATCACTATGTCATCACTACGAATGGCGGTACCCACCAGCTTCTCGCTATCGAGGAGGTAAGCAATGGAGTGCAAGGCTACAACTCCACAGCTATCAATGTGGCTTATATGGGCGGCATCGATGCCAATGGCAAACCTATAGATAACCGCACACCGGAACAGAAGGATGCACTGACTCTCCTGCTGCATAAGCTTAAACAGATGTTCCCTGATGCAAAGATTATGGGACATCGGGATATTTGGGGCACAGATAAGTCAAAATGGAAAAAGATGTGTCCTTGTTTTAACGCCATCGAGGAATATAAAGATATCGCATAACAATGAAAAATCAAAGAACCATTATCATGTTTCTGGCAGCCCTGTTCATCATAACCGCGGCTGCCTTTATCCGATCAGCTTACAAGAACGGAGAACTACAAGAAGAGATCGAACGGCAGAAAGGAAACGTGGCAAGCATCAGCTATGATATCCAGTACGATAAATTGGGTGACACTCTTCCTATAGCGCAGAACACAGCCCTTCAGGCTAAGTATAAAGAACTGCAGCAGCTGCACCTGGCAGATACCAAGCTAATCAAGGAACTCAAGGTAAAGCTCAAGGATGCTAAAGCCATCCATACCCTATCCTCCTCTACTACAGATACGGTAAGAATAGAACCTGTACCCAATACTGTGGATTCCGTATTTTCGTACCAGGATAAATGGCTATCCCTGCATATAGATATCCCAGCCAGATTATGCCATTACGCCAGCCGTGACAGTCTCACAACTATCGTGAGCAGAACCTACAAGCACAAGTTTCTGTGGTGGCGCTGGGGGACAAAAGGATATAAGGTTCAAATCGTCAACTTCAACCCTCATTCCAGGATTAACTACTCGAGATACATAGATGTAGTTAAATAACAAGGTTAAAGCAAAGATTTAACATAAAAAACTTGCATATTTCAAAGATTATTATTATATTTGCAACAAAGATAATAACAAACTTTAGAATTATGTTAGGTATATCGATTTTTGCAGTAATCATGACTTATGTCACATTCGGCATTTTTCATGCTCTCGACAAGATGGGCAAGCACATTTCCTCTTACTCTGACAAGAGTATAGAAGATGCGCCAAAGCTCACCATAGAGGATATGTATAGCCCTAACAATAAATTGTCTTCATTCTTCAAAATGGGCAATTCATATTCTATTCTGGTGTCAAATCACATTATCGATAAGGAGGAATTTGTGTTTGCCGACAATACTATCAATTTAAGAAACAAAGTTGCTAGGGTTCTCAGAAGCTATGCAGCCCTAGAGAAAGAGAAGAACAAAGATATAGTAATTCTTTGATATATATGTCCCTCGAATGCTTCCACATTTGAGGGCTTTTTTATGGTATTTTTATAGTTCTCTTGTCATTCTTATCTTTGCGCAGAACTATAAAAATATTATTTATGGCAAACAATACACAAACATTTGTAGGTCGTGTTTTGCTTGATGACAAACAAGCAAAACAGACTATCGCATTGCTCGAAAAGCAGCTCGAGCAAGTTAAACAAAAAAAGGCTGATACTTTCAATAAAGGAGGTGATACCCAAGCATTCGACAAAGAAATAAATCGAATAAATGCGTCACTCAAAACATTGCGAACCAACCAGGAACAGGTGAATAGAACATTCAACAATCTTTCCTCTGCATCATACAAAGAACTATCTGCCACAATGAAGGCTGTTCAAAAGCAGCTACGTTCGGGAGCTGTTGATCGAAATTCCGAGGAATGGAAAAGACTTCAGAAAAAACTTAAAGAAGTTAAGTCAGAAATGGCTGCTATTAACAATGAGTCAAAAGAATCCATTGGGGTGTGGGGAAGGTTGAGAAATACACTTAACACAAACTGGGGCGCAATTACTCAGATTATCATTGGTTATAATACGCTTCGAGATACCATCCGAAAATGTGCCCAAGCCTATGCCGATATGGAGGAATCCATGGCAAACGTCCGCAAATATACAGGGCAGACCGACGAAGAGGTTCGCCGGATGAACGAAGACTTCAAACGCATGGACACCCGTACGGCTCGTGAACAGCTCAATGAACTGGCTGGTTCTGCCGGTCGCCTGGGCATCACCAGCAAGGATATGATTGAAGAGTTTGTTGATGGAGCCGACAAGATTAACGTTGCGCTAGGCGATGACTTGGGAGAAGGAGCGGTCGACAAGATTGGCAAACTTGCTCAAATGTTCGGGGAAGATAAGACCAAAGGACTCCGTGGAGCCATGCTCGCCACTGGTTCTGCCGTCAATGAACTCGCCCAGAATTCATCAGCCAATGCCGGATATATAGTCGATTTCACCGCCGATCTTTCCGGTGTAGGCATCCAGGCAGGCATGACTCAAGCGCAACTGATGGGTCTCGCTTCTGCACTCGATCAAAATATGCAGGAAGAGGCAACCTCTGCTACTGTGTTCTCTCAGCTTATAACCAAGATGTATCAGGAACCGGCTAAATTCGCAAAGATTGCCGGTGTAGAAGTCACGAAGTTCTCAAACTTGATGAAGACCAATGCAAATGAGGGATTGATGACATTTCTTTCTGCCATGAAGTCTAGAGGTGGGTTTGCTGAAATGGCTCCTATGTTTGAAGAGATGCAGCTGAATGGTACTCGTGCCGTTGGCGTTCTCTCTGCAGTAGCTTCACACCTGGACCAGGTAAGAACTGCCCAGGATCTCGCTACCCAGTCATACGCTTCAGGCACAAGTGTCATCAATGAGTTCAATGTCCAGAACAATACTGTGCAAGCACAGCTGGATAAGGCAAAGAAACGTTTTGAAGACCTCACTGTAGAACTGGGTGAACAGCTCATCCCAGTAACCAGATATGCCATCTCTACCCTGAGCATAGGCATACATGTGTTATCAACATTGATAACTTTTACGGTCACCCACGTCAAACAGCTCACAATAATAGGTTCCGCCATCGCTGTCTGCACGGCTCTTTGGTATAAGGAAACCATCGCCATCAAGCTGAGAACAGCAGCCGCTGCAGCAAACGCTGCTGTGGATAAGGCTTATATCGCCACAACAACTCTTTTGCGCACAGCCATGGTTGCCCTACAGGCTACATGGGCACTTCTGACAAAGGGGGTGCAAGGTTATATTATAGTAATGAGAGCAGCACGCTTGGCAAGTCTCACCAATCCATGGGCAGCTCTCGCAACCGTTCTCACAGTGGTAGGGGTTGCTGTCTATGGTACAGTGAAGGCATTTGCCTCGTATAATGAAACGCTTCGGAATAATACCCAGGAAGCCAAGAATAACAGGGCAGTTGCAGAACAGCAGGCCAGCCTGGCGAAAAAGGTTTCAGATGCAACCATCGATGAGAGAAACAAGATTGATATGCTCAACAAGATCATCCACTCCAATGCATATACCGTGGATGAGCGAAGAAGCGCCATCGCCAACCTGCAGAAGATTATCCCTAATTATCATGCCAGCATATCCAACGAAGGAAAGCTGTATAATGATAATATAGAGGTAATAACACAGTATATCAACAAACTCAACGATGCAGCAATGGCAGAAGCCATCTATGAGAAAAAGGCTGAAATTAACAAGAAGAGATTGGAACTGAAGACGAGAGAAACCAGAATCAATGGTTCGCTCAAAGCAGTTCAGGCAGAACGTGATGCTCATCCAGAAAGATATACATCGGAAAAGATCTTCCGCCCTTCTTTTGGTCCTGGTTCTGAAAGCTCATATTTCACTAAAGACAGCGAGGCTCTTAAAACAAACAAGAAACAGGAGGAGATACACAAGAAGAGACTCAAGACTGTTCAAAGCGAAGAGAAGACACTGGATGCTCAAGAAGCAGCACTCGACCTGACGATCAAGAATAATAAACAGATAAGAAAGGCCCTGACTACTGTCATAAAGAAGAATACAAAGATAGACAGCGGCAATGGTACAACATCATCTGTAGGTTCCGGCGGTCATTACACAACAGAGAAGGAACGCAAAGCCGAAGAGAAGGAAAGAAAGAAGCGGGAAGCTGCGGCACGCAAGGCAGAAACCAAGCGCAAGGCTGACCTCAAAAAAGAGTTGGATGATGCCAAGAAAAGCACCGAGGCTCAGCAGCTGGAAGCTACAACCCTCTACTCTACCGGTCAGATTCGCCTGGCAGAATACAATGACCGCATGGCGAAGATCAAGGAGCAGGGACTTCAGCAGCGCATGGACATCCTCCGCAAATATGGCGAAGCTGAGAGTGAGGAATACAATCGTCTGAATGCCAAGAAAGAGAAGATCTCTGCCGATTATGAGCGCAAGCAGACGCAAGACCTTCAGGACCTGGAGTACGACCGGCAAGTGGCAGAACAGGCCATCACTGCCGAATATTACAATAAGGACTCCGACCTCTATCATAACGAGAGTGCTATCAATGAGGCGCTTTTTCAACTCGACCAGACGTTTCTCAAAGAGAAACAGGCACTCTATCTAAAGTCCTCTGACGAGTACTGGCAGATAGCCAGAGAGATTGAGCGCAGCGAGCAGCAGCACCAGTATGACCGCCAAAAGCAATACGATGACACGCTGATGCAGCTCAAGCAGGAGTATCTCACCCTCGGCAATGAACAGCAGATGCAGCTGGAGCTTGCAGGACTGGATGAGGTTCACAAGGCTGGTCTTGTAAGCGAAGAGGAGTATCAGCGCATGAAGATGGGCATCGCTAACAAGTATGCATCCTACAAGCCGGACGCCAAAGATCAGGCAAAAGACGATGCAACCACCGCTCTCGATACCGCCAAGAAGATGACTAGACAGACCGATGACCGTAGCGGTTCGCTCGGATCAGATAATCTCGCCACCATTGCGGGAGGCGCCATTGCTGCCATCCAGCAGCAGAAGATGGTTAATGATAATCTTCAGAAGCTTCGAGAAGAGGATAAGATCAGCGAACAGGCATACCAGGATGCCAAGAAACAGATGAATCAAGAGACCTATAAGAATATTGCAGCCATAGCAGGTGCAGCCTTCAGTAGTATCAGCAGCATGATGGGAGCAGCTTCAGCCTACTCTCAGGCATGTTCCGACCTGGAGGTAGCCAAGATTCAGGCGAACTACGACAAGCAGATTTCTGCGGCCGGCAATAATTCTGCCAAGAAGAAGCGACTCGAGGCGAAACGAGACAAGGAGATTTCTGCGGCAAAGACTAAAGCTAACAAGAAAGCCATGAAAATAGAGATTGCTCAGGCAGTCGCTTCTACCGCTATGTCGGCTATCAATGCCTACTCTTCAGCTGCAGCAATCCCTACAGTGGGCTACATCATCGCCCCTATAGCCGCCGGACTCGCTACTGCTGCAGGTATGCTTCAGATTGCCACAATAAAAAAACAGCATCAGGCAGAGGCAGCAGGATATTATGAGGGTGGTTTCACTGGTCCCGGTCATTGGAAGAAAGAAGCTGGCGTGGTTCATGCAGGCGAGTTCGTGGCGAATCATAACGCTGTGAATAATCCTCAGCTCCTTCCTGCCCTTCAGCTCATCGATGCTGCACAGCGCAATAATACCGTAGCATCACTCACTGCTCAAGACGTAAGTCGCGCCATGGGAACTGGCAGCGCTGCCGTTGTTGCGCCTGTTGTCAACGTTAATGCAGACAACGAACAGGTAGGTGCATCTCTCGATAACGTGAGTTCAACCATTGAAAGGCTCAATGAACAGCTCAACCTGGGCATCAAATCATACGTGGTCATTACGGGTCCAGATGGTTTCGACCGCAAATGGAGTCAATACCAGAAAATGAAATCAAACAAATAGTCTATGATTACATGTGTTATTAATGGTATGGCAGCCTATCCGGCTGCCAGCCAATCCATCAAGTTAACATACGCCAACCAGTACGTCACGGACGATGGAGAATATTCATACGACATTAACTTTCCGATGTCGATTATGGATAACCGTAGAGTTTTCCACAATGTGAGCCGCTTCGATGTATCTAAGGTTACCCAGAAGTATAATGACTGCAAACTGTACGTGAGCGGTCGTTTGATTCTATCGGGAGTGGGAACCGTCATCAGCGTAACGGAGGCTGAAATAAAACTGCAGATCGTGGGCGGAAAATCCCGCATCAAGTTCAACGACAAACTAACCAAGCACTACATCGATGAGATTCCATTTGGCACAGCAGACAAGCCTGGATATACCGTTGACAAGGGCTTTTCACAGAAGTTCAAGGATAAGATTAGTGAAATCTATAGATTGAATGAAGATAAGTCGGAGTTCCTGGGAGCAGAAGGAAGATGGTGCTTCATGCCAGTAAGAGACGAAACAAACGACCTTATCGCCAATTTCGTTGGAGTAGATAGAACCAAGCAGTTCATCGGCTACAATGCGCCGTTTATCATGAATCTGGCAGTTCAGCCCAACCTGATGTATATCTTCCGAAAAGTGGTAGAATATGAAGGATACTCTCTTAAGCGCAACGACTTCGACTGTAAGCCATGGAACCTTCTGTATATCGCTTCTGCCTACAAGACCCGTGAGCTATGCAAGGCACTTCCCCATTGGTCCAGCTATACCTTCATCGAAGAATTCCGGAAGCTCTTCAATGCCACCATCGTTTTTGACGATATTAAGAAGACCTGCTCAGTCATCAACGCTTCAGAGCTGACAACTGCAGATTCCGTAGAGATCGAGACTTTGGATGAATACACTACGGATTACGATGAAGATGGCTCCTTCTCCACGTCATCTACAGCGAACCTGGAATATAATCTTGGAGATTCTGCCAATAGAGACAACTACGAAGTTATCCCGAAAAAGGTTTTCGATAGTTTTGAGATTGTTCATAGCGAAGAGCTAATGGGTTCAGATAGGCAATTTGCTTCTACCACGTTGTTATGGTCTGAAAAAAAGAAACGGCAGACCATTATCGAGAATTACGGTGACTACTACATATATGTGGAAGATGAAGACGGGAATAAAAACTGGAAGCTTGCTGGCATCTGGTCACCATTAATCAGGGACAGTGCGTCTGATGACTATGTCGATCTGAACATTTCTCCTGCTGCGCAAGTTGTAGAAAATATCAATTTCAAGTCGGGATTACTGGAAGACAACTACTACGAAAAGCGATGTCTTCTATCAATTCCGAATGATAAAGAACCCGATTCAAAGGAATGTGATATAGATGAAGACGGATATAGCTATACGTCGGTACAAGATGCACTCGATGATGAGTCCATGCTCGACACCTCAGAAGATGAACAGGAATGCATGAATATATTCTTCATTCTTCCGGGCAGAGTGCAAACGGTCGACGGAACAAATACAAGACTATCTTGGGTTGGGAATAAATCCAGATGGCCGCAGTTTATGACTGATTATCGCATCAACGATGGCTACAGATTCAGCGGCATAGCATTCATTGACGATGCCTACTATTCGTTGGCACTCTGTATGAAGAGCGAAATAGGTACGACTTGCTTGGGAAGCTTACATGATAACGGTCTCAAAATCGACAACAAGAACTGTCTCCAGATTAAGTTCAAAAGCGAAGTCATCCCTGACCCTTCCAACACCTATATCATACATAACAAGAAATATGTATGCGAAAAAATCGAGTTGGAAGTCAAGGATGACCAGATTGAGCCAATCTTCGTTGGCTACTTTTACATGATGGCGTAATTTCCGAGGAGACTAAAGCCCACCTTTAAAGTGCTTAGTCTCCTCGTTTACTTTCATCTGATTCTTGATATAGCGATTAGTCACAGATATATCAGAGTGTCGTGCCTGCTCCTTAGCAACAACTATACCTTGAGCATTGGCCAAGTCTCTAATGCCGGTATCTTTCAAACTGTAGAACTGATACTCCTTAGGAAAGCCTATGGCATCACGCATCTTGCCCCACTCTACTCGCAACTGATTATAAGCCGCTCTCTTTTCACCAGGTTTCAGACTCTTTCCGAAAATGTAGCAATGGCTAGGATGCTCGAAGATCTTCAGTTCTATCATCAGCTTCAGGATTTCATCATTAAGGGCAACCATTCCGTCCTTGCGGTTCTTACTGATGGCAGAACTGATAAAGACTGTCTGATTCTTGATAGATACATCTCCGATCTTTATCTGGGTCAACTCATTCGGACGGATGAAAGTATAATACTCAAAGAGACAAGCCAGAAGGAAATGCTTGTCATGAGTATAGAGATAATCCTTCATCTTCTTGAGGGCTCCAGGAGTCAATGGATCCCGGAACTTCTCCATTTGCGCAATATTGCGAATATCGATGGCAGGATTCTCGGAAATATACTTTCGATCCATCAGCCAAGTACCGAACGAGACAAACCAGGAACGATAGTTATTCCTGGTTGTAGCTGATACATCACGATCATACATCAGATGATCCAGGAAGTCTATGGCAAAGGCTCGGTCTATCTGATAGGCATACTTAATGCTCTTACACTCCTCTATGAAGGTCTCAAGCATCTTGAGGCGGCTGAGATAGTCAATAGAGGTCTTTTCCTTCATCGACTTTTTATTAGTCATTGACTTAATATAATCTCTATATCTACTAAAAACTATTGGTATTTCCGTAAATTGGCGCGACTGGTCAGCATTCACCCATGGGTTCCATCCTGCTGTCAATTTCGCAGTAATATTGTGAATAAGAAGACTGCCCATCATACGCTTTTTATGATCAGACTTATACTTGTTGAGCATATACTTCTTGCGCTTCATTACACCGGAAACTGGGTCACGAGCATAAAAGTCAACATACCAGTACCCGCCCTTGGTATGCAACACAGGAAGCGTGAATCCTACTATTTCACGCGAACTCAAAAAATCGATTTCTTTTGCATTCATTTTTTTTCATTGTCCGTTTTACTGGCCAATGATATTAAACATCTGCTAAATCTAAAAAGTCCCGTTTCTAAAACGGAAAATCGGATAAGAATGTTGAAACCAACTTCTTACCCGATTGTAGTTGCGGCGGCAGGACTCGAACATGCGACCTCCAGGTTATGAGCCTGGCGAGCTACCAACTGCTCCACACCGCGATATTATCAACTCATTTCTGAATTGCGAGTGCAAAGGTACTACTTTTTTTGTTAACCACCAAACATTTCTAGCAAAAAGTTATCTTTTTAACGCGTTTTTAACATTTAAAGGTAAAAAAGTGGGATTTAGTAGATAAAAACAGAGAAAAAGTATGATAAAAAGCAGAAACTGGAATAAAAGTGGGAAAAGAGAATGAGTATAGGGAACAAACAAAAATCCGATCCATCCTGGAAGGATAGATCGGACATATCAAAAATCAATTACTTTTTCAAAAGATTCATGACCTTCTCAAAATAGCGCTGTGTTCTCTTCACACTATAATGGTTTCCACCATTCCAAGCACGAATTGCGTGCTCGATGCTATTCAGAGGATTGTGGACAGACTGAATCAGGAGGAACATCTCCTTAGACTTTGCAATACTGAATCTATCAGACAATGTGAAACGCTTCTTGCTCTTGCGTCTCTTCAAAATGTCATTACACTCTGCCACCAAGATAGGAGTAATCTGCATAACACCAACAGAACTTCCACTCTTTGCTTTGGGGTTACCCTCACTCTCTACCTGGATAATCGCTTCCATCACTGGAGTCCAATCGAAATCATCAGTAGAGGATACATTTACATTCGTATCAGCCGACGCTGTACTTACCTTCATCATCAGCATCAAGATGCTGACTAATACCATTGTTATTCTCTTCATATTTTTTGTTTTATGGAACCTGAAAAGCTGAACTACAACATCAGTGATTTCGCGGTGGCAACTTGTGAGAAAAAGATAGGCTGCTCACCTCAGTTCCGTTAGATACCTTAACGGATACCAGCATACTCAAAAGAGAGATACGGATGATATCCTTATTCTTATCGTTTGCAAAGATACAAAAAAAAATCGAGATATGCAAGTAATAGACTGATTATCAGTGCTTTTTTAATGTTTTAAACACTTTATAACATAGTTACATGACGTATATCAAGCAAAAAACAACGAAAATAAACTGTAGGAAAACGAAAAAAGCCTCAGAAATCTTTCGAAATCTGAGGCTTTGATAAAAGAAGGCGGCTACCTACTCTCCCGCATTGCATTGCAGTACCATCGGCGCAAGTGAG
>QRFC01000254.1_pt1 | contig 57512 bp, 46 predicted proteins | sample 1861061 | NCBI WGS metagenome assembly QRFC01 (sample SAMN09711282, study PRJNA482702) | Human gut metagenome, whole genome shotgun sequencing project.
TATGAATCACCAAATCAATATGAGAATAATTATTATTCAAAACATTAGAATTTAAAATTTATCTATTTTATGAGTCCTTTTTCTTGACGTAGTACCAATTTTCTAAATTATGTGACATGATTATACGCTGTCTTAATGGTTCGTGGCTTGATAGGCGTAACTGATTGTTTAACTGTGGCAGTCCTACCAGTAATACGACTGCATAGTCTTTTGAATCCATTTCAAAATTGAACAGTATTTTTAAATCGTTCAAGATTCCACTTTTCATATAATTGGCTTCATCAAATATAAATACGGGTGTAATTCTTTTTTCACGTTTATATTTTTCTATAATTGCCTGAATGGCTCGGAAATTATCGACTTTTTTATAGTAGGGATCGATTCCAAGATTCATTGCCATCTGTCTGTAGAATTCTATAACAGTAACTGTAGACAACGATATATAAACCACTTTATATGTTGCAGGATTTAACTCGTTTGCCCATTGCCTTACACTTGTTGTCTTGCCTCGACCTGCACCTCCAGTCAATACGCCGAATCCTTTTGTCTGTAGAAGATAATTCAACCTGAATTTCACTTCTTTATATTCATTCGTTTCTACTAAAACATCTTTTCCATTTTTTATAAACGGATTGATTTCCAATCCATATCTTCCTGTATAATTCATTATTGCCCTCCGAGCTCACTAAGTTTAAGTTTATGTCGATGCATCGTTGCGTTTTTATTTTTGTCCAACAATTGAATAGGTTCCAACTCTTTTGAAATCGAATCAACCACATATACTTTTTTTAAGTCTGGGGAATAACGAATCAGTAGTTTCTGTCCCTGATATTTGTAGCTTACTTCATACTCCTTTTCATCAATTACGATCACACTGTCATTAGATACTTTACGCTCGATTTCAAGTAAAAAACTGCGTTCGATCTCCTGATCAGACATTCTAATGATCAATGCGCTTTCTGAAAAGAAACGTTCCATCGGTGATTTTCCATTCAATGATGAATGAATACGTTGATTGTATTCCTGCACATAGGCAAACAATGATTTTCTTAATTCTTCAATGTCTTTAAAATCATTCATACAAAGCTGTGACATCCACTGATCTTTCAATGTTCGAAACCAACGTTCGATTTTTGCCTTTCCAGTTGGAGTTCGAGCAGGATTATAATGAATGACTGTCCCAATTCGTGCTGCCAGAAGATTCATCTGACTGCTTCTATAGTTGGCTCCATTGTCAAAATTGAATTTTTTGGGTTTTCCATATTTGATGACAGCTCCGCGAATCACACTCATCAGATTCACAAAATTATCATTAAAGAATATATCGATTCCGACAATCATACGACTGGCATCATCTATCAGTGCAATAATATAGGTTCTCTGCTTTTTCCCATCTACTTTTAGATAGGGACCTACACTTGAATCTCCACACCATACTTCGTTTATATGTTCGCATTCGTATCGCCTCATATCTTTTACTGGTGTGATTCCTTTTGAATCCTTATGTTCTTGCACAAATCGATTTACTGTAGACAAAGATACATCACTTTTTACGATCGTGTTGGTGTCAATAAGTCTCTGATAGACTATTGTAGCTGGAAGTTTTGGATATTCTGACAATATATAAATGATTTGATTTTGAACATCTCCATCCAACTTACGATATTGATTAGAATCATTTCGTGGCTTTGGAATCAATCCATCAAATCCGAATTTTAAATACCGGTCATACCACCTTCTTACTGTATGAGGGTGCACCCCAGCTTTTGAACCTGCATCTCGAAAGAAATCACTTTTTGATTTGTACATATCTATATTTCCAGATACAAGTGGTGCAATAAATCCATATCTTTTTAAAGCTATTTCCTGTGCTGTTTTATGATCCATTATAAATTTTCCTCCTTACAGCGACATAATATACAAGGAAATGGCATAATTCCTCACACCTTATGTGGAGAGAGATAAAAAAATATTTCTAGTGCATTTAATCTGCATAAACTGTAATGAAAAAAATTTAAAACAGCTCTTAAAAAGATCAGGATTCAATCTCATACTTTCAGATATCAGTCGCTCTTTCCAGTACTTTTGAAACAGGGACCGAATATAATAATACGAATATTCATTAATTTCTTCATTCCATTCTATCCAGTCAATGAATTTATTAAGAAAGTCTGATTGAAGAGCTTTTAGATGAACTTCCAAAGCATATTGAGAATAAGGAACGATAAAATACAAAAGCACTGCATGAGTGGATTTACAACTCATACATTTAACACGAAGGATCCGCAAAGTGACTGAATGTTTTCTGTATTTAACTTTACGAGTATAATAGCCATGTTTTTGAAAATCATGATGTTTACATTTAGGACATATTAAGGAATATAGATTTAAAGTCTCTGTGAATTTTTTATACGATTCAGCATCTACCTGGTTGACGTTAGCCTTATAAACAGTTATCATAATCTTGTTCGTAAGAGCGGAGAGTAAAAAGAACTCATTGGCGTGCGTTGGTTTTACTCTCTTTTCTTTTTCTCACTTTCTATAGAAAATATTATAAAAGTCATAACACATAATTTGAATAGATTTTATTCAAACTTGTGCTATGACTTTTTCATTTAATTTGACTAGATTCTTAGCTTTCATACTCAAATAATCTGGCAATCAACAGGGAATGTTATTCTGTAGTGCTAGATTCTTGATTTTCTGGGTTAGATTGACCATAAATTTTATTTACCCTCCATGTGTTATAGCTCCAGATTTCATCTTCAACACTGTCAAGCTGTTTGATAAGCTCGCTCTTGTTCTGTAGATAGGTGTTGGCAGATTCTGGACTTCTGTCTCCTCTGTATTTCATGATTGTAGGAAGCTGTTCACCAAACTGAACAAGCTTTACCGTAAACCAGTGCCTGAATATATGCGGAGTCAATGAATGAGTGTACAGCATATGCCCGTAAAGCTGTGTGCTCGGGTTGTCACTGTGAATCATTATTTCTCTGGCTTCACAGATGACCTTTTTAAATTCACGTAAATAGGCATTATATGTGTAAGCTTTGCCGTATTGATTCGTTGTCAATGGACCATAATCGGTTTCAAACTTTCTGCCTTCAATAAAATCCATATAGATTTCATACAGCGTTCGAAATTCGGCAAGAAACGCTGGATATACCTTTTGTCTTCTGTGTTTTTTTATACCGCCAACAGGTACATCGTCACTGCGTAGACGAACTTCTTTTGTCAGGTCGATTTCGATATTGTAGATTTCATCGCCAAATAGCTCGAAAAAGATTCCGCCGTATTCTTCTCGGCGTACATTGCAGGCTTCAGAAGGTCTCAGTCCTGCAAAAGCTCCCAGAGCAGCAAGCATCAGAATGTTTGTATGCCTGTCTATGATCACCTGCATAATGATCTGGAAAGCTTCTTCTGTAATATCCCTGAATATTTCATTGACGTTTTCCTTGTATCGAATCTCAAACGCAAGTTGTTCTTCTGTTATGACACGTCTTGCCTTTGTACTGATTTTTTTGACTTTCCTGTAGATTTTCTTCCAGTCTACTTTTGTCTTGTGATTCTGACGTTCCAGTTCATGTACAAAGCTCAGAACATAATTGACACACCTGTTCACTGAGGATTTGCTTCTGGATGTATTTTCATCATCATTTGGCAGAGTGCATGAACCATAGCCTTTTAAAAAAGAGATGAGCATTTCAGCTGTTATATCTGTCAGCTTTGTAATGGAATATTTCTCAAAGAATACATAATTGAGAAACTTGCATACATATAAGTACTGAGGTCCATCGTTGCTGTCCAGATGTTTCAGAGGAGTTCCTGAGCCTCCAGCAAACATATCGAAATTGGTGAAAGCAATTGGAAGTTTTCCATCTTTGAGAACTATCAGTTTTCGGGTTACTAATTTATCGCCATCTACAGTCAGAACATGATTGTAGACACCAAAATGCAGTTTGTTTCTGTTTGTTCTATTTCCTTCCATAAGCCATACCTCCTAAAGTGTGTTGTACGTTATAAAGTCTATAAAGAATACAACTAAATATATACTTTACAAAGCTATGATAACAACGAAAGTATACAAATGCAACACCTAAATATAGATTTTTTTTGCAGGTTAACAATTGTCATGATTTAGAAAATAGAATATAATAAAGCCATGAAACGATATTATTTCAAAACAGCAGAAGAAGAAAAAAAGAATGGAAAGACGATGTCTAATCTGTTTGAACTTTACCATGATATTCAACTGGTTAGTGTAAATCCCGATGAACTAACGCAGTATCTTTCACGTCTCGATTGGAGAAGCAAAATATATTTCTGCGACTATTTCATGACGTTAAAAGATTTCAGCAATAAAGAGGATTTCTTTGAATTCTATGTGGAATGTTTTTTCAGACACATTGACATTTATTTTATCAATACACCCGAATGTAATCTTTCGTTTATCAGGGAATTGTTTGAAACTTTGGATGTCAAACCGCCTGAAAGGAAGATTGGGGAGTATGTCAAAAGATGTCTAGAGTGCTGTGCTGAACAGGCTAGATTTAGCAAAGAAATGAGTTCCAGTCTAAAACGAGCTGCTTTAATGACAGCAAAGAAGAATGGCTCTCAAATTGGGGGAGTGAAAGGAGCTGTTTATAACATTCCAAAAGCTGAGGATATGAAGAAACAGATTGTGCAATATTCAAAATCCTTCAATGGAACGTATACGGATATTGAATTGATTGAAAAACTTGATATTCCTAGAGCTACCTATTACAAGTACAAAAGGGAAATCAAAAACAAGAAATCAACAACCAAGTAAGTAATAAGAGCGGTAGAATACGAGATCTACTGCTTGTTTTTATGAAATCACTATCTGTACAGCCCGACTTTGTGTGGAAAGCGCTGTATAATATAGATACAAAGTAAGAGCTTTGTTTTTTGGGTTTAGCTTAGTTGTTTAAACCATTGTTAAACTTGGTACGATTCGAACTCATAATGAACGAGTGAGAAATCGCATAATGTTCCAAACCACTGTTAGACTTGGTACGATTCGAACATCAAAAAGACAGATACTTCAACAGAAGTTGTTCCAAACCACTGTTAGACTTGGTACGATTCGAACTACATTGAACGAATTCTGTTACGTTTGTTCTAAACCACTGTTAAACTTAGTATGATTCAAACCCGTTAAACAGTGGAATAGAAAAAGGCAGTGCACAGCTAAGAGCTGTGTCAGACCGACTACTTATGACACCATGCCTTACGAGGCAATGGGACTTGCGAAACGCCAAGGAAGAAAGTGTGAAAGGCACGTGCGTTTCTGAGCATCTCTTGGCTGAGATGTTCTTCTACCTGTTTGCTAGGCAGGTAGCGACAACCATATAGCAAAGAGGCTTGTCGTTTGACGAGTCTTTTTTTTATTTCACCCCTAACAAATTCCACAAAATATCCACTTGATATCGAACCGCTTTTTTGATTGTATGTGCTAGATTTCAAGGAGCTTTTGGCTGTTTTAAAGACTCGATATTGATGTCCAGTAAGATAGGACAATGGTCAGAACCATAAATGTCGTCTAAAATCTTTGAATCCACAATGCTATCCTTTAATTCATGAGAAACAAGCCAGTAATCTAAACGTAAACCTTGATTGTTCTCACGAGCATTACCGATATAATTCCACCAGCTGAACTGGATACGTTCCGGATATTTCATTCGATACGTATCGACAAATTCATCCAACAAATTCTCCCGAAAACTAGCACGTTCTTGCTCCGTAAATCCGGGGAAGTTATCCGCAAATGGATCAATAACATCGATATAATTGTTGGCTACGTTCAAATCTCCACAAATCATAACTGGTTTATTCAGTGATTTAACATATTTTCCAAAAGCAACATCCCAACTCAACCGATAATCTAAACGATTCAAGCCAATTCCAGACGTTGGAACGTACACATTTACAATATAAACATCTGGATATTCTACGGTAATAACTCGGCCTTCATTGTCGAACGCTTCAACACCCATACCAAATTCAACGGACAACGGCTTATTCTTGCAAATGACCATCGTACCACTGTATCCATTACGCTCAGCACTGTTTACATATTGGAACGGATACATATCAGAATTGATTTCGAATTGATCCGACCTAGCTTTGATTTCCTGAAGACAGACAATATCCGCATCAAGTTGTGCAAGAATATCCGTAAAACCTTTTTTCAGAATTGCTCGAATGCCGTTGACATTCCACGATACACAAATCATTTAATTTCACCTCCGATTTGTTTGTTGCAAAGGATTGGATCACCTCTACATTTGAAGCATAACACGCAGGTTTGAGCTAAGTCGCGTCATCTTCTTAGTGATTTTATCGAGCTATATTTGCTTCGATTTGGAGGGGACCAACCTCTTGTGGCCGTATAATAGCACTTACAAAACGGTGAAGTCGCGTCATCTTCTTAGTGATTTTGCCAAAACAGAAAAACTTCTATATGCAAACTCCTTCTTATGCCGGCGTAAGAAATAGACAAATCAGGTCTTAAAATGGCCTGTTTATCGTGTATTTTTGATTTTATTCTTCTTAATCCGGACATTAATCCGGACAAAATTTCGAGGCAAAAGGGATACACCCATGTCAAAAACAAAACAAACGCTTTTTATCTAGAGAAAGCTATTCTTTTTTGGTATTATTGTGGGATTTTGAGGGAGTAATGATTGCCAACAGGCAAACAGGGTTGAAGTTTTGTCCGTGTTTTCGGTGATTATAAAGATTGCAGAAACAGATGATTTCTCGATTGTGACAAGAAGTTTTTTCAGATGCTTCGAAAGTATGCTTGGATTGAAAATTTTCTTCAAAGCATTACATTTAGAGTGTGTAAATTTCGTAATGGTTAAGAGATTGTTTGAAGTTAATCGTAAATTTGTTTGGATATTACAACGGATAAAGATAAAAAAAGACAATCTCAATGAGAAAGTCTTAAAAGATATTACAGTATAGAACTCATTTACACTTTGCGCTATATATAGTATATTAAAAATGTAGATAGAGATTCTATCTACATGTTATTATTACCATTCTCTTTGTTAGGGTTCTGACCGATTGTCTTAAGTCAGTAACAAGTCGCTCATTAATGAGTAGAGGTAAACAAAAACTAACGGCAGCCGAGAATGGTATACATTAGCATCTTGTATAGATGCTTTTTTTATGAACAAAACCCAAGAATCTTCATGATGATTGAGAAGCTGTTTGGAGTTAATCGAGATTTTGTTTGTTTTGTATCCAGATGATATACTAATGTCAGGAAAATGGTGGAAGTATGAAAAGAAATAGGATAATTGTAGCGGTTTTAGCAGCTGTGCTGACTTAGTCTGGATGTGCATGCGAAAACAGCAAAGACAAAAAGGATGAGACAGTAGTCCAGAAGAAGAAAGAAAAGAAGGAATCGAAACAAGATGCAGTCAATCAACCTGAAGAAGATGAGAGTAAACCTGTTGTTGATTCGGGGCTATCCAGTTTATACACAGATGAGGAACTTTTAGCTTATGCGAATGATCATTTTCATGATTACTGGCAAACTTATTATGGGTTTATGACTGGAACTTACTTTGAAAGTACACGAGAATTTGGCTCGTCAGTCATAACAGACCCCAATATCCATTCATTACAAGACATTGAGAATGTATGGTATCAGAAGTTTTCAAAGAAATATCCTGTTCCTTATATAGATATGAGTATTAATTTCTATAAAGAAGCACCGTTCTGGGAAGAAGATGGTCAAGTGTATCAAAGATATCACATCGACGGAATTGTAGGTCACTCGATCTATTTTGACCATATAGTGCAGAAATCCGATGACGAAGTTTGGTTTGCTCTTTTTTCTACAGGAGCTGATGGTGCTATCCATGACTGGAATCAGGAATGGTCTTTTGTCTACGAAGACGGTCAGTTGAAATACGGAACAGTTGTTAGACATGATCAATAGAGGATCGAAATAAAATGGGCCAATCTTTCATAAATTTTAAATATTACCTTCTAGACAGAAAATATGGGTTTAAATATAATTGAATTAACAAATAGTATTTTTTGTTAGAGCATTATGAAGTTTTACCAATAAAAGCAGGGCAAACTGAGTAAGTAGAAAATACAGTATATAGTTTATGATTCAGTGTCATAAATATGAAAGTGTGGGATGTAGTGTGTATACCGTAAAAAACTTACTTGAATCAAATGAAAATTTGCAGATTCGGTTAATAGGCAAAAATCTCGGGGGGGGGGGGTAGACAGAGAAATAAAAGGAATTAGAATTATTGAAGAATTAGATATAAAGAAGTATATGGTTGGTGGAGAACTACTTTTAACTAGTTTAAAGGTATTTGAAAAAATGAACGAAGAGATGTTTCTTTTTCATCTAGAAGAGTTAAATAAGAAAAAAATAAGTGGATTTATTATTAAACGAAATGAATCAATTCCATCTTGCTTATTGGATACCTTATTTAAGTTTTGTGAAGAGAATCATATTCCTGTTTTAGAAATATCTCAAAATCAAAATTATTTTGGAATTATAAAATATATATTAGGACAAATATATAATAAAGAGGCAGCGAACCGATTATATTTTGCTTCGATGCATGATATTTTCAGTGGCATTTTGTTGAATGAATCTAATTTAAATGTAGTGATTGAAAAAGTATTAATTCTACTTAATAAAATGTTAGACAATCCAGTCGCAATATATAGTAGTGATTATGACTGTTACGCATCGAGTGAAGAAGAACCTGTAAGTTTTAATATTGAAAATGGGTTAAAAAGATATATACCGGAAGTAATTACTAAACATCAGTATTTCATACAAAAAAGAGAATATGTAGAGTATATCAACAAAATGCAATTGTTCGATGGCCGATATTTTTATCTTGTGATCACTGAAAAAAACAATCAATTAAACGATATTGATTTTGCTGGTATGGAAGATGCAATTTTAACTTTGCAGTTTGCACTGATGCGACTTTCTGCTGAGGAAGAGTTGGATAAGAAATATCAAAAAGATTTAGAGTATCGATTATTGGCAGGTACATTATCGAGTGAAGAAGAGGATGAGGTTGCGAATATTCTTGGATTAAATGATACAGATGATCTTCGTGTTGTAACTTTTCGTTTACTTCCAAAAAATAAAAGTAGAAGATTCACGAGTGAACAGTTAAGGCAAACTGAAATCGTAGAAAAGGAATTATTACGTGACTTACCGAAAAAGTACACGACGAGTAATACAAACCAAATTATTTATATTTACAAGAAAGATGAACAGATTAGTAAGCTTCAATTTCGATTGAAACTTGAAGAATTGCAAAGGAAGATTCAAAGTAATTTGGATAAGCGAAATGCGAATGCTGAATTTACAATAGGAATCGGTAAAAATGTAAAAGGGTATCATGCATTAAAAGAATCGTTTACTGATTCTAAAATAGCCTTGGAATATATTCATGTTATTCGTAAAATAATAGGTGACGAAGATAAATCAGTCGTTGATTGTTCAAAGTTAGGCTTTTTTAGAATGTTTGTAAAAATTGCTGATAAAGAAGAATTATTATCTTATGTACCTGAATCTTTACAAAAATTGTATGAGTTTGATCAACAAAAAAATGGAAGTCTTATTGAAACACTGGAATGTTTTCTTAACAACAAACAGAGTTTGAAACAAACTTCAAAACAAATGTTTGTGCATTATAGAACAATTTCGTATCGTCTAGAAAAGATTAAAGAAATATCCAATATGGATTTTGATAATCCAGCAGAAATTTTAGCAGTACGTAATGGGTTGATTATATATAGACTAATTGAAACAATGTAGAATCATATCGCTTGATATGGTTCTCTTTTTTTTATGAATTAGAGTCAGAACACTCGTGATTTCAGTCGTGAGATGAATGGTGAAAGTACTAACCATACGACACGATTTTGTAAATAAAGTACTTTATAATAAACATATACAAAGTAAAAACTTTGCTTTTTTGGATTTTAATTTAAAGAATCCCTCATTCAGACAGGTCCTCAGGCGTAAGCCCTGCTGAATGCAGTATGAGTATACAGAGTACAGTCCACAAGGATTGGAAATGCTCGAACTCGTCATTTTAATGATGAGAGTACGTCGAGGTTATAAAATGGAATTGTTAAAATTGGAACACATTTTACAATAAAACATCAAATTTTTTACATATTTTGTGCATTATAATAAATTCTATTTAAAGTTATAATGAATGCGCAGTTATAAAAACACAATTTTTTTAATATAAACTAAGGCTGTATAGAGTTTAGTTAAAGCGAGGTAAAGCAATGAAGCTGAAGAGTTCGACTGATTATGCGATACGAATTGTATGTTATTTAGCAACGCATAATGGGATGATCTCTACTACTGAGTTATCGAAACAGCTATACATTGCATCTACATATATTCCTAAAGTCGCAAAAAAATTAAAAGACGCAAATATTATAGTAGCTTTAGAAGGTGTAAATGGTGGATATACACTTGCTAAAAGAGCAGAGGATATTTCTTTAAAGGAAATTGTTTCTTGTATGGAAGAAACAATGGCTATTAATCGTTGTTTAGAAAGAGATGGATTTTGTTCTAGAAATGCCGTAAATCATTGTAGAGTACACAAGGTCTTGTTGGATGTACAAAACACATTTAATAATAAATTAGAAAATATAAAAGTATCAGATTTGATTCGTCCTGGAAAAGATGAATATTTCGGTCGTTTTTATGTTGTATTAAAAGTCAATCTAAAGAAGAACAGTTATGAGTGTGTATATTCGCACAATCAAGATGTATATGATCAATCTGAGATTATAGATAGTTATGATGAATTTATAAAAAACTATGTAAATCGGTTTGTCTATGAATCGGATCAAGAAAAGATTGAATCCTTCTTATTATTGAATGAACTAAAGAAAGTGGATTCTTGTATAGAAGAAGATCTTCCATATCGTAGATTGAACAAGGATTCTTATATTTGGATGGAAGCCAAGAAATATGTGGATACTGATAATCATAAGGCGATAATCACATTGCATAATAATAAGATTTTCCAAAATACCATTGTAAGTATGGAGCAGGAATTAAGAAATAAAGAGAAGGTCATGTTGAAGCAATATTGGGACATGGTAACTCTTTTAGTAGCGGTATTAAATCATAATAATGTAGTGGACAAAGAATATCACGATGATATTAGTTTTTATACAGAACAACTGTATCGTCAGCTTCAAAAGGATTATCCAAAATATGGAATTACAGATGAAGATATTGAAATCGTGACTCATTTAGCCCCTATTCATGATATTGGTAAGGTTCGTGTTCCAATTGAAATCTTGAATAAGCCAGGAAAATTAACAAAGGAAGAGATGGATATTGTAAAGCAGCATCCTTTGGTTGGTGCTGAAATGACGCAGAGATTTCCAAAAGGATTAACAACAGAAAAATTGAATCAATATAGTTATGAAATCTGTAGACATCATCATGAAAGGTATGATGGTACAGGATATCCTGATGGGTTAAAGGGTGAAGATATTCCTTTGAGTGCGCAAGTCGTAGGTTTAGTAGATGCCTATGATGCTCTTATTAGTGTTCGTCCATATAAGAAAAAGCTAGAACATGACCAAGCCGTACAAATGATTTTGAATGGTGAGTGTGGCAAGTTCTCGGACGAATTGCTTCATTGTTTTAAAAAGGTTTCAAGCCAAAACAATTGGATAAAAAGAAGTGAGAGAGAAGACGTATGAGAAGGATAAGAAAGTTAACATCCAATTTTCTTGTATGTATTCTTTGTATGACTACCTTTATTACACAGATTCATATGGTAAATGCTGAAGAAACAGAGGATGCACCTACAGAAGAGGTTGTACAAGAAACAACTCCAGAAACAAGTGAAGTACAAGAAGTGCAGGATGTTCCACAAACAACAGAGAATTTGGATGAATATTATAAAGATGGAAAAATTCTTATTTACAATTATGATCAATTGAAACAAATAGGTTCAGATGCCTTTGTCTATACAAAAGATAAAGATGGAAATATTGGAACTGGAGACATTGTAGTAAACGAAGGAACTCAGCTTACTTATGGTAAGGAAGCTCAGTATCTATTGATGAATGAAATCAAAATGGATACAAAATCAATTTGGAATGTAAAGGATGACTTTACAGGAAAGATAGAGGGAGAAGCAATCAAAGAAGATGAAACTCCTACTTTATATGATAAGAAAACAGATACAATCTATATTTATAATCCGTATCAATTAATGGTATTGAATCAAGAAGATTCAGATAAAGAGCCTGTAATGTCATTGGATTATGATGCACCACAGTTTGGTATGGGACAAATGATCTATCCAAATGGAGAAGACAAAGATTATTTAACTTATAGTAAAGGCCATAATTATGTCATTTCAAAGAATTTCAGTTCAGACAAACCTGAATTGATTGCGGATCAGTTAAGCATAAATCCTGCAACAACAGATACTGAGGGTCGTGATTTTAAGGGCCAAATTACAAAGAAAATAGATGGTAAAACCTATATCTTAATTGGTAATGATGAACAGTTAAGAGCAATAGGTGTAAAGAAAAATGATAAATATGTTCCTGTGAATGGTGCGGTATATCAAGCATATAAAGATGGACTTACATGGAAAATTGATACAGATACGCAACGCAAGCCTATCATATTGTATGGTGGCGATGCCGACTTGAAGAAGGAACAGAACGGAAAACAAGATTTCATATTTGGAACTGTTTTAGATACAAATAAAAGTATAAGTAGTGAAAGTTCTATTCATATGAGAGGTCAGTGCGGTGTTGATCAAGAGACAGGAAAAATTGATCCAGACTTAGATATCAAATATGCAGCTTCTGGAGAAAAGAAACAGTTAACGTATTCTCCGAATGGAAATTATATTATATTCCGTGATATTGATTTAAGTAGTTCAGATTGGACTCCACTTACTTTCCAAGGCACAATGATTGGTGCTAAATCTGCAGAAAAAGGTGGACTTTGGAAAGATGGTGTTTTAAATACAACTGATAAACCAGTGTTATCGAATGTAACTGTAGATCAATCAACTAAGATTAATGTTGGTGAACAAATGGGTGTTGGATTCTTTTCAACAATATCAAGTGAAGTAAGTGAAAAGGATATTGGTCTTAGTAAAGGATTGGTAAAGGTATCTAATATTCAATTTGATAATCTAAAAGTTCATACAACAACAAATGAAACCTATTATCCACCTTCATTAGTAAGTACACTTACAAATACTCTAGGAAAGTTATTGGGTGGCTTGTTGAGTGGGTTAACATTTATTTTAACTTTTGGTCAAGTGAAAATTGATTTAGGCAAAACATTAGGCGATGTTTTAGATGCACGTAAAAAAGATCCTACAGCTTTATCAACTGGAGCAATTGCTGGGCGAGTTGAAGGACAGGTTGAAATTTCAAATATTGAAGTCAATAATGCAAATGTAAAAAATGTGAATGGCTATACAGGTGGTTTTGTTGGATATGCCGTTGGTTCAACTCAATATGATGGATTATCGAATGGTTTAGGGGATTTGGTTAAATTATTAACAAATATTTTAAATGTTATCCCAGGTTTAGGCTTAGGTGATTTAATTAAGATTCTATTAGGGAACGCAATTCCTTTAGGAAAGTTAATTCCAACAGGATATATCAATCCGAAGATAGTGAATTGTAATGTAAATGGTTTAACGATTTCAACAGCAACCGATAAAGAATATGCTGGTGGATTTATTGGTATGCAAAAGGGTGCTATTGTAGAGAGTTGTTCTGTAACAGGTGGTTCGAATACAATTAGTGGAAAGAATTTTGTAGGTGGCTTCGTTGGTCTTGCTCGTGATGATGTAATCAAAGGAACGTTATCTGGTGCATTGGATATCGAAACAAAGCTTCCAAAGATGAATACGGAAAGCTTGCTTCTAAATTGTTCATTAAATAATGCTGTTCAGTCTGTTTCTGGTGAAAGCTATATTGGTGGTTTTGCTGGTGGCATGGCAAATGCTTCTACAGTTAATTGTAGTATTACATCTAATGCTCTTACTGTAACAGCCTCTGGAAATTATGCAGGTGGTTTTGCAGGAATTGCATCACTTGGATGGGCAGCTGATTTAGGTAAAGGTGATACAAAGGATGACTTGCTTGGCGGTGTGGTTGACCTTGTTGTAAAACTGTTAAGTAGTAATCCTGGAGCAACTTCATCCTTGCTTTCTTTAGCTGGTGTAAATCCATCACATATATTAGGATGTTCTGTAAATGCTTCACTTCAAGTTAGTGGTAAGGACTATGTTGGTGGTATTACAGGTAGAGGCAACGGTGCATATATAGCACAATCGAATGCGGATAATTTACAGAAAATATCATATTGGAAAAATAATGTTTATGATGTTGGTTCTGTTTCCGTACTTGGTGTATCTTTGACCGGATTATCAAATATAAAAGGAAATGATTATGTTGGCGGTATTGCTGGCTCGATGGGTACAGCTAGTGTTGCTGGATTATTAAATACTACGCTTGGCGTTGCATCTTATCTTGCGTTTACTGTAGACAATGTTTATATAAGTGGAACTGGTTTGAAAATTGAAGGAAATGAGCGTGTTGGCGGAGGTCTTGGTGATGCGCTTGGTGGTTCAATTAAAACTGTAAATATTGATAATCTTAATTCTGTTGAAGGTAATAACTATGTTGGTGGATTTATTGGTCTTTCTGGTCCAGGTGATTTAGCTGGAACAGATGGTGGATTAACTGTCAACCTATTGGGTTTGAATTATGTGTTGAAATTGAGTAATTTGCTTTCTTTAGGACAAGCTATCGAAGTTAAGATTAATGATGTAAATGTGAGAGGTTCACAAACTGGATTTACGGTACATGCAAAGGGTTCTCGTGAAGGTGAATCGGTTCGAGATTATTGCGCTTCTGGTTTTATCGCAAAAAGTGGTAGTACAAAGGTTGATAATTCTAATGTGTCAAATCTTAAATCGGTACAGGCTACAGATAATGGTGGTTATGCTTCTGGATTTGTGGCTATTTCAAAAACAGGTGGTTTGGCACAGGTTGCGGATGATAATTCAATTAAATCATTGATTGAGACTAATGGATTAGTAAGTGCTGTAGGATATTTGATTCCTAAATATACAAATTGCACGGTTTCTTTTGTGAATGGTGGAAGTGTTACAGCAGATGTTGCTGGTGGTTTTGCAGCGGATTTCCAAAGTGGAACAGTGGATAATAGTTCGCGTGGTGAAAATGATTATTATGCTGTATATAATTTAGACTCTGTGAATGGTCAAAGTTATGCTGGTGGCTTTGGTGGAAATGTTTATTCTGGAGCATTGGCGGATGCTGGTAAAGGTATTAGTGTTCTAGGAAATATTAATGGTTTAAATATAAATATTGGAGAATTGTTAAATTTAGTAAATGCATATGTTCCAATTATAAAGTATGCAGGTGTTAAATCTGATAATGGATTTACAGTATCGGCTAATAAAATTAAATCGGATGATACGAATTCTGGTAGTGCAGGAGGCTTTATTGGCTATGGCAGTGGAGTTCAGGTTAGTCATTGTGATGTAACAAATTTAAAACATACAAAAGTAACACCTCCAAAAGATTTAGAGGGTGAAGATAGTTCAAATTATTTTAGTCAGGAAAGTACATATGCAGTAACTGGTGCTAGATATGCTGGTGGATATATTGGATATATGAATATTGGTTCTGCTGCTTCGGTTGGAAAAGGCTTGAGTGTTTTAGGTAAAACGATTGGTCTTAATGATGTATTGGATGCATTAAATGTTGTAGTTTCTACAATAGAACATTCTAATGTTACTGGAGGACCTGGCGGTTTTGCGGTTAAAGCTTCTATGAAAAACACAGCTTCGGATGCTTCTGCAGATGATGTATTAGGTGATGCTGGTGGTTTTGCAGGTAAGATTTCTGGTGGTCATATTCAGAATTCCAACTCATATAATTTCTCATATATCATTGGTCAGATTACAGCTGGCGGTTATATTGGAGACTTACAGCCTGGTAGTGTAGCAGATGCTTTAGGTGGAACAAGTATATTAGGTGGTCTTGTCAATACTAAAGAAACACTTGCTTCTTTAGCGCAGGATTTTGTTCCTACAATTCGAAACAGTTCTACAACTTGTATTCCTTGTGGTGGCGCAGTTCGTGCAGATGCAAGTTCAACTACAACAACTCAAAGAGGTATGGCTGGTGGTTATGCTGGACATAATGAAGGCGGTCATATCTGGGGCAATAATACATATAAATGGAAAGGTCAAGATTACACTGGACCAATAAGTACTTGTAAGGCTGTTCGTATTCGATCTGTTTTTGGAGAAGAGATTGCAGGTGGATTTACAGGTTTAATGGAATCGGCAGATACAGCAAAAGCTGGAAGCTTGTCTCTATTATGGGGATTGGTAAAAGCTGATAACATCTTAGGCGCATTAAGTGTAGTTTATCCAACTGAAGAAAACACAGCAGTCTATGGTCCGCTTGCTTTAATGGATTTAAAAACATGGAATTCATGGGTTGAACATGTTGGTAAGTATGGTGGCTATGGTAGTGATTTGGCTCAGATTGGAAAAGTAGAGAGCCAAGAAAAATTAAATGAAATCATTGGCCAATATGTATATGGCTACAATGTTGTAGCTGGAAGAACTGACTATCAGGATGAAACGATTCTTTCAAATGGTGGTGCAGCTGGTGGCTATGTGGGTTCCATGTTAACAGGAACTATAACAAATGGTCAGGCTCACGATACTAAGTTAGTTAAAGGGATTCGTTGTGCTGGTGGTTTTGCCGGAGAAATGATCAATGGTGGTGCTGCTAATCTTGGTGGTGTAGACATTTTAGGATTGAAATTACCGCTGAGTCAGATGCTTGACGTATTAAATGTATTTGTACCAGTAATTCAACAATCTTCAGTCGAAGGCTATCAAAGTGGTCTAACGGTTCAATCAAATGGAATAAATGATAAGGAATTACTTGGTTATGCGGGTGGCTATGTTGGAAAACTGATTGGTGGACAAATCTGGGGTGATGACACATTGCGTTGTAAGGTCACAAAGCTTAAACGAGTAGATGGTAAAAGTTATGTTGGAGGCTTTGTAGGTAGTTCAAAACCTGGTAGTGTGGCTACAGTAGATCCTGTTCGCGGTGAAGGATTGTTAAGTAAGTTACTAGGTACTTTATTAAATACACCTACAGATCTTATTAAAGTCTTAAATGCAACAGTCGCAACTATCCGTTATGCAGATGTTGAATCATGGAATGACTGGGGTGTTATCGTCAATGGAGCTTATGATGGTGGAGGCAAAAACACTTCTTATGCCAAAGCTGTTGGTGGATTTGCAGGAATGCTTGAAGGAACCGTACTTGGTAAAAAAGATGAAGCTTTAGCTGGTGTTACTGCCCAAAATATTCGTTCTGTAGTGGCTGGTGAATATGCCGGTGGATGTTTTGGAATTTCGGATGTTGCAGGTGTTGCTAATATCAGTGCAGGTAGTGAAACGTCTTTATTGGATAAACTTTTAAAACTAGGTCGAGCAGACGTACTGGATGCATTTAGAAGCTATGTATATTACGGAAATGTAAGTGGAAGTAAAGATGCAGGTCTAAGCGTGAGTGCTAATACTGCTAATAAGTATGGTCAGAATAATGAGGTTACATATAGTGGAACTGCTGGTGGTTTTGGCGGTTCACTATTAAATGGTTCAGTTAAAAATAGTACAGTAACGAACTTAAGTAATGTTCGAGGTTTAAACAGTGTAGGTGGCTTTGTTGGATATTCTGGTAAGAGTGGAGTCGTTGGAGCAGATAAGATTGATGTTCTTGGAGACAATACTGGCCAGCTTTTAGGTGGTGCTCTTGGTGTTATGGATATCTTTGGATCTCATATTGATGACTCTACAGTTACAGGAATTAATGGTGGTTATACTGTTCAAAGTACTGGTGGAGTAGAGCAAATTGCTGGTGGATTTATTGGCTATGCAAATCTTGCAAGAATATCCCGCTGTACAGCTGGAGCAGAAGATTCATCTTTTGGTTTAAAACAAGTTACATCCGATGGTACAGCCGGAGGATTTGCGGGAAGAACAAGTTATGCATATCTTGCAGATGTCAAATTGGATTCAGGACCTGTAAACGTATTGCTTGCGGTAGTTAATAAACTTGTACAGGCACTGTATTTGGATAAGATTCAAGATTCTAATCTGGTAAAAATCAATCTAGGGCTTATCAAAGTGGATGCATTATATGATGGAAAATTAATTCATGTAAATATACTAGGATTGGATATTTCAGTAGGGTTGTCAAAAAAATCGAAAGATAATGATCAACAAACAGATCTTGCAATCATAACAATCGGAGATTCATCTATTAAACTTCCATGTGATGAAAATGGTCTTTTAAATGATAATGACGCAAAATCTAACATTAGTGTAAATCTAATCAAGGCAAATCGAACAAAGATTACTGACAGTAAAGTTTATGGAATCAGTGCTGGTTATGATGTCTATGCAGGTGGTGCCGAAAACAACAAGGATGGCACTGCAAAAGATGGACGAAGCGGAGGCTTTGTAGGATTCAATGATGAAGGTCTTTTAAAGAATAATGATATGTATTTATGTGATGTTGTTCGTGGTACTTCAAAAATGGTTGGTCCATTTAGTGGACAGAGTGACTTGAATTCAGTGTATGAATTTAATACACAGGAAAAAGTTGAGGGAGTAAATAACAACTATCGTATCTATAGAAAATTAGATAAGGCATTAGATGAAATCAAAAAGAATACAACAAAATTAAATATGGCTTATTCAAAGGATTCTTCAACTGGTTGGAACATCTATACATTAGGACATTTTAATACGATTAAAAGTTATGATACTTTACAAAATGCTAAGATTACGAATTCGAATGGTTCAGAAAATGTAGATTTAAATGCATATGAATCCGATGCGAAAGCAGTATTAATGTCAGATACAAAAACAAATTTAAACACAGGAGAAAGTGACACACCTGAACCTTCAGAGTCACAAGATCCTTGTGATGAGAAAATAAAATTAACAATCAATAAGGTCTGGAAAGATTGGAATAACTTTAGTGGAATTCGACCAAAGAGTATTACGGTAACAATTTCTCGTACTTGGACAGATGCTAGTGGTACAAAACAAACTGCAAGTTATGAGAGTTACATTATAGAAGGTAATAGTAAATCAACATGGAAGAAAGTAATTAAAGGATTACCAGCTTATATAAAAGATGGTGATAAGATTTGTTATTACACATACTCCGTTACAGAAGCAAAGGTTGATGGTTATACACCAACGATAGAAAAATCGAAAGATGGATTTACGTTTACAATAACCAACAAACACTTCCCAGGATTGCCTGATACAGGTGGTAACGGAAGATACTTAATTTATTTGATAGGTCTTCTGCTTTTAGCAATTTATCTTGTTACTGGCAAAAAAAGAAACAAGAAAAATCAGCTTACAGAAAAGCTATAAAAATTCGATTCAGAGAAAAGGAGAATATGGGAAATGAAAAGAATTAAAAAATTTGCGGCAGCCTTGCTGACAGCCATCATGATGATGACTATGACAGTTACAGCATATGCTGCAGGAAATTGTACATTAACTGTCAATGTGAAAACAGGGGAAGGAGTTCCTCAACAAACATTAAAAGATCAAACAATTAATTTATATAAGTTGTTTGATGTTACAGAATCAAAAAGTGATGCAACTACAAACTATGCTTATACAGTAAATACTGCTGCAGGCTATAAAGATGCTTTAGCATCTGTATTAGGTGGAACAATTACAAGTACTTCAAAAGATGAAGAATTCGCAAAGGCTGTATTAGGTTTAGGAAAAGATAACGGAACTGAAGTGCAAAACTTCGCAAACAAATTTACAACTTATGCATTAAAGAATAGTTTAGGTGCAACAGCAACTTCTAACAAAATCACAGGAGAAAACACAACATCTTATACATTTAACAATTTAGATGCAGGTTATTATTTAGTTTATGTTACAGGTGGAAAAGAAATTCAATCTTCTTTAGTTACAGTAGATAAAGATACAAATACTGTTAACTTAAAAACAGAAGCTCCTAGCATCACTAAAACTGCTGATAAAGATACTGTGTCAATTGGACAAGTAGTTAAATATACAGTTACAGGTTCTATTCCAGATACAACAGGATATAATCAATATCAATATATTATTCACGATGAATTGTCAAATGGTTTAGATTTTGTGAATGATGCAAATGGTACTGCTCTAGGAGAAGGTGCTACAGTAGTTAATGTAAAAGTAGCATTAATAGGTGCAACTGATGCTGGTACAGCACCTGCAACAGCTACGCTTGATAAAGGTAATAACAGAAAAATGAGTTTAGACTTATCTACATGGGTAAGAGATAATCAAGCCAACAAAGGTAAAAAATTTACAGTTACTTATTACGCAAAAGTAAATAAGGGTGCCGTTGTAACAGAAAAGAATAAGGCTCAATTAGAATATGGTAATAAACCAGGTGAAACAACAACAACTACACCTAGTGAAGCTAAAACACCTACTTATCCATTAGATATCTTAAAGAAAAAATCTGGAACTGATGAAAAGTTAGCAGGTGCAAAATTCAGCCTTTATAAAACTAAAGATGATGCTGATAAAGGTCAAAATGCAATTACAGTTTCAGGAAACAAAGGAAACTATGTAGTAGATTCAACTTCTTCTGTCACTGAATTTGAATCAGTAAATGATATTGCAGGGAAAGGATATAACCTTCGCGTTAACGGTCTTGCAGAAGGAACATACTATTTAGTAGAGACAAAGGCACCAGATGGATTCAATAAGTTGACAGCACCAGTCGTAATTAAAATCACTAAGAGCTCAGATGCTGATGTAAATAATTGGACTATCTCTAAGGATAATGCTAATGAAGAAGATAAAATTATCGATATCGAGAACAGTACAGGATCACTACTACCATCAACAGGTGGAGCAGGTGTTATCGTGTTTGCAGGTGTAGCTATTCTATTAGTATTTGGAGTTGCTGTAAGCTTCATTCGTGATAAAAGAAAAGCTTGTTAATTAATGGGGCGCGGTTGTCGTTTAGATGACCGCAATTCCCATATAACGATAGGGGGAATGTAATGATGAGTAATAAGAAAAGAAAAATGACTATAAAAGATATAATTCGATTACTTGTGCTTGTCGTTGCATTCGCCGTGTTGTTATATCCTACAGTCAGTAGTTATGTAAATGAAAAGAATGGTTCTAAGGTTGTATCGAATTATGATGCAGAAAGTGTTCGTTTGAGTAATGCAGAAAAAGAAAAGATGCTTGAAGATGCACGTGCATACAATAAGGAAATGTTAAGTAATATTGATTTGATTGATCCTTTTTCTCAGGGTGAAAAAAGTTTGGATGCTCGATATGAAAGCCTATTAAATATAGATGGATCTGGCATGATGGGCTATATTCGTATTCCTAAGATCAAAGTCGAGATTCCTATTTATCATGGAACTTCTGAATCTGTATTGCAGGCTGGTGTTGGTCATTTTTGGGGCACTTCTCTTCCTGTTGGTGGAGAAAGTACACATACGGTATTAACAGGTCATAGGGGCTTGCCTACAAAAACATTATTTACGAATATGGATAAGCTTGTTAAAGGGGATGTGTTCTACATCAAAGTCTTAGACGAGACATTGGCATATAAAGTGGATCAAATACTTACTGTATTACCAGAAGAAACAGAAGCTTTATCAATCGTACCTGGACAAGATTATGCAACATTAGTTACTTGTACTCCATACGCAATCAATACGCATAGACTTTTGGTTAGAGGTCATCGTATTCCGTATAAGGAAGCTGTAAAGATTGAGAAAAACACTAGTACAGGTATAGAATTATCATTTACTACAAAGGTATTGATTGTAACACTTGGAATTATTTTTATAGGACTTGTTATAGCCATGCTATATAGTTTGTATGATAAGAAAAGGAGGAAGAAATAGTGATTAAACAATTAAAGATACATTCGCTCTTTCTACTCCTAATTAGCTTGTTGTTTGTCTCTCTTATTCAAGTTCATGCGGACAGTAGAACGGGAAGTATTGATATTGACTATAAAGGAAGAACAGATAATCAGGAAGAGATTATCTTATCTGGAGCTAAGTTTGAGATCATCCCCATTCAATATGTAGAGAATGAAAAATGGGTATGGCAATCTTCATTTGTAGATTGTGGTATTTCATTAAATGATACGAGTGCAGAAGCTAGAAATAAACAGGCTAAACAGTTATTAGAATATGCTAGAAAAAAAGGTATTTCTGGAAATCAACAGCTTACAGATAGTATGGGGCATACTGTATTTAGTAATTTAAATGAAGGTATGTATTTGATTACACAGATTGGTTCTGTAAAGAATGGAAATGACACGTTTGAATCTGCACCATTTTTAGTAAGTGTTCCATCCGATATAGGTGGATATCTCATGTATGATGTAAAGGTAGAACCAAAGGTGACATGGTTTACAAATAATGCGCCTCCATCTGTTCCAGAAAAACCAAGTGAGAAGAATCCTCCAGAAGATACGAATACAGGTGTTCAAGTGAAAAAAATGACTTGGATTGTTCTTGCATTATGTAGTTTTGGGATGATAGTTATTCTTGGAAGAAGATTAAAAAGAAAATAAATGTTCGACAGAGCCTTGTGAAAGGTTCTGTTTTTTTAACACCTTATAGTTATAGTGAATTGTTTTAGGTGTCTTTTTGAGTTGTTATAAACTAATACACTTGCATAATATACGAGAGCGTTCTCACAGCATTCGAGAAAATCCTCTCAATTTCTCCGTGCTTTCTTCCTTATATATATAGCGGGTGTGTTTTGTACGCGATTAAAATCCAGAGAGTTTTGATCGGTTGTTGAAAGAAATGAGTTTTTTTTTGCTTTTTGTTGGGGGAAGTGGTTTTAGAGGTAGCGTCGTCATCTTTGAAAGGGGCCTTCATTCATATTAAATAACCAGCGGAGTCGATAGATTTCAAGATGATAATTTTGCTCTTTTTAGAGAAATGGTTGTCGCATTCTCCTATGCCGAATGACAGTATGGGGTCTTATGGCGAGCTCCTATGGCTTATTGTAGGGGGGGGGAAGGAGATGACTAACCAATGTCACAAAAACACAAAACAAAACCAAATAAGTTCAGACAAGCAACCGTTGTGATTTCGAGTGCTTTTGTTTTTTGGTTAACTGTATAAGTGTAACAGGAAAAGGAGAATATTATATGAATTTTACAAAAACTAAAAAGGTTGTAGCAGCTGGGCTGTCCGCTTTAATGATGATGTCTAGTATTACATCGGTGTTTGCAGCTGAACCAGACAGCAAGACAACCACACTAAACTATGAAGTATCATCAAGATATGACTGGATGATTCACAGCACAATCGACTTTGGTGCTGATGCAGGAACCAATCAAACCGTAGACCGTAACGGTAATCAGGTCAAGGTCTTGAAGAACGTCATTCCCGAAGGCAAGTTTTTGAACATTTCAGTCAAGGGCTCAGGGGCGAATGATGCATTCACAGTAGACAACGGAGGAAGCGAAGTATTAAATTACGATGTTTCAGACGATAATGGTGCTGTGGGTGTGAACGAAAATGTGTTGAGTGTACCAGCGGGTACAAATACTGCGGTACAAAATATGAACTTTAAGTTGAACACAAAGAAGGGTTCTGCTGAGGTTGCTGGTGTTTATAAGGGACGAGTCATCTACAATGCAAGTGTAGGTGACAAGAATGGTGGAACGACTTCTGGAACTGTAGAATCATATTCAGCAGGAGATACTTTGGATATTGAAGGAAATAAATATGTAGTTTTAGAACAAAAAGAAAATAATCAGGCTTTGGTTATGCCAACTGGTATCATTGGAATAAAATCATTTCAGTCCAACTTTGATAATAATACATATTTAAGACCAGATGGCAAAAATATGAATACATATGAAGGAAGTGAAATCGATAACTATTTAGAAAATGAATGGTATAAAGGTCTATCATCCACAATGAAAGCTGCCATTCAAATCACAAACATTAAACAAGTATCATATAAAACGGATGAAGACATAGATTCAAAACAAGAAATAGGCTATAACGGTCAAATTTACAATACTATCAATCGCCATGTGTTTCTACCTAGTGTAAGTGAAATTGGGAAAATTGTTGATTTAAAGGACTCAGATAAGGTCAAAGCATTCTTAACAGACAGTGAAGGTATTTTGACAAGAGACAGTTCTCAAAGCAATGCTACCACGGTGAAGGCTCTTTATAATTTGAGTAGAAAAGTGTACTACAGTATGTATGCAAACCTTGAGTTTGGTGTTCGTCCAGCTTTCGTTATCGACTTATCTCAAGTCAATTACTCAGTCGTAAAATAGGTATTAAACAATCAAAGCAGGTTCGTCCTGCTTTTTTCATTAAATCGACAAAACTCTTTTGCTTGGTTCGTGTTCTGAATCGACAATTGGGGTGAGCCAACACTCGGTAAGACCTTAGACGAAACTCTTAAGAATTTGAATTGTTGGTGTTTGGTTTTGCAAAAGAGGCAAGAGTATGAACAAAACCACTTGTGTGCGATGAACAAAGGGTTTGTGAAAGGTATGGAGTTTTGTTTACGATAATGGTGTTTCATGATTCTCATCTTTTTTTTCTTGCACAAAAAAAGAAAGGCAAACATTTGCCTTTCAGTATATAATTAGTCTCTTCCGTTAAATGCGTATTTATATAAGTCGAAGATTAATTCTTTTGTACATGGACGAGGGTTACCACCTGTACAAACGTCTGCCATTGCTGAATCCGTTAATGTTGGTAAATCTTCTTCTTTAACACCGATTTCTTTTAAGCTTTGAGCAATTCCGCAATCTTTACTTAATTGAATAACGGCATCGATAGCTGCTTGACGATATTCTTCTTGAGACATTTCATCAACACCTTCAACTCCCATTACACGAGCGATTTCTCTAAATTTTTCACCTGTGTAATCTTTGTTGAATTCCATAACATATGGAAGTAATGTAGCACAAGCTACACCATGAGGGATTCCATAGAATGCACTTAATGGGTGAGCCATACCATGGTCAACGCCTAAACCAACGTTAGAGAATGCCATACCTGTCATGTATTGTCCTAAAGCCATGTCTTCACGTCCTTTTGGATCGTTAGCACATGCTGCACGTAAGCTTCTTGAAATGATTTCGATTGCTTTTAAGTTTAATGTATCAGCAAGTTCCCAAGCCGCTAAAGTTGTATATCCTTCAATAGCGTGAGTTAATGCGTCAAGTCCAGTACTTGCTGTTAAACCTTTTGGCATACTTGACATCATTTCTGGGTCAATAATCGCAACAACAGGAATATCGTGAGCATCTACACAAACGAATTTTCTTTTCTTTTCAGTATCTGTAATTACATAGTTGATTGTAGTTTCTGCAGCCGTACCTGCTGTAGTAGCGATTGCGATAACTGGAATCGATTTGTTTTTAGTTGGAGCAACACCTTCCAAGCTAACAACATCTTCAAATTCAGGGTTAGCCAAGATAATTCCAATACCTTTACAAGTATCTTGTGGGCTTCCACCACCAATAGCGATTAGATAGTCAGCACCTGCATCTTTAGCTGCTTTTACACCATTTTTAACTTGTTCAACAGTTGGGTTTGCCTTAACTTCATCATAAATTTCATAAGGAAGTCCAGCTTCATCCAATAAGTCTGTAACTTTAGTAGCTACACCAAATTTGATCAAGTCTTTATCTGTAACAACTAAACCTTTCTTTAATCCACGTGCTTTAATTTCTGTAACCACTTCTTTGATGGCTCCAGCACCATGATAACTTGTTTCATTTAAAATAAAACGATTTGCCATAAGTATTATTTCCTCCTTGTATACTTGTTAATTTCATTTTACAAGTTCAAGCGCTTACATACAAGTTACAGATTGATAATAATGTCACATATAAGTGTTTTAGTGCATATTATCCAATATTTGTGCTAAAATTTTAAGAAAGTTTTGGAGGGATTTTGTGGAAAATTTATTATTTAGCCTAAATGCAACGATTCCCATCTTTCTATTGATGGTTGTCGGTTATTTTTTAAATAAAATGAATATTTTAGAAGATGCTTTGGCATCCAAACTAAATTCATTTGTCTTTAAAGTATCATTGCCACTATTGTTGTTTGTCGATGTGTCTAAATCTAATTTTAAAGATCTTTGGGATACAAAGTTTGTCGTATTTTGCGTAGTAGCTACTTTAATAAGTATTTTATTATCTATATTATTTTCATTACGTTTAAAAGATAAAGCGATTCAAGGTGAATTTATTCAGGCTTGTTACAGAAGCAGTGCTGCCTTATTAGGTCTTGCATTAACATCCAATATTTATCCAGATGTAGGTGTGGCACCTTTAATGTTGATGAGTGTTGTATTTGTGTATAACGTTGTATCCGTTGTAATTCTATCTTTCTTTAAGGCTGAACAATCAAAGGTTAACTATAAGAAGACGTTTGTTGGAATTTTAAAGAATCCACTAATTCTAGGTATTGTTGTAGGTGTACTTGTTAGTTTATTACCATTTCAATTGCCTCAAGTTATCAATAAAACGATTTCTATGATCGCAAGTACGGCAACACCACTAGGTTTAATGGCGATGGGAGCCACTTTTGATTTTGATCAGGCAAAAGGAGAATTAAAACCATCTTTATTCTGTACATTTATGAAGTTAATTGGTTTTTGTGCTATCTTCTTACCAATTGCTGCTCTATTGGGATTTAGAAATCAAGCTTTAGTTGCCATTTTGATTATGTGTGGTTCAAGTACAACCGTATCTGGTTTTGTGATGGCTAAAAGTATGGGACATAAAGGTGTATTAACATCAAGTGTTGTGATGTTAACAACATTGCTTAGTGCTTTTAGTATTACATTCTGGTTAACGATATTAAAATCGTTTGGATTGATTTAGTTGACCTAAAGTTTGCTTTAGGGTGTAAACTAATAAAAAGATTTTAAGGAGGGAAAGAATGGAATTGTTTTTAGAATCATTTTCAAAAATATTTATTTCGGGAATTATAATGACATTACCACTTGCGCTAGTATCATTTATTATCGCAATGCTAATAGCTATTGTATGTGCCATGATTCAATATGCGAAAGTACCAATCGCAAAGAATATTGTTCAATTCTATATATGGATATTTAGAGGAACGCCTATGCTTGTACAATTGTTTATTATGTATTTTGGTATGCAGTCAATTGGCGTAAGAATATCGGCTATTACTGCCGCTATTATCGTATTCTCATTAAATACGGGCGCTTATTGTGCTGAAACGATTCGTGGCTCGATTGAAAGTGTACCACAAGGACAAATGGAAGCCGGATACTGTGTAGGAATGAGCTATATGCAGATTATGATGCATATTATTTTACCACAAGCTTTTCGAAGTGCTTTTCCATCTTTGTTCAATAACTTGATTTCACTTGTAAAAGATACATCTTTAGCAGCGAATATTACTGTTACAGAAATGTTTATGCAGACAGAAAGAATTGCCGGAAGAACGTATCAGTTTATGCAATTATATATAGAAGTCGCATTCGTCTATTTGATTTTCTGTACAGTTTTAACTTGGTTGCAAGCTTGGGGTGAAAAGAAACTGAATTATTATCAGGCAGGGAGATAGAGAATGGCTTTATTAGAAATTAAAGATATTCATAAATCATTTGGAAATTTACATGTTTTAAAAGGTATTGATCTTACAGTCAATAAAGGAGATGTCATTGCGATATTAGGTCCTTCGGGATCAGGTAAGACAACTTTACTTCGTTGTATGAATTATTTAGAGACAGCGGATGCAGGAACGCTGATTTTTAAAGATCAATCTTATGGTTTATCAAATACATCAAAGAAAGAAATTGCAGATCTTAGAAAGCGTACGGGATTTGTATTTCAAAATTACAATTTATTTGCGAATAAAACAGCCCTACAAAATGTAACATTAGGTCTTACTGTAGCTAGAAATGTTTCTAAAGAAGAGGCAGATTTAATTGGTATGCAGATGCTTGAAAAAGTTGGAATGCAAGATCGTGCCAATCATTATCCTTCACAATTATCGGGTGGACAACAACAGCGTGTCGCAATCGCAAGAGCATTAGCAACAAGCCCTGACATTATTTATTTTGATGAACCAACTTCAGCACTGGATCCAGAATTGATTCAAGAAGTATTAAGTGTAATGAAAACACTGGCTAATGAAGGAATGACTATGGTTGTGGTCACGCATGAGATGGCTTTTGCGAAAAATGTTTCTAGTCATGTAATTTTGATGGAAGAAGGAAAAATCGTTGAAGAGGGTAATTCAAAGGATTTCTTTGAAAATCCGAAACAAGAACGAACAAAAGAATTTTTAAGGAAAGAGGAACTGTAACATGAAAAAATTATTAGCAGGCTTATTAAGTGCAGCTATGGTATTTACTTTAGCAGGATGTGGATCTAGTAAGGATCATTTAGCTACAATTCAAGATAAAGGTGAAATCACAATTGGTTTAGAAGGCGATTGGCAACCATTTTCTTATCATGATAAGGATGATAAATTGGTGGGTGTTGATGTGGAAGTCGCTAAGAATATTGCCAAGAAATTAGGTGTAAAAGCCAACATTGTAGAAGGTAAATGGGATGGATTATTAACTGGACTATCTACTGGAACATATGATTTAGTCATCAATGGTGTCGATATCACAAAGGAAAGAGAAAAGAAGTTTGATTTTTCTACACCTTATGCATATGATCATACAGTCTTAGTTGTTCGTAATGATAATACGACCATTACTTCGTTTGATGATTTAAAAGGAAAGACAACGGCCAATTCGATTGGATCTACTTATATGGAATTGGGTGAAGACTATGGGGCAACTGTCAAAGGTGTTGATGATTTAACGAAATGTATGGATCTTGTAAAAAGTGGTGGTGTGGATGCGACAATCAATGCAGCTACTTCGATCAATGATTATCTTCAAACGACAAAGGATAGTTCATTTAAAATTGTCGATCAATCCAAAGAATCTACACCCTATGCGATTCCGATGGTAAAAGGGGATGATAATGCTTCTTTAAAGAAAGCTGTAAATAAGGCTTTAAAAGAACTCAAAGAAGATGGAACTTTATCTAAGATTTCTATCAAGTATTTTGGTGAGGATCTAACGAAAGAATAAGCGGCTATGCCGTTTTTCTTTTTACTTAAGTATAAAAATAATTTATAACCAGATATAAATAAATAGAATTTGAATATAACACTTGTCCTTTGTACAATAGATTCAACTTTTAGGAGGAACATTTTATGTCAGAATTAAAGAATCAAATTTCTCAATTTATAGATACTAACGCAAAAATATATCAAGATATTTCTTTGGCAATCCATGCCAAGCCAGAAGTCAGTGACTTTGAATATTTTGCTTCACAAACATTGAGTGAACAATTAAAAAAAGAAGGATTTGAGATTGAATTACCAGCGGCAGGACATCGTACAGGCTTTGCGGCAACCTACAAAAGCAATAAGCCAGGTCCTACGGTTGTTTTTCTTGCAGAATATGATGCGCTTGCAGGTTTAGGCCATGGTTGTGGACATAATGTGTTTGGTGCTACTTCTGCACTTGCCGGTGCTGCTTTAAAAAGTATAGTGAATCAAATTGGTGGGGAAGTACGTGTATATGGAACACCTGGAGAAGAGGGTGGACAAAATGGAAGTGCCAAGGGGTCTTTTGTGAAGAAGGGCTACTTAAACGATGTGGATTTTGCCCTATGCACTCATCCAGGCTCAGGTAGTGAAGATGGATTAAGCACGCGTAATTATGCATGTGCACCTGTTGATATCGAATTTTGGGGTAAACCCGCTCATGCAGCAGGCTGCCCTCAAGATGGAATCAATGCGTTGGATGCGCAAATTTTAACATATGCAGCCATTGGTGTTTTACGCCAACAACTAACCGATCGCATTCGTATTCATGGTGTGATTGTTGAGGGAGGAACAGCGCCTAATGTCATTCCAGAATACACAAAGGCTAAATATTATATTCGTGCTGCTGATATTGATACATTACATGAGTTATACGAAAAAGTAGAGAATATTGTGAAGGGTTCCGCTTTACAGACGGGTTGTACATCGAGTATGAAGTTGTATCAAAACCTTGTAGAAAATATGGTGTTAACACCTTCTTTAGATGCGATTTATGAAAAATATATTACAGAACTTGGCAATACTGTAAAGCATGTAGAAGATGTGGTTATGCCTGGAAGTAGTGATGTAGGTAATATTAGTCAAGTTGTACCTACGATTCAACCACATATTAGTATTACGGATGTACAGATTGCAGGACATAGTCAAGATATGGTAAATGCTTCATGCAGTCAAAAGGCAATGGATGCGATTGTCAAAGGGGCAAAAGCATTGGCTTTTACGGCACTCGAATTATTTGAAAATCCAGAAGAACTTGTGAAAGTGAAAGAGGATCATGCTTGGCATGTTGAACATCAAAAGGAGAACTAACTATTATAGGTAAAGGGCTTGTTTAAGCTCTTTTCTTTTGGAATCTTGAAAATCAACAAATATTCATTAAAATAATATGAATAAAGGAGACTGAAAATGACGCTTCAACAATTACTTTATGTATTAACGGTATCTGATGAGAAAACTATGAATAAGGCGGCTGAAAAACTTTTTGTGTCACAACCCACTTTAACGTCTGCCATTCAATCGCTTGAAAAAGAACTAAATATTCAAATCTTTAATCGTACAAGTCATGGAGTCACTGTGACGCAGCAAGGACAAGAGTTTTTAACATACGCAAGACAGCTTTATCAACAATATGAATTATTGAAGAATCGATATGAAGATGTGAGTTTAAGAAGAATTAAGTTTCGCGTATCTTGTCAACACTATTCGTTTGCGACCAAAGCATTTGTGGATACAGTGAAGAAGTATGGGACTTCTAAATATGATTTTGCGATCAGTGAAACAAAGACAATGCATGTCATTGAAGATGTGGGTAATTCTTTAAGTGAGATAGGTATCTTATATTTATCGAACTACAATCGTCATTTTATGATGAAACAATTTGATGAATGGAATTTAGAATTTCATAAATTAGCCGATTGCGATGCCTTTGTGTATTTGTATAAGGGACATCCTCTTGCTAAGAAAAAATCAATTACGTATGAAGAATTATTACCATATCCAAATATGACTTTTGATCAAGGGGATAATCCTTCGATGTATACGGCAGAGGAGATATTGGTTGAAAATGAATTTCCAAGAAAGATTCAAGTGAATGATCGTGCTACGATGCTAAATTTAATGAGAGGATTGAATGGATATACTTTATGTTCAGGGATTATTAGTAAAGATTTGAATGGGGATGACTATGTAGTTGTTCCGTACCAGGCTAATGTAGAAAATCCAAATTCCATGATGGAAATAGGATATATCACTCGAAAATATACGGTTTTAAGTGGGATTGGGAATACGTATATTCAAACAATGAAAGATTATTTTAGTAATAAATAAAATTTATAGCTGCTTCAAAAATTTAACAATTAGACAATAACTAAACCTTCTTGTAGAATACAAACATGCAAGGAGGAAACGAAAATGAAAACAATGATGATGTCAATGATGCAAATGTATATGTTAAAAAATGTGACCCGGTTTTCAATTCGTTTGTCGCTTATTTAAGTGTGCGATTGCCGGGGAAATACCTCGGCTTTTTTTGTTAGATTGGAGTGTTATAAATGATTAATATAGAGCATTTAGATAAAACCTATCATTTAAAGAATGCAGATGTACATGCCGTAGATGATGTTTCATTGCATATTGAAAGTGGACAAATCTATGGAGTGATTGGATATTCTGGTGCAGGTAAAAGTACTTTGGTGCGATGCTTGAATTTTTTAGAAATTCCGGATTCTGGAACGATTGAAATTGAAGGGTTTGGAAAGGTAAACGCAAAACAAGGAAGTTTAGATATCAGTCAAAAAAAATTAAGAGAGTTAAGACGATCAATCGGAATGATTTTTCAACATTTTAACTTATTAGATCGAAGTACAGTATTTGATAATGTGGCCTACCCATTAAAATATACAGGCTTATCAAAAAAAGAAATTGAAACTCGTGTCGATGAATTATTAGATCTTGTAGATTTGGCAGATAAAAAATATGTCTATCCATCACAATTATCGGGTGGACAAAAACAGCGTGTAGCCATCGCAAGAGCCTTATCCAACAATCCAAAGGTGTTACTTAGTGATGAAGCAACTTCTGCTCTAGATCCAGATGCGACAGAATCGATTTTAAAATTATTGAAGGATTTAAATAAAAGATTAGGAATAACAATTATCTTGATTACACATGAAATGAGTGTGATTAAATCTATTGCGAATCGTGTGGCAGTTATGGAAAATGGTAAGGTTGTTGAAGAAGGAGATGTGTATGATATCTTTGCCAATCCAAAAGAAGAAATCACAAAGAAATTTATTAATTCCTCATCTTCGTTATCAAATATAACAAAGTTGATTGAGAACAAGACAATTATTCCAAGAGATAGTAAATTAGTTAAACTTACATTCACTAGAGATAGTGTTGGTAGTGCAACCATTTCAAAAATATCTCGTGAATACAATGTGGATGTAAATATCATGTTAGCTAATGTGGATGTGGTCAATGCGGATGCCTTGGGAGGTATCATTGCTTCTATTGAAGGAAACAAAGAAGATATACAAGATGCGATTAATTATTTGCATGCATCAAATGTAAAAGTGGAGGTGATTCATCATGCCTAAATTTATAGCGGATTTCTTTCCAAACGTTGCCAATTACTGGGATATATTTTTAACAGCACTAAACGCAACTTATCAAATGTTTTTCATCGCAGGACTTATCACATTATTGATAGGAGGCATTTTTGGTATTTCGTTGATTGTAACAAAGACAGATGGTATCAAACCAAATCGAATGATTCACTTTATTTTAGAAGTCATTACGAACGTATTTAGAGCCGTACCATTTATCATTTTATTGATTTTCTTGATTCCATTTACACGAAGTATTGCAGGAACTTCCATTGGCGTTAAAGGAGCAATCGTTCCATTAGTATTTGGAGCTGTTCCATTCTATACAAGACAAGTTGAAACGGCATTAGCAGATGTAAATCCAGGAAAGATAGAGGCCGCAAGAAGCATGGGAAGTTCAACACTTGGAATTATCTTTCGTGTTTATCTACATGAGGCGTTACCGGATTTGATTCGTGTAACAACCATTACAGCTATTTCTTTGATTGGACTTACAACTTCTGCAGGTGCAGTTGGAGCTGGTGGAATTGGTTCGTTCGCAATCAATTATGGACAAAACTTACATTATCAAGATGTTGTGAATTTATGTGTTATCTTACTACTGATCATTGTTTCGTTGATTCAATTGTTGGGAAATACATTATCTAGTGCAACCACAAACAAAGAATTATTTCATAAATAAAAGAGGGAGAAAAGGATTATGAAGACAAATAAATTATTTAAGACATTTTTAACAGCCGGCTTAGTAGCTACAACATTACTTACAGGATGTTCATCAAAATTAAGTGAACCTGTAAAAATTGGTATTCCAAGCGATGCCACAAATGGTGGAAGAGGGCTATTGCTTCTAGAAAAAGCCGGTTTGATTGAAGTGGACGACAAGGCTGGATGGACGCCAGAATTGAAGGATGTTACGAAGTATAAATACAATATTGAAATTGTTCCTACACAAGCCAATACATTAGTTTCGACTTTGGATGATTTTGGAGCAGCCACAATCAATGGAACATATGCGATTCCAGCTGGATTAAATCCTAAAAAAGATGGCTTGATTACAGAAGTGCAAGAAGTAGGAAGTGATAATCCATTTATTAATGTGATCGTTGCGCGTACGGCAGATAAAGATAATGCGGATTATCAAAAGGTAGTAAAGGCATACCAAAGTCAGTTGGTGGCTGAATATATTCTAGAAAAGAATAAAGGAGCAAGTGTTCCTGCATTTGATTATGATAAAGATTATAAAGTTGATAAAAACTTTGTGAGCGACATTGAAGGATATCAATCAAGTTCAGATGGAAAGAAAGTGATTAAGATTGGTACTTGTGGTTCTGCCGATACATTTAGAGCGGTACAAAAAGTATTAGACGATGAAAATTCTGGAATCTATTTAGATGTAGTTGTATTTGATGCGTATAACTTACCTAATGAAGCTTTAAATAATGGCGAAATTGATTTGAACTCATTCCAACACAAAGCCTATTTGAAAAATGAATGTAAAGCACAAGGTTATGATTTAACTGCGATTGGGGATACAAGTTCTGCACCATTGACTTTATATTCAAAGAAGGTTGATTCATTAAAAGCATTAAAAGAGTTAGCTGGTAAAAAAGAAGACTAAATTAAAAAGCCGATTTTCGGCTTTTTTACTTTATAAATTGTTCAATGTCTTCCTTCAACTCATCACTAAACACATCTAAATCATCCATAGTGATGGCTTGATCCTGTAATAATCCGAGTAGAATCCAAAGCATATTTGAACGAGAAACATCTCTTGCCAAAACACCAGGACTTTTATAATCCTCATAAATTTTCTTTCGTAGAGCCCAGTATTTATCAGAAGATAATGCATCTGAATTTAGTATATCCTTATATTCTTCAATTAATCTATCCATATAGGATTCTTGCCAGCCGCCCAATTTCTTTTTAAATAATTTCCAATCTTTTTCTATGTTGACCTCCTATTTGTCTTTACATTCTTTTATCAATTCATCAATATAAGAATCATCAATATCAAAGCCTAAGTAACATAAACCACGATAGATATAATGAATATCCCTTAAATTCAGAATTTGATGCATCAATTCCTTTTTCTTGTCATTGATTAAAGACATGTCATAATCACTTGTATTGCCACAAGGATGTGTGCACGTTTTACAACTTGGCGAGATCTTGTCTTTTTCTTTGTGTACTAAATCAATTAAATCTTGTGTAACTGTATGATTTCTTAGGTGTTGAAGACAATTTATGATAATTGTGTCTGTATTTTCTGTTTTAGGGTTAGAATCCACGGTTTTAGAAAGTCCAATCAAAGCGGACCATAATTTAGTTTCCATCAGATTTCACCTCCATATTAAAATAAGTATCTGGATAGGGTTCATTTTTTAAAGTGTAGTGCCACCACTCAGATTCTAAAGGGATAAATCCATTGTCTAACATTAAATTTCTAAGTGTCTTGCGATTGTTTATTTGATGATTCGTTAATCCTTTTGTGTATAATGGGCTCGAAATATCGCCAAAATAATCAAAGTAAGATCCCATATCTAATTCTTTTCCTATTTTTTCATCAACTAAAGTTAAATCGACAGTACTACCCCTGGTGTGTGCTGATTTTTCGATGATAAAGTTATTCTCGAAAAGATAGCTTTTGGAATATTTTGGATAGAAAATGGATTTCATTTTATCATCCTCAGTATCTTTCCAAGTCATGAAATGATCAAGGGCACTTTGAGGTCGATAGGCATCCCATATCTTTAATCGATATCCCATTTGTCTTGCCTTTGAATTAATTACTTTTAATTGCTTCACCAATTCTTTTGTTCCTAACGCTACCGGATCTATATAGCCATCAATGATTTCACCAATGAAATTGTAAGTTGTGCAATAGCGAATATCCAAAAGAATATCGGGGATTTCTTTTTGTATATTTAATAATTTCATGTATATATTTTAATATATTTGTTTATGTTAATCCACTTATGTTTTGTGTATAATACTTGTTAGAAATGAGGTAATAAACATGAAATTTAGTGATATTGATTTTTCAGCCATTTCAAGAATGATGGACAATATGAGTGATGAAGAGAAGAATAAGTTAAATGACATGGCTCAAAATATGATGAATAATATGAAACAAAATGAAGAGCCTGAAGAAGAAACGGACTTTTATGAAGCATTAAATATCAATGAAGAAGATTATGCAGAATTTCCAGGAAGTGTCTTAGATCAAATTGAAGCGGGTAGTGATTTGGAAGTGTATTATGAAGATGTAAAGGATGCGGATTTTAGTGCCAGCGCCTTATTTTATGCGAAAGCCACTTTAAATATGTTGCGAAAATATATCTATCCAGTATTTAAAAATTTTTTTGATGGATTTAATAATCCTTCAACCACAACCATCTATTCCTATTTGTATCCTTTGATGAATGAGGATAACATTCATAAGTTGTTTGATGAAGAGTTTGGTACACCAGAAGGATGGATCGAACTTAAAAATGCGCTTCAACAAATTTATGTTATTTTAAATCGTGCAGAGTATGATTTTGTGAGTTATGAAGATTTACAATTATTAAAAGATATCTTGTTTAATCAAGAAATATTGTTGAAAATTAAGAATTTATGAAAAAGCTAAAAATCAATACGAGTCTTGAACCAATGGATGAATGGACATATGAATCGTATGTGAGTGATTATATATTTGAGAATGTTTGTATTGAACAAAACTTAGATAATGTCACGATAGATGGGTGTAAATTTAGTAAGTGTCAATTTAAAGATTGTAACTTTAGTTTTATCGAGTGTATGGATATTATTTTTGATCATTGTGAATTTGAAAATGTACACTTTAATCAATGTAGTTTAAGCCGAGTTCATTTCATTTCTTGTCGAATCAGTGGAATGGGATTTTCACAAAGCTTAATGCAAGATATATTATTTCAGTTATGTAAAGGACATTATTGTGACTTTGGTGGCAGTACATTTAAAGATTGTATGTTTGACATCAATGATTTGACAGGTTCAGGATTTGTTCAATGTGATTTTAAAAAGACTTCATTTGATAAATGTATATTAAATTCAACGGAATGGTTTAACACAAAATTAAAAGAGCTTGATTTCTCAAGCTGTGAAATTGAAAATATTGCGGTATCTAGTGATAAATTAACAGGTGTTGTCGTTAATTCATCTCAAGCACTTGAATTTGTGAAATTACTAGGTATTGTAGTTAAAGATTGATATATTGTTTCAATCTTTCGGGCATGGATTCAATCAACATATTGACGAGCGTTTCAATATCTAAATACATATTTTTTTCTACCCATGATTTAGTCATTTCAATAGATCCATGACAATACATTTGAAGTAGAAAATCAAGTTGTGAATCAATTGTTGTCTTTGTTTCAATTTTCTTTTTGTAGAAATCATAGATACAACGATAGTCATAGTTTGTCAAAGAATTGTAGTCATCTTCTTTAAAGGCTTCTTTAAAGAATGTGTTTTGGCTTTGAATAAAAGTGAATTTCTTAATTAAAGCTTCTTTTAAAGTGGTTTGATCCGCCATTTCTTTAAAAGAGTCTAGGCATAGTTTTTCAAAATACCAATTCACTAGATCTTCTTTATCTTCAAAATTACGATAAAATGTTTGCCTTGTCAGATTCGCTTCTTTTGTGATCTGTGTGACTGTAATCTTGTTTAATGGTTGTGTCTTTAATAGAATTAATAGCGCATTTGCGATCGTTAGTTTTGTATCGTTCATACAACTATTATATGTCATGACAATTGACTTTAAAAGGGGACTAGCTTAAAATTAAAGAAAAGAGTTAGAGGAGTAATGAATATGCAGTTAGGCGAATCGATGGAAGATTATTTAGAAGCCATTTTAGTTTTATCAAAATGTTTAGATCATGTTCGTAGCGTTGATGTCGCAAGTTATTTGGGTTTTTCTAAGCCTAGCGTCTCACATGCCGTAAAATTATTGTCTGAACAAGGATTAATTGTTTTAGATGTTAGTAAATTTTTAACTTTGAGTGAAGAAGGAAAGAAAATCGCAGAAGAAACATATGCGCGTCATACTTTCTTTTCAGATATGCTACAAAATATTGGGGTACCTAAAAATATCGCAACAGAAGATGCTTGTCGTATTGAACATGTGATTTCACAAGAGACTTTTGAAGCAATTAAAAAGTATTATCAAAATAATAAAGACTAGCTATAGATTGTATCTGTAGCTTTTATTTTGAAAGGAGTAAGAAAATGAGACCAGAAATATTAGCACCCGTAGGAAGTATGGAAGCATTAAATGCAGCATTAGCTGCAGGATGTGATGCTGTTTATTTTGGTTTGCCTAGTTTTGGAGCTAGGGCATTCGCAAATAATTTTGACTTAGAAACTACAAAAGAGGTTATTGAAAGATGTCATTTGTGTGGTGTAAAAGTATATATTACGATGAATACTATATTATATGAGGATGAAATGGAAGATGCCTACAATATGGCAAAAAAGGTTCATTTGTTTGGTGTAGATGCTTTGATCATTCAAGATTTAGGTTTTATCCATCTATTACATCATAGACTACCTAATTTGGTGTTACATGCATCGACTCAGCTTTCAGTTTCTAATCCTTATCAAATTGAACAATTAAAAAAATTAGGGGTTCAACGTGTTGTTTTGGCTAGAGAATGTACAAAGGAAGAAGTTCAAGCCTGTGTGGATACAGGTATTGAAGTGGAAGTCTTTGTGCATGGAGCTTTATGTATTTGTTATTCAGGGCAATGTTATTTTTCAAGTGTACATTATGGGCGAAGCGGAAATCGTGGCATGTGTGCGCAACCATGTCGAATGAAATATAGTCTTTATGAAGATGGAAATAAAGTAGATACACATGGGGATTATGTATTAAGTCCTAAAGATCTATCTTTGATTGATGAAGTGAATACACTAGCGGATATGGGGGTTTGTTCATTAAAAATTGAAGGACGAATGAAAAGTGCTCCTTATGTATATGAGAGTGTTTCACAAGTCAAAAAGGTATTAGAGAATATGGAACGTAGTCATTTGGATGAACAAAATTTGCGTGTTACATTCAATCGAGAATATACTGTAGGCCATATGTATGGGGCTAGTGGCAAAGAATTAATGAATAGTAAAACTTGTAATCATCAGGGAATTGAAATTGGTAGAGTTGTAAAGGTAAATAAAAATAAGATTTGTATTCAATTAAGTCAAGATCTGCATCAAAATGATGGGATTCGTTTTGAAAGAGAGAACTTGGGTTGTCATGTGAATTTTATGTATGATAAGAAACAAAAGTTGATTTCTTTCATGCCTAAAAATAATACAGTTCTAATCGAAGGGCCTGTAGGGGTTCATGTAGGTAGTGTTGTTCGTAAAACGATGGATTCTGAATTGAATAAAACAATTGAAGAAAAAATTCGTACTTCAAATCGTCAAAGCATAGTCAATGCGGTTGTCTCTTGTAGTGCAGTTGGAAAGCCAATGGTGATGGAAGTATATAATGATTCGACAAAAATTAGTGTTTCTACTGAAATTGATAGTGTGCATGCTTTAAAACGTGCAACGGATGAAGAAACTTTGAATAAGCAATTTTCTAAGACTAAAGATAGTTGGGCAAGTTTTGGTCGAATTGAATATCATTTGGGTAAAGACATTTATTTTCCGATTTCAGTCATGAATCAACTTCGTAGGGATGCTCTTGAGAAGATGAAAAAGGCTTGTTTAAAACAAGAGATGCTTGTTGAAAATGAATATCATTATGTTCCACAGAAAAGTAAAACTTCATTTGATTTGTTTGAAATCAATTCAATGAATCAGAAGGTTGATGATTCTTCTTGTAATGTGAGTGAAATGTTAAATAATGAGAATGTAATAAATAAGTCGAATATTACAGGCGTTGATGGATTTGTGAATGCGCATCTAGGTAAAGGAAAAATTGTGGATTCATTAAATATTTCTAATTCTTATGGTGTGGCTGCTATTTTAGAGATGGGATATGAAAGTTGTGTTTTAAGTGATGAGTGCGACAAGTATCAAGTTGAAGCATTGATGAAGGCATTTTTGAATCGTTATCACTTTGACGCTCCAGTCTATAAGACTTTGTATCAGAAACGTCGTTTGATGACGATGAAACATTGTCCTGTAAATACGGCTTTAAAAGATGGAAAAAGAGTTGGCTGCGGATTATGTCATAGCCATCGTTATGAGCTTGAAGGTTTAGATGGAAAGCGCGTCTTTTTACTTGGAGATAAAGATTGTCATATGCGATTGTATGATGTGAATATTATGGATGAAATTGAAAATCGAAAAGAATATGAATCATATGGAATCAAACATTTCCGTTTTGTGTTTACTGATGAGAACCAAGAGGAAGTTAAAACCGCTTTCAAGGCCTATAATCGTTGATTTTAGATGGCTTGCGTGCTATTATTTTATTAGCTTAAGGCTTAGAGGAGGATATTTTAATTATGCCTATTATTGTTGATGTATATGCTCGTGAAGTTCTAGATTCACGTGGAAATCCAACTGTTGAAGTTGAAGTAACTACAGAATCTGGTGCTTACGGACGTGCTATGGTACCAAGTGGTGCAAGTACTGGTGTTCGTGAAGCTTTAGAATTACGTGATGGAGATAAAGCTCGTTACTTAGGAAAAGGAACAACTAAAGCTGTTGAAAACGTAAACACTAAAATTGCTCCAAAAATTATCGGTATGGATTGCCGTGACCAGGTATTAATTGACAAAACAATGTTAGAATTGGATGGAGACCCATTCAAGAAAAATTTAGGTGCTAACGCTACTTTAGGTGTTTCTATGGCTTGTGCTTTAGCAGCTGCTGATTTCTACGGAGAACCTTTATACAAATACTTCGGTGGATTCAACGGAAAAACATTGCCAGTTCCTATGTGCAACGTTATCAACGGTGGATCACACGCTGACTCTACAGTAGATTTCCAAGAATTCATGATTATGCCAGTTGGTGCTAAGAGTGAAAAAGAAGCTGTTCGTATGGCTGCTGAAACTTTCCACGCTTTAAAATCTGTATTAAAGAAAAAAGGATACAACACTAACGTTGGTGATGAAGGTGGATTTGCTCCAAGCTGTAAAGATGGAAACGAAGAACCTCTTGAATTATTAGTTGAAGCTATGGAAGCTGCTGGATATGTTCCAGGAAAAGACATGAAGATCGCAATGGACGTTGCTGCTAGTGAATTCCACAACACTGAAACTGGATTATATGAATTGAAAAAATCTGGTCAAGGAACTAAGACTAGTGATGAAATGATCGACATGTATGAAGAATGGATCGCTAAATACCCAATCATCTCTATCGAAGATGGATTAGGAGAAAGCGACTGGGACGGATGGAAAAAATTAACTGACCGTCTAGGAGACAAAGTACAATTAGTTGGTGATGACTTATTCGTAACTAACCCTTCAATCCTTTACGAAGGAATCGAAAAAGGAATCGCTAATGCGATCTTAATCAAAGTTAACCAAATCGGTACTTTAACTGAAACATTCGACGCTATCGAAATGGCTAAGAAACACGGATACACTTGCATCGTATCTCACCGTTCAGGAGAAACTGAAGACACTACAATCGCTGACATCGCTGTTGGATTGAACGCAGGACAAATCAAGACTGGTTCATTAAGCCGTACAGACCGTATTGCTAAATACAACCGTTTAATGCGTATTGAAGACGAATTGAACCAACGTGGAACTGTTAACGTTGCTGAATATCTTGGAGACAAGACTTTCTACAACTTACCAGCTGTTGAATTCAAAAAGTAGTATTTCACTAAGAACTTTAGCTAAATAAGACCCTTCGGGGTCTTTTTTTTTGACACGTTTCGTATTACTATTAAACAAGTAAAAGGAAGTGCTATATGGTTAGGACAATTGTTTGTGACTTAGATGGATCTTTGATGAATCCAAGTAGTGGAATCTATGTGAATGAAGCTGTTAAAGAGGCATTGATTGAGGTTGAAAAGAAAAATGTTTTAGTTATATTAAATTCAGCTCGATGCTTTCAAGGCGTATATCCATTATCTAAGCAGATTTTGATGCAAGATTTTGGTGGATATGTCATTAGTTGTAATGGAGCCCATTGTTTTGATGTGAAAATGAAAAAGACGATATTTGAGTATGTAATCTCAAATAACGATGTTTCATTTATTTGGCAATATGCTCAAAAGCATAATTTAGGTGTTGGATATAGTCAACCCGATTATTTTGTGGCCAATAAAATGACACATGGATTTGAACTGGATATGCATAATTGTGATGTGGATTACATTTTAACGAATCAAATGGAAAAATATTTAAAGGGTTCTGTGTGGAAAGTGTCTATATCGGATTCAAAATCACGAATTGATTCAATTTATGATGAAATGAAAACGATTATTGAATTAAAATGTAATGTAAAAGTTGTGCATAGTACAGATACGATGATTGACATTATTCATAAGGATTGTGAAAAGTTGAATAGTGTGAACCGCTTGTTGAAGAATCTTGAAATCTCTTGGAAAGATGTCAGTTCCATAGGAGATGGATTAAGTGATGCGCCTGTATTAGAAGCATCTGGCTTAGGTGTAACACTTGAAAATGGTTGTGAAGCATGTAAAAAAGTCGCAAATAAAATTGTTCCATCATGTTATGAAGATGGCTGTATAGAGTGGTTAAAGGAGTTATAAAAATGAGAGTAGTCGATATGCATTGTGATACGGTTCTAGAATTATTGAGTCGTGATTTAAAAGGGAAAGAGGCAAGTTTATATTCGAATGATTTGTCAATTGATTTAGAAAAAATGAAAAAGGGTAATTATTTATTACAGAATTTTGCGTTGTTTACAGACCAAAAAGAACTAGCGATTCCTGAGCAACAGACAATGCGTTTGTATGATGAATATTGTACACAAATGGATAAGTATGCAGATTATATTGCACCTGTATATACGTTTAGTGATATTGAGAAGAATGATAAAGAAGGAAAATTATCGAGTTTGTTGACACTTGAAGATGGTGGTGTTTGTTTTAGTGATTTAGCGATGTTAAGAAACTACTATCGCATGGGTGTAAGAATGATTGCACTAACATGGAATTATGAGAATGGAATTGGTTATCCAAACCTTTCTATGAAAGATATGAATGGAAATCGACCTAACTATAAGCGTAGTGTAGATACAGAAAGAGGATTGACAGAGTTTGGTATTTCATATGTGAAAGAAATGGAAAGACTTGGTATGATCATTGATGTTTCTCACTTAAATGATGCTGGTTTCTATGATGTATTGAAATATACGACAAAACCATTTGTGGCATCACATTCTAACGCAAGAAGTGTATGTAATGTAGCACGTAATATGAGTGATGATATGATTCTTCAATTGGCGAAACGTGGTGGTGTCATGGGACTTAACTTCTGTGGCAGTTTCTTGGCAGATCGTGATGATCACAAGAGTTGTGTAGACGATATGGTCAAACATATTCTATATATCAAAGATCTTGCTGGAATTGATGTGATTGGATTAGGTACTGACTTTGATGGTATTTCATGTCCTTTAGAAATTAAAGATGCTTCTATGATGAATTTATTAGAAGAAGCTTTATATAAGGCGGGTCTTACACAAGAAGAAGTGGAAAAAATCTTCTATAAGAATGTATTAAGAGTCTATAAATCAGTATTGTGAATGGATCAATGATCCATTTTTTTTGTTTTTTTTGAAGAATATGATATAATTTCGAATGTAAATTTCTGTAAGAAATATGAAAGAGAGAATGAAAGATTATGGAATTATTGAAATTATTAGGTATTCTAATTGTCGTAATCGGATTTGTATTAAAATTGGATTCGATTTTGATTATTATGATTGCCGCTATTGTGACTGCACTTGTTGCAGGTATGGATCCTGTTACTTTCTTGGAAACACTAGGATCTAGCTTTGTTGCTAACCGCAGTATGTGTGTATTTGTGATGGTCATGGTTGTTACGGGAACATTAGAAAGAAATGGTTTAAAACAAGCAGCCGCTAATTTAATGAAGAAATTTAAAAATGCTTCAGCCGGTGTAGTCGTTGCGATTTATGGTGTATTCCGATTGGTTTTTGCAGCATTTAATGTAAGTTTTGGTGGCGTTGCAGGATTTGTTCGTCCTATTGTATTGCCTATGGCGACTGCAGCAGCTAAGAAAAATGGTAAAAAGATCAGTGAGAAGTATGAAGAAAACTTAAAAGGAATGGCAAGTGGTATGGAAAATATCGCATGGTTCTTTGGACAAGTTTTATTTGTAGGTACAAGTGGAATGATTTTAGTGCAATCTACATTAGCTGGCTTAGGCTACAATGTTGAATTGGTCGATTTAATGAAAGTACAAATTCCAGTGGCAATTATTGCCGTAGCTGTTGCGATTGTGTATTACTATCTTAAAGATAAACAATTATCTAGAAAGGAGACTAAATAATGAATCCAATTCAATTCTATACAAGTGTAGATGTTACACTTTCAGAAAAACTTTTAGAAGTTATGTATTGTCTAATTGGGTTGATTTCTATGTATGTTGCCTTTAAAAATCTAAAAGATAAAGAAAATAAAAACAGTGTTGGTTCATTTGTTTTCTGGTTTGATCTAGGACTTATGTTTGTGCTAGGCAAATGGTTGCCTGCGTTAGTGGATGGAATCTTATTGATTGTCTTGGTCTTACCTCCAATTCTAAAGAAAGTTTCACCTGGTAATGAGCCTGAACCTACTCTTGAAGAGATGGAACAAAACAACAAGAAGATTGGCGCAAAAGTATTTGTTCCAGCTGTATGTATTGGTTTGTTTGCATTACTTGCAGCTTTCTTTACTAAGATTTCACCATTAGTTGGAATGAGTGTTGGTGTTTTTGTGGCCATGATTATTTTGCGTATTTATTCAAAATCAAATACACCAAGTGTCTTCTTAAAAGATTGTCGTAGAATGATGGATGTGGTTGGACCATTAAGCATGCTTCCAATGTTACTTGCTGCTTTAGGTGCTGTATTTACAGCTGCAGGAGTTGGAGATGTAATTTCTGGTTTAGTATCTAATATTATTCCTGCAGGCAATGTAACAATTGGAATTATTGTCTATGCGATTGGTATGGCAGTATTTACCATGATCATGGGAAATGCTTTTGCGGCAATTACAGTAATGACAGTTGGGATTGGTGCTCCTTTTGTGCTTAAATATGGAGCAGATCCAGTAGTGATTGGATCTTTAGCTTTAACTTGTGGATATTGTGGTACACTATGTACACCAATGGCAGCTAACTTTAATATAGTGCCAGTCGCAATTCTAGAAATGAAAGACAAAAATGGTGTCATTAAAAAACAAGTACTTGTTGCCGTCATTATGTTAGTTGTACAAATTGTCATGATGATCATGATGTCATAGGAGATGAAATGTTATGAAAAAAGTATTAATTACAGGTTTTGATCCTTTTGGAGGAGAAAAAATTAATCCAGCTTATGAAGCCGTTAAATTATTGCCGGATGAAATTAGTGGAGCAAAAATTATTAAGAAAGAAATTCCTACGGTATTTCAAAAAGGGCCAGAGGCAGTTTATGAAGAAATTCAATCTTCTAAACCAGATTATGTATTGTGTATTGGTCAAGCAGGAGGAAGAAGTCAAGTCACACCAGAATGGGTGGGTATTAACTTTAGAAATGCAAGAATTGCCGATAATGAAGGCAATCAACCAATGCAAACAAGTGTTGTAGAAAATGGGCCAGAAGCTTATTTTACAATGCTTCCTGTGTTTAGAATGGTTGAGAAAATGAAGGAAAATGGAATTCCTGCAAGTGTTAGTTATACAGCAGGTACTTATGTTTGTAACGATGTGATGTATTCTGTATTGCATTATTGTCATACAGAATTTAAAGATGTAAAAGGTGGCTTTATGCATGTACCTTTTGCGACTGAACAAACAGTGAATCAACCTGCAGGAACTCCTGGAATGAATTTAAAAGATATTGCCAAAGCTATTGAATTGTCTGTAGAAGCTATGTTAGAGAGTGATACGGATATTAAAGTGGTTTCTGGAGAAACGCATTAAGAGAAAAGATTGATTCTTTTCTTTTTTTTGACTTTTAGAATGTAAGAGATTACACTAAATGTAAAAAAAGAGGTGTGTATATGAAAAGAAATGAACAATTAATTGAAAATACATGGAAAATAGAAGATATCTATCCAAATCTAGATGTGTTTTATAAAGAATTAGAGGAAGCAAAGACGCAATCAATAGAATTATTGAAATATAAAGATCATCTAACAAATGCATCTAGTTTATATGCGTATTTAAAAGGGTATGAAGAATTAAATGAAAAACTATATACATTGGATTGTTATACATCTTTATTAAGTGATCAAGATGGTTCAAATGCTTTTTATCAAGATTTAAAGGGAAAGGCAAACGTAGTTATTACAGAGATTCATTCTCAGCAAGCTTTTTTTGAAGTAGAGCTTTTAAAATTGTCTGATGTAGAAACATACTTCGAAAAGGAACCTGGATTAGAGAGATATAGACGATTTATTCAAGATATTTATCGATTAAAGCCATATACTTTGTCTATGGAAAAAGAAGAATTGTTGGCAGGGTGTCAGGATATTTTTTCTAGTAGTGAAAGAGCATTCTATATTTTGAATGATGTGGATACAAGATTTGAAGATGTTAAAGATGCGAAGGGGAATGTTCTACCATTGACATCAGGAAGTTATGTAGATTATTTAGAAAGTGCAGATGAGACCTTAAGAAAGTCGGCTTTCGAAAATATGTATGCAGCTTATGGTAAGGTGCAAAATACGATGGCTTCTTTATTGAATTCACAATGTAAGATGTTGAAATATGAATCGGATTTAAGAGGTTATCCAACATCATTGGAGGCAAGTACAAATAAAAATGGAGTTCCATCAAGCGTGTATAAGAATTTGATTAAGCAGGTACATAAGGATATTGCACCTTTGCATAAATATATGAAGGTTCGTAAAAAGGCTTTAAAGAAAGATAAATTAAATATGTATGATTTATATGTTCCTTTAGTTAAGGAATTTGATAAGAAAATTACCTTTGAAACGGCAAAAAAAGAAGCGTTAGCTTCCGTGGCTTTATTAGGACAAGAGTACGTAGAGGCTTATGAAAAAGGATTAAATTCACGATGGATCGACGTATATGAAAATGAAGGAAAGCGTTCAGGTGCCTATTCTTGTGGTGTGCCATGTCATCCTTTTGTCTTATTAAATCATACAGATACATTAAGAAGTGAATTTACTTTGGCACATGAAATGGGTCATGCGATGCATTCTTATATGTCTTTTAAACATCAGCCTTTTATTAATAGCGATTATAAGATTTTTGTGGCTGAAGTCGCAAGTACATGTAATGAAGCTTTGTTGATGCATTATTTATTGGAAAGAACTACGGATAAAAAAGAGCGTGCTTATTTGATTAATTATCTATTGGAACAATATCGTGGAACAATGTACCGCCAGGCTATGCTTGCGGAATTTGAAATGTTGATCAATGAGGAAGTGTCTAAAAATAATACGTTAAGTGCTGAATTATTGAATAAGATCAATCATGATTTAAATGCATTCTATTATGGTGAAGATGTGATTGTAGATGCGCCAATTGATTTAGAGTGGGCAAAAATCCCACACTTATATATGAACTTCTATTTGTATCAATATGCGACAAGTTTTTGTGCTTCCATGGCCATTTCGCAAAAGTTATTAAAAGGCAATCCAGAAGATATTGAGAATTATTTGAATTTCTTAAAGGGTGGATGTTCTAAGTCTCCAATTGATTTATTAAAAATGGCAGGCGTCGATATGACAAGTCCACAACCAATTCATGATGCGATTTGTCAGTTTGATAAGCTTGTGGATGAGTTTGATGAATTGATCAATTGTAAATAAATGAAATTTTTACTGAAAATAACTTGCAAAGAAAATGAAAGAAATGTATCATATTTTTAAATTAAGAGGGTGATGTGAATGAACAATAAGATTATGAAGTCAGGATTAGCAGCAATGATGGCTGCAAGCTTAGTGGGATGTTCGTCTTCGTCAAGTGATAATTCGAATAATGTTTTAACCGTTGGAATTACTGCACAGATGAATGGTGTATTTTCACCACTGTATTATGAAAGTGCATATGATGCATATGCGATCAACTTGATATATCAATCAATGCTTCAGTATGATGAAAATGAAGAATTACAGCCAGTTTTGGCTAAGGAGCTTCCTACAATTAGTGATGATGGAAAAACGGTTACTTTTAAGTTGAATAAAGGTGTTAAGTTTTCCGATGGATCTAAGCTTACTTCTAGTGATGTAAAATATACATTTACAGTGTTGGCAGATCCTAGCTATACAGGAAGGTTTTCGAGTGATGTAGAAAATATTGAAGGTTATAAGGAATATCATGATGGGGATGCTACAGAATTAAGTGGAATTGAGACACCAGATGATTATACGGTTGTTTTCCATATGACACAGCCAAGAATTGATGCGGTAACTACTTTTGGTACTCGTGCTATTTGTTCGGATACACAATATAAGTACAAGAAGGGACACATATCAAAAATTGAAAAAGACACTTCCAATCCGATTGGTAGTGGGGCTTATAAATTGAATAAATATTCAAAGGCAACCGGAGCTAGCTTTGTAAGAAACGAGAACTTTAAAGCTAAAAAAGGAGAATATTCAATTGATAAGGTTATTATCAAAGTTTGCAGTACTTCAACTGAGTTAAATGAACTTCAAAAAGGAAATGTGGATTATTTACCTGAGAATGCAGATCCAACTAAAATTGGACAAGTTAGTCTAGATGACAATTTGACATTTAATACATACCCACGTGCGACAGAAGGCTATGTTTACTTTAACTGTGCACAAGGTCCTACAGCCGATCCAGCCGTACGTAAAGCCTTAGCTTATGCGACGGATCGTCAAGGCTTTGTCGATAGTTTCTTCTCTTGGGAAAAAGCAAGTAAAGAAGCGAAAAAAGAAAAACTAGCCTTTGTACCAGCTGTATATGCGAATCCAGCAAGCGCCAATTTAGGCACTTATATTCGTGGTGAAGAGGCTTTGGATGGTCTTGAAACTTATGAATTTAATGAAGATAAGGCAAATCAAATCTTAGATGAAGCTGGATGGGAAATGGCAGATGATGGCTATCGATATAAAGATGGTCAAAAATTAAGAGTTCGTTTCATGATTGCGGAAGGTTCTAGTTCATTGGAAACTTTGATTCCTATGATTGAAAAGACATACAAAGATATTGGTGTTGATTTAAAACAGACAATTCTAGAATTCAATTCATTATTGTCAAAAACAAGTGATGATAGTGCATTGGGTGAATGGGAAATGAGTTGTCTTGCGATGAGCTTTACAGGTGTAGCCAATACAGATTTAAATTCTATGTTGAAAACAGGGGATGTGAATAACTATGCAAGACTATCAGATAGTGAATTAGATTCATTATTGGATGAAGCAATGTATACAACAGATGATGCAAAATCAACAGAGCTTTATAAACAGGTTATGATTAAGGAAAATGATTTATTGCCATATTTAGCATTATATGGAAACCAGAATTTCAACTTATATAACAAGCGTGTTAAGAATATGAAGACAGGTCCAATTCATAACTGGTCACAAGCAATGGATACAGCTACTTTAGATTAAGAGTGTACATATGTACATTCTTTTTTCTTGTTCAAAAAAAGGGGTGAGTCTATTATTGTGACTCACCAAAGAAATAGGAATATATGAAATAAACAGCTTTTTATTAGGAAAGGGTTATATGTATTGGGTTGATTACTGTTTATTTCTGTATATAGAATAGTTCTAAAAACTTAAAAGAAGCTTAAAGAAACCGTGAAAATATTTACAAATTTATGAAAAAATGTAATTTTTTTCTTGACACTATGTATATGTTGAGTATAATAAGCATTATAAAGTAAATCGAGTAAAGATAGAGGCAGCATTGCATCAGAGTAAAACATGGAGTTGGCAGACTGTGAAGTGTTTGAAAGGTAACCAATGCCGAAAGAAGTAAAATGGCAATTTTATTTCTTGGGGTTATAAGGAATACTTATAACACTCCTTCGTCAGGAAGAGGCGTTATCTTATAGTTAATGAGATTGTTTTTTAGCTATGTGGTATGCCCGCATAGCTTTTTCTATTCTTTGCCGATTAGAGAAGGAGAAAAGAAATATGAACTTTAAAAAATTAATGGCATCTGCCATGGTATGTGCTTTTGCACTAACAGGATGTGGATCAAACACAGCTACAACATCAGAAGATAAGGACACATTTGTCGTTGGAATGGAATGCGGATATGCTCCATTTAACTGGCAAACATCTGAAAAAACAGATACTTCTGTAAAATTGGGTAAAGCTGGTTATGCGGATGGATATGATGTGCAAGTCGCTAAAAAGATTGCGAAAAAATTAGGAAAAAAATTAGTCATTAAGAAAACTGCATGGGATGGATTGATTCCAGCTTTAGAAGGTGATGAAATCGATGCGATCATCGCTGGTATGACTAAAGATAAAGATCGTGAAGAAGGAGCTGACTTCACAACTCCATATTATGATTCAAAGGGAATGATCATGATTGTTCGTAAAGATAGTGAAGAAGCTGGATATACAGATATTCAACAATTTACTGGAAAAAACATTGTTGGTCAAAAATCAACAAACTATGACTCAGTTATTGATCAAATCAAAGGTGTAAATCACGTAACACCAAAGGCTACTTATCCAGAAATGGTATTGGCTTTACAACAACACGAAGTGGATGGAATTACTGCTGAAATGGCAGTTGCCAAAGGTGTGGTAGAAGCTAACCCAGACTTAACAGTCGTTCAATTTGCAGATGGACATGGATTTGATTGTGATACAACTGTTTCAATCGCATTAAAAGAAGGTTCTCGTGATTCAAAATTCTTCAAAAAGGTTCAAAAAGCATTAGATAGTATTAGTGATGAAGAACGTGAAGAAATGATGGAATATGCAGTTGAACATCAACCAACAGAGGATTAATTATGCGTATTGATTTTGCGAAGGCTTGGAACATATTTGTTCATAACTTACCTCTATTCCAATATGGAATTGAGATGACTTTGTTGTTCGCATTTGTTGGTACGTTTGCAGGATTTGTCGTCGGCTTATTAGTCGGCGGCATTCGTGCGATTGAAATCAATGAATATGATTCAACGGGTATCAAAGTTTTAAAAAGAATAGGTAGAATCATTACGGGATTGTATATTTGGGTGTTCAGAGGTACGCCAATGATGGTTCAAGCTATGTTTATTTACTATTTAGGAAAACCTGTGATTGGATGGACTCCGATTACAGCAGGTTTAATTATTATTTCAATCAATACAGGTGCTTATATGGCTGAAATTATTCGTTCTGGAATTCAGTCTGTGGATAAAGGACAAAATGAGGCCGCAATGTCTTTAGGTATGACAACGATGCAAACTTTGATGTATGTTGTATTTCCTCAAGCTATTAAGAATTCATTTCCTTCTATTGGAAACCAATTGATTGTAAATATTAAGGATAGTTCAATGTTGAATGTTATTACGGTAACAGAATTATACTTTCAGACAACATCTGTAGCTGGAAGTAACTATCGTTATATTGAAACGTTTATGGTTTCAGCAGTTTTATATTTAATTTTAACAACACTTGCTTCTTTCTTATTGAATTATCTTGAAAAAAGAATGGATAGCGAAAGCAGTATGAAAGATTTCTGTAGCTAGGAGGGTATTTATGGAAACAATTATTCAAATTCAACATCTCCAGAAACATTTTGGAAATCTTAAAGTATTAAATGATGTAGATTTCGATATTCATAAAGGAGAAGTGGTTACGATTATTGGGTCAAGTGGATCTGGTAAAAGTACAATGTTAAGATGTGTAAACTTATTAGAAAGAATGGATGGAGGCCATGTTTTGTATCATGGTAAAGACATTCTAAGTGGTCAAATGGATGTCAATGAATATCGTTCTAAGGTTGGAATGGTGTTTCAAAGTTTTAACTTATTCAACAATTTGACTGTTTTAGAAAACTGTATGTTAGGCCAGATTCGTGTTTTAAAGAAATCAAAAGAAGAAGCGAAGGCTACAGCTTTAAAATTCTTAGATGAAGTAGGAATGAAAGAATTTGCGAATAAGCCAAGCACTAAACTTTCTGGTGGACAAAAACAGCGTGTTGCGATTGCACGTGCTTTATGTATGGATCCTGAAGTGTTATTGTTTGATGAGCCAACTAGTGCACTAGACCCAGAAATGGTTGGTGATGTTTTGGATGTCATGAAAAAGTTAGCGGATGAAGGTTTGACTATGGTTATCGTTACGCATGAAATGCAGTTTGCTAGAGAAGTAAGTGATCGTGTTATTTTTATGGATAAAGGTGTCATTGCAGAACAAGGTAGCCCAGAACAATTGTTCGAGCATCCAAAGCAGGAAAGAACACAACAATTTTTATCTCGTTATCAAAGCCGTTAAGCGGCTTTTTCTTTTTGTGAAAAAATTCATTTGTTGAGACGAGTTCATTGAAAAAAGGCCTAGTTAGTGTTATATTATTATCGATTAATGGAGGAAAAATACAATGGAAAAAAGACCTGTAATATTGGTTGTTATGGACGGTATTGGTATTCGTGAAGACAAGAAGAACAATGCGGTTGCATTAGCCAACAAACCAACACTTGATAAATTGTGGGCAGAATGTCCACATACACAACTTCGTGCTCATGGACTTGCAGTAGGACTTCCTACAGATTCAGATATGGGTAACTCAGAAGTTGGACACAACGCTTTAGGTTGTGGACAAATTTATTCTCAAGGAGCTAAATTAGTTAACGAAAATATTGAGTCTAAAGAAATCTTCAATTCTAAAACTTGGAAGGATTTAGCTGAAAATGCAAAAGACAGCAAAATGCATTTCATCGGTCTTTTAAGTGATGGAAACGTACACTCTAATATTTCTCACTTAAAGGCTTTGATCAAAGAATCTAAAAATGAAGGTATTAAAGAAGTTCGTGTTCATGCATTACTTGATGGACGTGATGTTCCTGCAACTTCAGCTTTAGAATATGTAAATGATATTGAATCATTTATGGCAGAATTAAATGACGACAACTTCCACGCATGTATTGCTAGTGGTGGTGGACGTATGCAAATCACAATGGACCGTTATGAAGCTGACTGGTCTATGGTTGAACGTGGATGGAAGATTCACGTAATGGGTGAAGGAAGACAATTTGCTTCAACTACAGAAGCTATTGAAACTTATCGTAAAGAATTAAATGTTGTTGACCAAGATCTTCCAGGATTTGTCATCGCAAAAGATGGTACTCCAGTAGGTACTATCGATGATGGTGATAGCGTAGTATTATTCAACTTCCGTGGTGACCGCGCTCAAGAAATCTCTTTAGCATTTGATGGAGATGCTTCATTTGATAAATTTGATCGTGTTAAAGTTCCAAATGTTAAATTTGCAGGTATGTTACAATATGATGCAGACTTACAAATTCCAAAGAACTATTTGACTGAACCACCAAAAATCAAATATACATTGACTGAAGAATTATGCAAACATGGTATTCGTGAATATGCAATCAGTGAAACTCAAAAATATGGACACGTTACTTATTTCTGGAATGGTAACCGTTCAGAAAAATTTGATGAGTCTTTAGAAACTTATGTTGAAATTCCAAGTGATGTAGTTCCATTTGAACAAAGACCTTGGATGAAGGCTGCTGAAATCACTGACAAATTGTGTGAAGCAATCGAAAGTGGAAACTATGATTTCATTCGTACAAACTATCCAAATGGTGACATGGTAGGACATACTGGAAGTTTACCTGCAACTATTATTGGTGTTGAATCTGTAGACTTAGAACTTGCACGTGTTATTGAATCTGTAAATAAAGTAAATGGTATTTTATTAGTAACTGCAGACCATGGTAATGCGGACGATGAAAGTAAGACTAGCCACACATTAGCACCAGTTCCATTCATTGTATATAATGCAGAATGTGAATTAAAACAAGGCGAAGATCTAGGATTGTCAAATGTTGCAGCTACAGTTTGTGATTTCTTAGGATTAGAACCAAACGAACACTGGAACCCATCTTTAAAAAAATAATTTAGATTATAAGGAGTAATGTAAAATAAACTTTACTCCTTTTTTATTTGCAATCGTGATAAAATGACACAAAGAGGTTGATGATATGGAAAGAGTTTTAATTGTAGAAGATGATGAAAATATTCGTCAGTTATTAAAATTAACGCTGGCTAGTTTTAATTATGAGTTAATTGATTTTGAGAATGGAAAAGATGCATATGATTATCTTCAAGACAATAAAGTTGACTTAGCTATTCTAGATTTAATGCTTCCAGGTATGAGTGGATATGATATTTTAAAGTTTATTCGTTCAAAAGCATCTTTAAAAGATTTGCCAGTAATTATTTTAAGTGCAAAAGATAAAGAATTAGATAAAATTATGGGATTAGATCTAGGAGCTGATGACTATTTGACAAAGCCATTTAGTGTTTTAGAACTTGCAGCAAGAATTCGATCTTTACTTAGAAGAAGTAAAAAGGATGAGCGTTTGATTCAGATTCACGGATTATGTATTGATTTGGATAAACGCATTGTAATGATTCATGAAGAGCCTGTAGAATTAACATATAAAGAATTTGAACTTCTTAAATATTTAGCTAAAAATGAAGGTAGAGCCGTTTCTCGTGAAGAGTTGATCAACCAAATTTGGGGATATGATTTTATCGGTGAAAGTAGAACGTTAGATGTACATATTAATTCATTACGAAAAAAACTAGGCAATGAATATGCACATTGGATTCAATCTGTAAGACAAGTAGGCTATCGTTTGGTAGCTGGAGATAATGATGCATAAGAAAATTGTTCGTTCCTTTTTAATTACGTTTTTAATTACATTTCTTCTTGGGTTTGGTTTACTTTATGTAAGCTTGTACAAAGCATCCATTTCACAAGATAGACAGTATTTGATGAATACAGTGAAGCTTGTAAAAAACTTAGAAATTGATGATTTAAATACGACTCGTTTAGGAGATACATTTAAATCGGAAGATATTCGTATTACAATTATTAAGCGAAATGGTAAAGTTTTATATGATAACTACAAAGATAAGATTAGTGAAAAGCATTTACAACGTGAAGAAGTAAAACAAGCTCTAGAAGAAGGAACAGGTACATGTATCCGTCATTCAAGTACGATGCAGAGATCCTATTTATATGTGGCAGATTATGAAAATGATAATCAAACAATTGTTCGTTTAGCTATGCCTTTTGACGGATTGAGTCAATCTATATCTATTTTATTAGCTCCATTTATTTTTAGTATATGCATATCGTTTATGGTTGTATTTGTCTTATCTAAGAGAATGGCCGATGAAATTGTTGAACCATTTCAAGATATCACAAATACAATTAATTCAACGAACATATCCGAAGATGTTTTAACTTTTAACACATATAATTATCCAGAACTTTATAAAATCACAAATGCCCTGACAAATATGTCGAAAGAAAATAAAAAGTATTTGGAAAGACTGGAAAAAGAAAAAAAGGTTCGCCAGGAATTTTTTAGTAATGCGAGTCATGAATTGAAAACACCATTGACTTCGATTCGTGGATATACTGAATTGATTCGTTCACATACTATTCAAGATAGTAATCAAATTGATACGTGTTTGGATTGCGTCTTAAAAGAAAGTGATCATATGACGCAGTTGATCAATGATATTTTAACCATTTCTAAATTAGAAACGGAAGAAATGCAAGTGACATATTCACATATTCAAGTAAAGAAGTTATTGGATTCTATTATAGAAACTTTAAGAGTGCAAATTGAGAAAATGGATTTAAAAGTATATGTGAATGCGACAGAATTTACAGTCTTTGCGAGTATGGATCATATTAAAGGAATCTTTTATAATGTGATTTCGAATGCGATCAAATATAATAAGGTGAATGGACGTATTGATATTGTGTTGAAAAAGAATCAAAATAATATGTATTTTAGTGTAGAGGATACGGGTATTGGGATTCCAAATAAAGATCAAAATCGAATTTTTCAACGCTTTTATCGCGTAGATAAACAACGTTCCAAAACGATACCTGGAACAGGACTTGGATTATCCATTGTAAAGCATGTTGTTTATTATTATAAAGGAGATATTCATTTAACTTCAAAAGAAGATGTAGGAACTAAAATAACAATTGAATTACCTATTGTTGTAAAAGAAACCCCAGAGAGTTAGTCTCTGGGGTTTGGTGCATATTCTTGTTCGGATTTTAGAACATGAATGGCGAATGTAAATAAAATGAGTAAACGAATGATATCAATTAAAATAAAGAATATAAATACACGAATGGAATATTCATGTGAATTATAATATTTCATAAGGCTAGGCAAATAAACAAGAATGCGAATGAGCTCACCAATCATGCAACAAGCGATAATTTTCTTTGTAGCTTTTTGATTGTAGTACATATAGAACAATGGAATTGTCCATATGAATGCAGTAAATATACAGAGTACAAAGATATCTTTTGTCGCAAATACCTTTTGCATATCCATGCTTTCGAATAAATTTGAAAAGATTTGAATTAAAATTGGAAATAAAATCAACTCTCCATAAATAATAATACCTAAACGAATGGATAATTGAGGTAAAGTCATAGGCGCTTTTTCCGTTTCATATTCATCTTCATCGTCTTGTTCATCTTGTTCCATTTCTTTTGCGTATTTTTCTTTGATTTTATTGTAGTCTACATTTTTTGTTTGTTTTTCAACCCAATCATCATCTTCATCATCTAATTCAATGGTGTGATCATAATAAATCTTACACCAACGATTGTTTTTTAAATATCCTCCAATTTGGCTCAATGCAACTGTTTTCAGTAACATGCAAGCAATAAGAATAAAAAATGGAAGAATATTTTTAAGGTTGGATAGTAGTAAATGGATTGGAAAATAAATCAATAAAAGTGTGATAACTAAATCGATCCAATAAAGTATGCGAAACCATTTGTTGCCTAAAGAAAGAAGAACAAAGGTGATGCCATATAATATTAATTGTCCAGCTGTTAGCTTTAATAACATGGAGTGAAAAGAAGGATCATCAACTTTTAAAAATTCTATGTTAGAAAATAAATATGCCATTAAAAAGAAGTATATACATAATATGGCAAAATATAAAATTAAATGTATAGTTATTTTTTGTTTAGCTTTTTGATAGAGAATCAGGTTTTGTTCCTGTTTAGAATACATATAAAGACCTACTTTCTATTTTGAAATGAATATACATTTCTTATATTATTTTAGCATAGGAATGAAATTCATTGTCAATATTTTAACAATGGATTAATATATCAAAGGAGGAAGTGTGAATAAAACATAGAAAAAAGATAAAAAAAAGGCCGCACTAAAAAGAGGTGGTCAAAATCACTAAAAAAACAATTTCAAATTATTGTTTATAA